>Ga0209427_10008584_pt1 | contig 11491 bp, 12 predicted proteins | sample DeeMarSWOR136_30_FD_187465 | JGI IMG/M metagenome (GOLD analysis project Ga0209427, IMG submission 187465) | Marine sediment microbial communities from White Oak River estuary, North Carolina - WOR-1-36_30 (SPAdes) (version 2) | ecosystem: Environmental > Aquatic > Marine > Intertidal zone >... | reverse complement strand
CAAATCACTAACAAGGATTAACTCGAACCTTTACGGCAATGACGTCATCAACTGGGAGGCAAATGTTCCCTCACCCGGCGTCGTCAATCCATAAAATACTGGCTGTAAGAGGTAAAATGTGCTTGATTTAGCAGCGATTCTATTGTAAAATACAATAGCGCTGATTTGCTTTTTTGAGGCCGGATATGGAGTGTTTTTTGATGAGGGGCAAACGATGAAAAGTTTTTTTTATGGGACATTGGCGGTTTTGGCGGTAGCGGTTTGTGTTTGTTTTGCGGCGCCGGAGCCGGCCATTGTGCCCGGGCCGGATGACTGGACAGTAGATGTGAGATTTGAGCATCCGCAGCAAATCGCGCTGCAATTAAGCGCTAAAGCCGAGTCGATACGGTTCTGGTACACGATACTAACGCTTACCAATAAGACAAATCGCGATGTTGATTTCTATCCCCAATGCGACCTTATGACAGATACCTTTGAAATTACCTGTGCAGGCAAGGATACGTCGGCAGCGGTTTTTGAGCAAATAAAGAGGCGTCATCGGCTCAGATATCCGTTTCTTGAGTCGCTGGAAAAGGCGGATAATAAGATACTTCAGGGCGAAGATAATACGAAAGACATCGCCATTATCTGGCCTGATTTTGACGCGCAAGCCCAGGGTATAAAAGTATTTATAACAGGTTTGAGTAACGAGACGGCTGTTATCGACCATCCGATAGCAAAAGACAAAATGAATAAGCCGGTCAAGGTTTTCCTGAGAAAGACTCTTGAATTGAGCTATAAGCTGAGGGGTGATACAGCCCTTAGGTCCGAAGTCAAAGCGACCTACGGGGGCAAACGCTGGATTATGCGGTAGGTTGTCGTATTTTAGAGTTCGTATCGCATATTTCGCAGGGGGGATTTAGGGCATATCTTTAAAAACACGCAGATTTTCAGTCATTTAGGCGGTTTTTTCAGTTGTTAAGTGGACTTTTCCGAAAAGATGTCGGGAATGAGAGGGGGTCATTTCGCATTAAAAAACGCCGGTTGGTTCGAAAAAAATGGGGAAGATTGTAAAAATGAGTAAAAATGCGAAAAAAATGTAAAAAAAATTGTGTGAAATAGCAGTTTTTTTAGCATTTTTATTGTACTGGCTGGCGTAAATAATCGATTTAGAAGGTAAGGGAGCAAGAGGAGAAATAAGCAGGGAGATAGGGATAAGCAGGAGTAGAATTGAGTATGTAGAATATAAGGTGTAAGTCGGCAATAAAATAAAATGCCTGTAGAGATTTATTTTAGTGAATGGTGAGAAACACCCGGAGTAAAGCCGGGCGTAAGGAAAGATTGAAAGGAAATAAGAATGCCTGCAACACAAGTAAAGAAAAGAACTTTAAGTATGCCTGAAATAAGACTCAAGGCAAAGCAGCTCGGCGTAAGCCCTGGAAAAATGAAAAAGACAGAACTAATCCATAGAATCCAGGAAGCAGAGGGATACACGCCTTGCTTTGGAACTTCAAACGGCTATTGTCAATATACCGACTGCTGCTTTATGCAGGACTGCCTTAAAATCACGGTGTAAATTCGCATTGCGTTTTAGTTTCAGGACACGGATTGACACAGATTTTGTTTAGCCACAAAAAGGCGCAAAAAGCACAGAGGGATTTCAGGAGAAATGGTGGGAATGGCCCAGGCGACAATCTTATCTTTTTGTCAAGGATTGCTGGTTGTTTTCATCGCAGATTGTATGCGTAAAGAAACTCGCCGTGGCGAATGTACAACCTGCCACCGCAGACCACAGGATGAGCCCAACTGTTACCTTTTCCTCCTTCAGGAATCTTGAATGAGCTGACCAGCTCATGGCCGGCTGGAGTTGGCCGGACAAGTCCCATGACGCCATTTTCGCTTAGAGTGTAGAGCATTCCATCGGCATACGTGAGCGAACCCTTGCCCACGCCCTTGTCCATAAACTTGTTCTTTCCGGTTTCCCAGTCCAGGCAGACCCACAGGTTGCCATTGCGGAAGGTGCTCGTTCCATAGAGATTTCCATTGAGCAAAAGGACGCCTCCGTGGTGATTATCGAGTTCTTTTGAACGCCATATCTCTTCAAGTGAAGCTTTTCCATCTTTGACATTAATCTTCCACTTGACGGAGCCAGCCATCAAGGTGCTGATAAAGACGTGACCATCATTATAGATGGGCATCATCACGTTTTCGTCGGCATAAGAGACGTGTTTGACGTGCCACAGTAGTTCGCCGGTATCGGCATTGACACCGATTATGCCTTTTGAAGTCAGTGTGATGATGATTCGCAGTCCCTGATACTCAGCCAGAGTCGGAGAGGCATATCCGGCCAGTTCTGACGTGCTGGGCGCTTTCCAAACAACTTCTCTCGTATTCTTGTCCAGTGCAACCATACACGTTTGAGGTCCTCCCGGACAACAAATCAGGTTATTTCCATCGACTAACAAGGATTCAGCCAAGGCCCATGTGGCAGTTTTGCTTTTGAACTTATCGATGGTATTCAAGCCCCAAATCTTCTTTCCGGTTTTGGCTTGAAGGCAGAGAACATTTCCGAGAGGGCTTTGGTGGAACAGCCGATCCCCGTCAATTGTTGGAGTACCGCGGGTGCCGGGGCGGTCTCTGGTCCAAGCTTTTCCGTTTTTCACCTGCCAGACAATGTTGCCATCCAGATATAAGGCGGTGATGACTGTATCTTTTTCGATGTTACCGGCTGTGTAGATCATTCCAGAGGCAATCGATACGCTGGAATATCCATTTCCGAGCCCCTTAGCTGTCCAGAGCAGGGTAGGGCCTCCCTTGGGCCACTTCTTCAAAAGCCCTTTTTCGGTGGAAAGGTTGTCTCGGTTTGGCCCGTGAAATTGAGGCCAGAAGGGACCCTGGGCATCAGCGTATACTACACTCGTCAGGATAAGGCCAGCGATTAGCATGATAGAAATACGTTGCCGGATTATGGCGAGTGAGATGAACATCTGGACTACTCCTTTCCTTAGCTGGGACTGGTGGGCGCGGCCCAGGCTACAATCTTAATTGTTTTGTCAAGGTACGCTTTCAGCTAAATTATGTTCGGAATTATCAGGGAATGCAAAGAGAATTCCGTCGCTCTTGACCCATGGTTCGGAGGACAAAGGGACAGATTGCATAACTGTGGCGGCGACGGCTAAACGACAATAAGAGGATGATTTTTAGTTTTTGGTTGATTCGGCTTTGAGCTTTTTGTCGGCCTGTTCCCAGGCCTTGCGGATGTCGTCGGTAGGCTGAAATCTAAACCAGAGGATGAAAGCTTCGGTCCGTTCTGCTTTGCCATAGTAATGGTCCGCAGTGACGAATCTGCCGTTATAGTGAATAAAGACGTACAATTTTACAATTCCGGTCTGCTCTACTCCGCGGGCTACAGCCAACTCGGGCAAGGGTGTGGGTGAGCCGGGAATAGGAAGCGAAGGAATTCCGAGGAGACTGCTTTTATATTCGGTGCCAGGCGCGCCTGAAGTTATTTCAGCTATGTAATCGGCCTGGTCGGTGCTTTCGACAAGAACAGCACCGATTTGTGCAAAACGGGCCCGCACGGCCGCCTTGACGTATTCAATGTCGTAGGATTTTAGATTGGCGAAGTCGATGTAAGTTTTTTTCCCGGCGATCTGGGGGATGCGGAATTTGGCGACGGCGTTGTCGACGGCTGTGGAGAGTAAAAGCTGCTCAATGGCGGTGCGTTCTGTGTTGGTAACATTTCGTGTAGTACAGCCGGTTACGAAGATTAGTAAAATGGTCGCCGCAATGATAGATTTCATTTTTGGCCTCACGAAAAGATAATATAAACCGGTCTGCAGTGGTATGTCAAGTATGTTTTGGGGAGAATTGTCTTGTGGCCTCGGTTTTGCGGAAGCACATTTAGTTTTGAGTTTTTGGTCTTGGATTTTGAGTTGTTCGGAAACAATTGATATAATGACGCATTATGCCGATTCCGACGTTGGTTACGTTTGTTGTTTATTTCGTATTTTTATTGGGTATCGGGTTTTATTTCTACCGGAAGTCGGTGAGCATCGAGGATTATTTATTGGGGGGCAGGGGAATGGGGGCGTGGGTGACAGCACTTTCGGCACAGGCAAGCGATATGAGCGGCTGGCTGTTGATGGCACTGCCAGGGGCGATTTACTTAGGAGGAATGGGAGAGGTCTGGATAGCAATAGGTCTTTTTTTCGGGACGGTCGTGAACTGGTGGATGATATCGGCTCGGCTGAGAGTCTATACGGCAAAGAGCAATGCGATAACGCTGCCTTGCTTTTTTGAGCAGCGGTTCGGTGACCCCACCGGCCTGCTGCGTGTTGTTTCGGCTATAATAATTTTGATATTTTTCACGATATACGCATCAGCGGGACTTGTGGCGACGGGGAAACTATTCGAATCGATTTTTGATAATGTCAGATACCAGCAGGCGGTAATCATCGGCGGAGGTATAATAATTGCTTACACTTTCCTGGGCGGATTTTTGGCGGTATGCTGGACCGATTTGTTCCAGGGTACGCTGATGGTTCTGGCTTTAATAATTGTTCCGGCGATAGCGTACGTTAAAGGCGGAGGGATTGGTGGGATAAGCCAAGCAATGACGAACGTACAGAAAAGTTTAGTACCTCGAGGGACACAGCCCGGTTTTTTGATGATAATTTCTGCGATGGCGTGGGGTCTGGGTTATTTCGGTCAGCCGCATATTTTGGCGCGTTTTATGAGTGTTAAATCGATTGGGAAGCTGGGCGAATCGATGACTATCGCTATTGTTTGGGTTTTTCTATCGTTAGGTGGGGCGGTGCTTATCGGTTTTGTGGGGATAGGTATGTTCGATAATTTAACCGGCGGCGAAGAGGAAAAGGTTTTTATCTATATGATAGGCAAGGTAATGCACCCGTGGCTGGGAGGGATAATGTTGGCGGCGATTCTGTCGGCGATTATGTCAACCATCGATTCGCAGCTACTGGTCAGCTCGTCGGCATTAACGGAAGACTTCTACCAGAAAGCGATAAAGAAGAACGCTTCGGAGCGAGAAATTATTGTGGTGGGCCGAGTGTGTGTAGTCATAATTTCGATAATAGCATTAGTCCTGGCACTGACGTGGGATGAAGAGACAATCTTGAAAATAGTTGCTTATGCGTGGGGCGGATTTGGGGCGGCGTTCGGGCCAGTGGTGCTATTCGCGCTGTTTAGCCGCAAGACGAGCTGGCAGGCGGCGCTGGCGGGTATGGTGACGGGGACGGCGGTGCTGGTTGTGTGGAAGCAGGTAGGGCTCAGCGGCGCTATGTATGAAATCGTTCCCGGATTTACCGTCAATTGTCTGACGATTTTTTTAATCAACGTTATTGTCGGACAGAAAAATGAAAGGATTTTAAGTGAATATGAAGAAGTGGCCAGAGCAATTAAAACAAGGTAATAAATGACTCCGTCAGAGCCGGAGCTTTGATATTGATTATTTTTTTGGCAATTCCAATATCCTCCTGCATCTTGGACATTGAACCTTGTCGGCCTTGAAGTTCGGCGGGATTTTAAGTTTCAAACCACATAGGCAAGTTAAGAAAACAAATTGATTGACCTTCCTCATAATGTCGCCGACCTGCCGCATCTGTGTTTCGAGTCGCTGCTTCTTTTTGGCTTCTTCACTGGCCTGGCGCAGAGCTATATCCTCCTTTGTAAAAGCGGTAGGGGGGATGACTGTTTTTGTGTGTGTTACATTAGTGAAAGAGTCGGAGTAGTCTTTGAAGGAGACGCCATGGGTCATATTGCGCAGGATTCTTATGCGCTCGGAAATTGGTGGGTGTGTGCTGGTCAGGTCGGATAACTTCCTCTGTCCCTTCTTCTTGAAAGGATTGGCGATGTACATCGGGGCGGTAACCTTGTTGACCGTGGCTAATTGGGGTGATGGGTCATTGGCAATTTTCTCAAGTGCGCTGGCGAGGCCTTCGGGATAGCGGGTCAACCTGGCACCGCCTGCGTCGGCGAGATATTCACGTTTTCTTGAAAGAGCAAAATATAACAGATACGCCATTATTGGTGCGATGATTGCGGCCACTATTGCGATTATCAACATAACAATCTGAGCCTGTCCACCACCTTTGCCGCCGGACGAATATCTTCGGCTGGAGCCCATTGAGCTGTAGAACATACCTCTCAAAAAGACCTGGGAGATTAAGACGATTGAGCCGAGCATTATGCCGGCGAGGGTTACGAAGAGGATGTCACGGTGTAGGATGTGACTTGTTTCGTGTGCGATGACGCCCTGGAGCTCATCGCGGTTGAGCCGGCCGAGGAGGCCTGCGGTTACGGCTACAGAGGCGGTTTCCGGTTTTCGTCCGGTCGCAAAGGCATTGGGGGCAGGGTCGGCTATGATATAAACTTTGGGCATTGCAGGCAGGCCGGCGGCGATTTTCATTTCCTCGACGACATTGAACAATTGCGGGTGGTCATTGTGTGTGACGGGTCTGGCTTTGCTCGCGGCGAGAAAAATTTGGTCACCGCTTGAGAAGCTTATCAGAGTAAGAATGAGCCAGATGACAGTGGCGATTATCAGGCCGAAGAAACCACCCTCCGGGCCAAAGAAAGCCAAGCCGATGATAAAGCCCAGCAGCATCAGGCATAGCGCCATCAACACAATCAGAACGATAGAGTTTCTCTTGTTTGCTCTTATCAATTCCCACATTTTTAGTCTGGTTTCTTACCGCAGAAATACCAAAGGACGCAGAGAAAATTCAATTGGAAGCTAACAATGGAGAATAGCGTCCCAAATCAGTCATTTAGTTTTTTTAACAACGCCTTCGGCTATCAAGTAAAGCTTACCTTCGGCACTTCCCGCTCAGCAGCGACTTCAATCTCGAAGAAGTCGCGTTTGGCAAACCTGAACATATTTGCAATGATGTTAGAAGGGAACATCTGAATTTTGTTGTTGAAGAACAATACCTGGTCATTGTAGCTCTGTCGGGCAAAGGAGATTTTGTTTTCGGTGCTGGTCAGCTCTTCCTGAACGGCGAGGAAGTTTTGATTTGCTTTGAGGTCTGGATAGTTCTCAACGACGAGCATAAATTTGCTGAGGGCTTCGCCGAGAGCACCTTCTGCCTTTGAAGCTTCGGCGACGCTTTTTGCTCCCATAGCCTGGCTTCTGGCTTTTGTTATCGCCTCAAAAGTCCCACGCTCGTGCTTCATATAGCCCTTGGCAGTTTCGACGAGATTTGGAATCAAATCGTGGCGGCGTTTCAACTGGACATCAATCTGGGACCAGGCATTATCGACCTGATTGCGGAGCCGAATTAAAGCGTTGTAGATACCAATCACGAAAAGAATGAGCACTACAACAACAACAGCAATGATAATGATTGCTGTAATCATAATTTTACTCCTTCAAAGAACAAGGCTTTATTGTTTTTTATTTTGCCCTCATTTTGAGTATGATTATCAGGATAACGCAAATCACGAAAACGATCAGTGATATTTTGCTCAGCAGACTGAGGGCAACGATCGGTGATATTAGGGTCATCATAATTTTCTTCCTTTCATTAAATTTGTTTCGTTATTTTTGTATTATACTCATTTTCTTTATTAAGTCATTAGACTTTTCTTTTCCGCCGGTGAGCCAGTCGAGGTTGAAACGCGCGAAGACGATTTTTTCATAGGGATGTTTGACACCGGCCTCGTAAAGGCAGGCGATGTCGTTGTCTGGCAGCACAGTCAGGCAAGAATAAGCGGAGGGTCCGTCGTGAAGCACTTTTGAGACCGGCCAGGTTCTACCTTCATCGTAGCTCATTCGGACGGTCATATCGCGTCTATTACCTCTCTCGGGGTGAGCGGGGTTGGAAAAAAGCAGGCGGTTTCTGTCGTGGTGCGGATAGAGAGTGTACCGCAGGAAGCTGGCCTGGCAGATTGGTTCGACGAGAGCGGTGTCGTGAGTTACCCTCGAGAAGGTGATTCCGCCGTTGGTGCTTGTGGCGACGGCGCGCGTGGTTTTTGAGCGGTCGTAGTTACGCATATTAATCATAAGTGTACCGTCGGCCAATTCAACGACCTGACATTCGTTGACCTTTGGGCTGATTATGCCAGCGATAGTCCAGGTTTTGCCGTGGTCGTCGCTGATGATAACGTGTGAGTTGTAGCCGTCCGGGTCGTCCGGTGAGACAATACTGTGGTCGCAGGGGATGACGAGGCGTCCCTTCCAGGGACCTTTTTGCAGTTGGATTCCGACGCCCGGGCCGGTGGCATACCAGCGCCATTCGGGCCGTTTGGCCGTATCGGTTATTTCCAGCGGCTTTGACCAGGTTGCGCCGTCGTCGTCACTTTGGCTCACCCGGACACGGCGTGTATCCTTGCTCGTGCCCTTCTTGATTGCCTCCTCGCGGTCATCGCCGCGGTTCCAGGTCATCAGCAGGAAGATAGTGCCGGTTTGCTGGTCGACGACAGGGCAGGGATTGCCGCAAGTATTGGCGTTATCGTCCCAGACAACGTATTGTTTGCTCCAGGTCTTGCCATCATCTTCGGAGCGTTTGAGGAGCAGGTCTATATCACCGCTGTCTGACCTGCTTTTTTTGCGTCCTTCGCAAAATGCCAGTAGCGTCCCCTTTTTCGTAATAATGAGAGAGGGAATGCGGTAGGTGTGATAGCCGTCGGTTCCGCTGACGAACACGTCGGTCTGCTGAGATTGGTGGGATGAGACTACTTGCACGGTCGCTGCGGAAACGGTTGGCAAGAAGCAGGCAAACAGGAAAATGCATATCAGTTGTGAACCGACTTGTCTCATATTTAATCTTTCTGATTATGGCCGAACATATCGGCTAATAGCTTTTGCACTTTATGGTCCTCGTCCAACTGTGCTCTATCGAAGATGTCCTGCAGTTCGCCTTTGTCAAACCACAGGCCATCGCCTCTGCGGCATTTATCTATTAGCAGGGTTGGTGTGGATGTGCCGACGATGATTTTTCTCATTTTCTTGTAGCATATAGGGCATTTTCTGGGTTTTTCGGTGGATGCGGAGTCGATTTTGAACGAGTCGAGCAATTTTTTGGCCTTTTCTGGCTGTCCGAGCAGCAGTTCGAGTTCGCCGGCGTCGAGCCAGATGCCGCCGCAGTCGGTGCAATGGTCGATTTCCACTTCCTCAAGTTCGAGGGTAATCATCGCATTTTTGCAAACGGGACAATCCATAATTTAAATCCCAGCACAAAAGACGACTGAGCATTATCAATAGCTAATCTGCGAAGTCGGCAGTAAAACTCCACGATTGCAACCGACCAATTCTCCTGTTTAGACGCAGTTTGACAGAGAAAAAATCAAAAATTAAAAATTTTGTTTTTTCTTTAGACACAGATTAACTCTGCATTTTATAAGGTCTTACGGTAAAAACCAAATACAAAACAATCAGAATGGATAAATAATAAGGGCGTATATTACATTTGCGGGGCTGTGGGGTCAAGAGGAGAATATCGAATATCCAATTAATGAACAAAGAATATCGAAGTGAGGAGGTTGCGAGTTGCGGGTTACGGACGGCAATTTTGGCGGATATTTTTATATATTATCGGGCGTTAACGAAATATTGGTTGAGTAAAGGGACAATTTGAGTTTTTGGACAGGATGGGATTGTATATTTATTGTGGGCCTGTAACGCTTTTGGCGGTGGAGCGTTCTATATAGTAGAATGTTGTCCGAGTCTATCGGGAGGTACTTGATGGCAGACGGCTTGAAACGAACTATGACAAATGACGAGCAACTTATCAGTGCAACGTTGCGTGGCGATATTTCGGCATTCGGGACAATCGTTGAACGGTACTGGAATATGGTATTTGCGTTGGCATTTAGCAGACTCGCTGATGCCGCTGAAGCAGAAGATATTGCCCAGGAGAGCTTCCTAAAGGCATACTCACAATTGCACAGGCTTCGCAAGCCGTCTCGATTTGCCGGGTGGGTAAGCAAGATTGCTATCCAACAATGCACTAATGCCGTCAGGAGAAGCAGTCGTTGCAGAACAGCCTTAGGCTGCAAGGCAACAGAACTTGAAGAGCTGGATTCGAAGGCGGCGGAGACAGACGATACTCGATTGACAGAAGGCCAGCGTCATTTGGTCAGGAAGAAAGTACGACAATTGCCTGAGAAGTTTCGGAGGCTGATAGTTATGAGATTTGTCGGTGGGCTTTCTGCAGTACAGATTGCAGAGCAATTAGGCAAGCGCCCGGGCACGGTCAGGGTGTGGCTGCATCGTGCCTATAATATCTTACGCAAGGACCTTGCTCCCCTTTTAGAGGAGGTCAAAGAATTATGAACTGTGAAAAATTCAAAAATCTTATCGAAGAATACCTCAACGGGACAGTCAGCGATGGCCAGCTCGCTGAGCTGAAGACACACGCAGACGGATGCCCATCCTGCCGCGCGGAATTCAACCGCTGTGTACTTATGGAGGATGTGGTCAGGCAAGCGTTTTCGTCGCGGACGAGTGCTGAGCAGGCGAAGGGATTGGTGTTGGCCAGACTCTCGGCGGAGGCGAATCGGCGGCAGCATGGTAGTCGGTATTTCGCAGGTTGGTTATCCGGGAAGCGAACCGCCATCGCCGCATCTATCCTGTTAGCTGCTGGCTTATCATTAGGCTTTGCTATAGGCAGGGCAAGCATCTTCAAACGAACGGTGGCACCGATTACAGCTCAAGTGCCGATACGTGTTGCAGGGCTTGAAGGAACCGTACTTGTAAGGCACAAAGGTTCCGACGTTTGGCAAGTCCTGGAGGCCGATTCAAACATCTATCTTGGTGACACGTTTAATTCGACAGTGAATTCAGATTTCGTTCTGGAAATGAAAGATAAGTCTAAGATCGAAGTGAATCAGAACAGCAAGCTGGTTTTGAAGTTGTATAACGGCGAAACCCAGTTTTTTCTTGAATACGGCAGATGTACTGCTGCCTTGAAGAGTCCGCATCCGCCGTTTTTTATCAGCACTCCACACGGCCGGGTGGAGGCACTTGGAACAGAATTTACAGTAACGGTCGAATAGACCCAGACAACTGTCGCTTCGATGTATAGAAGGGGCAGAAGGAGACATAGAATGAGAACAAGAACAGCTATTCTGTGCGCCGTTGTTCTGTTGACGGCGCCAATAATCACATTCGCACAAAAAACGGAAGTGAGCGTAAAAAAAGGAAAGGTCATCGCCGAGACGGAGACTACGAGCGTGGCTATCGAAGCAGGTCGAAAGGCCGTGCTTTTGCCCGGCAGAAATCCTTTCGTTGCAGTCGATAACCCTCTTGTAGATGATGTTTTGAAATTGCACAAGCTGGTGGAAGAGGAAAAAAAATATAGCTATGAGAAGATCGATTCGACCTTCATTCTTGTAGGCAGGGCAGACAAGGAAGGGGTTCTTGGCGCACTTTATTTCGAGCTTCCAAACACCGGGTCCAAGGCGACGAATGTCCTTAGGCTGGGTTCGTCATCAATAATCGAAAATTTCGAAGTTTATGATTTGAACGGGAACCTTCTTCCGGTCGATA
>Ga0209427_10008583_pt1 | contig 11492 bp, 10 predicted proteins | sample DeeMarSWOR136_30_FD_187465 | JGI IMG/M metagenome (GOLD analysis project Ga0209427, IMG submission 187465) | Marine sediment microbial communities from White Oak River estuary, North Carolina - WOR-1-36_30 (SPAdes) (version 2) | ecosystem: Environmental > Aquatic > Marine > Intertidal zone >... | reverse complement strand
GGTGGTCATCCAGGCCATTGGTGAAAAGGCAACGCCTTCCGAGATTTCCCGGCGGGTATTTAGAGAGCCCCACTCGGTTTCCGCACTCTTGAACAGGATGGAAAAGAAGGGGCTGGTGAGAAGGACCCAAGATCTGGACAGAAAGAACCTGGTGCGGGTGAGCATAACGGAGAAGGGGCAGCAAGCTTATGATAAGTCAACCAGGAGAAAGTCCATCTACAGGATAATATCTTCGCTGTCTGAAGAGGAGCGTCAGCAACTAAGGTCATACCTGGAGAAATTACGGAATAAGTCGTTTAAAGAGCTTACGGTGGAGTACAAGCCGCCACCTTTGCCACAGTATTAATCAGCGCTGCTCCTGTAGCTATAGGTGCTGTGCCAACAGTGAACTCTACCTTTTCAGACGCGGGAGGTGACCTGCAGACTGAGTTGGCGAAACGCTGTTGGCACAGCACAAACCGCACCCCCACCAGCTGGTAGTAGAATTATCCCGAAGGATAACCAACAATAATTGTAACCATACTGTCTGCGCATCTCGTATTAGCTAGTCGTCCACATCTGATTTGGGTATATTATGCCCTACTTTTTACTCTGTCAATACCCCCATTAGTTTTGTTTAATTTTATGCAGCAGCCTGAGCAATAAACAGCCCCGTTGGAGTGTTATTTAGCGGTAAAATGGGTGGTCTTAACATGGCAGATGGGTATTGCCTATTGGTCTCCTGTCTTAAATTATGCGTATCAAGCAGGGGTTATAGTCCTACCAATGGTAGTGCTTCTTCCGGCGTTAGTAAAGGTTCTACCGTAACTTTGTATCCTTCGATACTGAAGAATGGAACGTATACTTTCAGCAATTCCTTGTACCCTTCATCTACGTGCCCCTTTTCCACCGCATAAAGGTTATAGGCTTTCATGCCCTCGCCGCCAGCAGCGATATAGATGCCGAGTGTCTTTACATAGGGTGGTGGAGCTTTTGCAAGAACCTCCACGCCTACTTTCCCAACCGCGGCTGTACTCTCAGTCGGCCACGTCTCTGTCAACATAAACAACATTTTCATCACCCCCGTTTTTATTTAATCGGGAAAATGATACCCTACCATCCTTCCCCAGACAATATACGTGATTGGTGACAGACAACTGGCTGGTGGTACTAAGACAAGTCAAATGTTAAACCCACACTTGTGTCTATCGTAAACATCTGCTATTCCAGTAGAACATGGGAGACATGAGCCAAACCATCAGCCAATTCCTGTGTGTAAACTGTTAAATCACCATGCTATACTGGCGTCAAGAAAAAATGGATGCTTTGAACGAGCAGATAAACAAAGGAATTCAAATTCTCAAGCAAGGTGGGGTAATTGCCTTTCCCACCGATACGGTCTATGGTCTGGGAGCCGATGCTTTCCGCTCTAAAGCTGTGGAGAGGATTTATGAGATAAAAAAGCGTCCCACACATTTACCTCTCCCCTTGCTTATCGGCGATGTAGAACAGCTTGCTGTTCTGGTCGCCAAGCCATTGCCTGAAATTGCCTTATTTCTAGCCAGGCGTTTTTGGCCTGGTGGGTTAACCCTGGTTGTCCCTAAAGCAGCTCATTTGCCTGGTTATCTTGGCAATACCAACATAGCGGTGCGTGTTCCAGCTCACCCTATTTGCCTGACACTTATTCAGGCAATCAATAATCCTCTAATTGGCACCAGCGCCAATATCAGTGACAAGCCCAGTGTGGTAACCGCAGGCGGGGTGAGACAACAACTAGGTAACGAGGTTGACCTTATTATCGATGGGGGCAGATGTCCCGGTGGTAGCGAGTCAACTGTAGTTGACGTCACTGGTGGAGGAGTTGTGATTTTGCGTCATGGCATTATCCATGGAGAGGAAATCAACCGAGTAGCACGGGAATACCGGGAGGTAAAAGACGATGCGAATTGCTTTGGGTTGTGACCATCGCGGCTTCAAGCTGAAGCAGACAGTTATGGAATTTCTGCAGCAATCAGGCTATAGCTATCATGATTTTGGCTGTTATAACACCGAGTCGGTGGATTATCCTGATCTTGCTCAGAAGGTGGGGGATGGAGTAGCGTCGGGTGAATTTGACCATGGTATCTTAATATGCAGCACAGGAATAGGTATGTGTATAGCGGCTAACAAGATAAAGGGGATAAGGGCAGCACTATGCCATGACACCTTTGCTGCAAAGCGAGCCCGGCTGCATAACGATGCCAATATCTTATGTTTGCGGGGAGAAGAAATTGAAGCTGATGAAGCCCTGGAAATCGTCAAAACTTACCTTTCAACCTCATTCGAGGGTGGCCGGCACATCCCGAGACTAAATAAGATAACAAAACTGGAAGCAGGTTAGAAAAGGAGTTCCCTCAGCCGCCAATAGCGTGGTTGTTCCCAAAGCTGGAGTGGTTGCATATATAAGACATACAGGTATAAAATTGTAACTCAATCACCAGACATTAGAGGGGGTGTCATATGTCTAAGGCAAAGGTAAACGATATCAATATTTATTATGATGTTCACGGCGACGGTTTCCCGATGGTGATGATAATGGGGTTCCTGGGGAACGCCGATCTCTGGGACCCTCGGATGTTGCCCGCCCTTTCAGATAAATTCAAAGTGATAACGTTTGATAACCGCGGGGCTGGTCGCACTGACGTGTCCGATAAGGAATTTTCAATAAGACTACTCGCCGAGGATACCGTTGGGTTGATGGATGTGCTTAATGTCCCTAAAGCCCACGTGCTGGGTATATCTATGGGTGGGATGATAGCGCAGGAGCTCGCCCTGAGCTATCCAGAAAGGGTTGAAAAGCTTGTCCTGTCTTCAACCTTTTGTGGTGGACCACATTCAATCCTCATCGATACGGCTGATTTGAACAGGACGGGCAATGTCATGGAAAAGGTGACTGATAGACCACGGCTCAGAGAATTAGCTGAAATGGTTATCAATAAGCTTAGTGCCACTTCAGGATATCAGGAGAGCCACTCAGTCCCACTACCAGCCACAGCTGTAGGAGTCCTTGTCGATATTATTGAAGATCTGGTCGACAAGGGCTCATGGGACGAGCAAACAGCTCGAAAGCTCCTGCCGATCGTGTGCACCGAGGAATTCCTCCAGGCTAACCCTGAGGTGGCAGAAATGGCGGTGGGTTTGCTACTTGAAGCTCCAACTCAAATCGAGGGTTTACTAAATCAGGTAAAAGCGATAACGGAGTTCGATACATGTGAAAGGCTGCCTCAACTCAAGGCACAAACTCTGGTTTTAGCGGGAAAGCGAGATGTTTACATTCCACCTGAAAATGGTCAAATCCTGGCTGATGGAATACCACGGTCTAAGCTTGTTTACCTGGAGAATTCAGGTCACATGTTCATAGAAGAAGCGGACGAAGTAACCAAGATAATTCTGGAATTCTTGTCTTGATAGCATTACCGTGTGTTTCCGGGCTTCCCTTGAGGAGCATTTTTTGCTTCCAATTACAAAGCAGAGTTTCATTCTAGATTGACACTAGGTTAGGTGTTATAGTATCTTCCGTAACATATATTTCCTTGCTGTGGGAGGGCAATTACAGATAAGCAATGAGAAGTGACGTAGTGAAGAAAGGCATTGAGCGAGCACCTCACAGGTCGTTACTACGTGCTGTAGGTTGCTCGTCACATGACTGGGATAAGCCATTTATCGGCGTTATCAATAGCTTCAATAATATTGTCCCGGGACATGTTCATTTGGAGTCCGTTGCTGCTGCAGTGAAGGAAGGTATCCGTGAGGGAGGTGGCGTGCCGTTTGAGATTAACACTATAGCTGTTTGTGATGGTATCGCTATGAATCATGAGGGCATGAAATACAGTCTGCCAAGTCGAGAACTTATCGCTGACTCATGTGAGATTGTAGCGGAGGCTCATGCCTTCGATGGGTTGGTATTCATACCGAATTGCGACAAAGTAGTACCGGGAATGCTTATGGCGGCGGTAAGGATGAACTTGCCGTGCATTTTTGTCAGCGGCGGTCCTATGCTGGCGGGAAGACTTGTTAGGAACGGTCAGGAAAAAGCAGTGGATGTCAATTCCGTTTTCTTAGCGGTTGGCGAGGCAGTGAAGGGAGGCATCTCTGAGGAGGAGGTGCTGGAATTGGAGGAAGTTGCCTGTCCTGGTTGTGGCAGCTGCTCTGGCATGTTTACTGCTAATACTATGAATTGTCTTACTGAAGCTCTGGGCATGGCTTTGCCTGGCAATGGGACCATACCGGCGATTCAGGCACGGCGGATTCAGCTAGCCTATGAAGCAGGACGACAGGTTGTGGAAGTCCTGGCCAGAAATATTCGACCTGGAGACATCGTTACCAGGGATTCTATTTACAACGCCTTTGCTGTTGATATGGCTTTGGGTGGGAGCACCAATTCGGTGCTTCACCTAACCGCAATAGCGCATGAGGCGGGAGTTTCCTTCCCTCTATCCTGGATAAACGAGATCGGCCAAAATATTCCTTACATATGTAAATTAAGTCCAGCGGGAGATTATCACATTGAGGATTTGGACATGGCTGGTGGTATTCCAGCAATAATGCAGGAATTATCGAGCTTATTAAAACTGGAGGCAAATACCGTGCTGGGAAGACCATTGGGAGAGGTGATAGGCGGAGCGAGGGTTAAGAACAGGGAGGTGATTCGCAGTTTATCTGAGCCCTATGGCGCTACTGGTGGGGTTAGCCTTTTGTTTGGCAATCTAGCCCCTGGAGGTGGAGTGGTGAAAGGTGCGGCAGTGGCCCCCGAGATGCTGGTTCACGAAGGTTCAGCGCGGGTTTTCAATAGTGAGGAAGAGGCAACAACAGCAATAATGGGGAAGAAAATCAGAGCCGGGGATGTAGTTGTTATCCGCTACGAAGGACCAAAAGGAGGTCCGGGAATGCGTGAGATGTTAACGCCTACCTCGCTTCTCAGCGGCATGGGGATGGATAAAGAAGTAGCTCTCATCACCGATGGACGTTTTTCCGGAGCAACACGAGGTGCAGCGATTGGTCATGTCTCCCCCGAAGCAGCGGAGGGCGGACCCATAGCTGCTTTGAGAGATGGCGATATTATCAAAATAGATATCCCCAATAATGTATTGGAGGTGAGGTTAAACCAGGATGAAATAAAGAGAAGATTAGCCTCGTTGCCTCGGTTTGAGCCGAAAATAAAGACTGGCTATCTAAGGAGATATGCTGATAAAGTTACCTCAGCCAGCACAGGAGCAGTGTTTGCTGATTAGGAGGTTCTGATGAAGAAGACTGGTGCACAGATTTTGTGTGAAAGCTTAATTAAAGAAGGAGTCGAGGTTATTTTCGGCATACTTGGCGGCGCCATCCTGCCAATATACGACACCCTCACCCAGTATCCCCAACTTCGGCATATACTGGTTCGCCATGAACAGGGGGCAGCACATGCTGCTGATGGTTATGCTCGAGCTACCCATAAAGTAGGTGTGTGTATGGCTACTTCAGGTCCTGGAGCAGCTAATCTGGTCACTGGCATCGCTAACGCTTACATGGATTCTTCCCCCGTAGTAGCCATAACCGCGCAGGTACCCAGACCATTTATCGGCAAAGACGCCTTCCAGGAAGCGGATATCACCGGCATCACTCTTCCCATTACCAAGCATAATTATCTTGTTTCCAGCACCGGGGAACTGGCGGATACGGTGAAGGAGGCTTTTTATATCGCTAGAACAGGCAGGTCCGGTCCTGTTCACATTGACATACCAAGAGATGTTCAGACGGAGCAGGCGGAATTTATTTACCCCGACAAGGTTAACCTGCCGGGCTACAAACCTGTATTTCAAGGTCATCCAGCTCAAGTAAGGAAAGCGGCGAGGCTTATTAACAGTGCCAAACGACCGCTCATAATAGCTGGCAGGGGAGTAATTATGTCTCAGGCTTATGCCGAGCTAAGGGAACTGGTGGAGAAAGCTCAAATACCCGTGGTCAACACGCTTCTGGGCATCAGTTCTTTCCCCAGAAACCATGTTCTCAGTTTTGGCATGATCGGGATGCATGGTATGGCTTATGCCAATATGGCGGTGCAGGACGCTGACCTGATCATCTCCATCGGCATGAGATTTGACGACCGGGCTACAGCGATCACAGGCGGATTTGCTCCCAAGGCACGTATTATACATATTGACATTGACCCTGCGGAGATAGGGAAAAATGTCAGAGTGGATGTTCCTATCGTTGGTGATGTCAAAAATGTGCTTGGTGTGCTGAATAAAGAGGTCAATGTGAATACTCACTCGGAATGGCTCGCTACGCTGAATAAATGGCAGCGTGAACATCCATCGTTAGAAATCAGGGGAGGGGAGGAGGTTATACCGCAGTATGTCGTTCGTCAAATCTATGAAGCTACCCAGGGTGATGCGCTGGTGGTGACTGGGGTGGGGCAGAACCAGATGTGGGCGGCACAATATTTCACTTTCATTAAGCCAAATAGCCTTATTTCGTCGGGTGGTCTGGGCACGATGGGATTTGAGATTCCTGCTGCTATGGGGGTAAAGGTTGGCCGTCCTGACGAGGTGGTGTGGTGTGTTGGTGGCGATGGTGGCTTTCAAATGACCATTCAGGAACTAGGCACCATAGCGGCGGAGAATATTGGCGTGAAGATAGCGCTTATCAATAACAGCTATCTTGGCATGGTCAGGCAATGGCAAGAGTTGTTTTATGAGCGCCGCTATGCTCATACCAAGCTCTGGAATCCCGATTTCGTCAAGATTGCTGAAGCGTACGAAATCCCTGCTGTGAGGGTAGGACGCAGAGATGAAGTAGTTCCGGCAATATACAAAGCAATGGATTGCGATGGTCCATTTCTTATTGAGTTTGTGGTGGAGCCAGAGGAAAATGTCTATCCTATGGTGCCACCAGGGAAGAGTCTGTCTGAAACAATGGAATTGCCCAAACCCAAAAAGGTGTCGAAGAGAAAACCAAAAGCATTGACAAGGAGTTGAACATGGAAGCAACGAAATACACAATATCCATGCTGGTGGAGGACAAAGCTGGTGTGCTTAACAGAGTGGCCAGCTTGTTTCGGCGACGTGGCTTTAACATACAAAGCCTCGCTGTAGGAGGCAGTGAGCAACCTGGCCTGTCTCGAATGACTGCCGTGGTCCTCGCTGACCCTGCTCAAGTGGAGCAGGTTAGAAAGCAACTGGATAAATTAATTAACGTAGTCAAGGTAGCTGATCTCACTAATGATGACATGGTAGCGAGAGAGCTGGCATTAGTCAAAGTCGCCGCTACTGCTTCAACAAGAAGCGAGATTATGCAAATTGTCGATATCTTCCGGGCTAACATAGTTGATGTGGGCAGTGATTCGCTTATGGTGGAGGTTACCGGTGATGAGGAAAAGGTGGATTCTCTGTTTGAACTTCTTCGCCGTTTTGGCATCAAAGAAGTGGTCAGGACGGGAAGGGTAGCCTTAACTCGTGGAGCTGTTACCGCTCACGCCAGCAATAAAAGGAAAGGGGGGTAACTATGGCTAAAATCTACTACGACAAAGACGCTAACCTGGACTTAATTAAAGGGAAGACAATTGGCGTTATTGGCTTTGGGAGTCAGGGACATGCTCATGCCCAGAATTTGAAGGATAGTGGCTGCCAGGTCATCGTTGCTGAGATGCAGGGAAGCGACGCCTGGAAGGCAGCACAAAGTGCTGGTTTCAAGGTGGCTGGTGCTGCCGAAGTGGCTGGGGAAGCTGATATTCTTGTTATGCTTGTTCCTGATAACCTGCACCCCATAATTTATCGTGAGTCAATTGAAAAAGAACTGTCCCGGGGCAAGACCTTGATGTTTGCCCATGGCTTCAATATCCACTACTCCCAGATTATGCCTCCTACAGATATAGATGTAAGCATGATAGCTCCTAAATGCCCCGGACATATATTGCGTCAGCTTTATACTGAAGGCTCGGGTGCTCCAGCTTTAGTAGCTGTGCATCAGGATGCCTCAGGTAAAGCAAAGGACATCGCATTAGCTTATGCCAAAGGAATTGGATGTGCTCGAGCTGGAGTGCTGGAGACAACTTTTGCTGAGGAAACTGAAACTGACCTCTTTGGCGAACAAACCGTGCTCTGCGGCGGGGTCTCCTCGCTGGTCAAAGCGGGCTTTGAGACACTGATAGAAGCTGGTTATCAGCCCGAGATTGCCTACTTCGAGTGTTTCCATGAACTTAAGCTTATCATTGACCTCATGTATCAGGGTGGCTTGAAGTATATGCGCTATTCAGTGAGCGATACTGCTGAGTATGGTGACTATACTCGGGGGCCACGGGTTATCGACGATTTAACCAAGGATGAGATGAGGCAGATTCTGGCAGAAATTCAGGATGGCAGCTTTGCCAGAGAATGGATACTGGAAAATCAGGCTGGTCGTCCCAGCTTTAATGCCCTGAGGCAGATGGAAGCTGAACACCCCATTGAAATTGTGGGTAAGGAACTGAGGGATATGATGCCCTGGCTGAAGAAGTGAAGAATAAATACATGGACAAAGTTATCATCTTCGACACTACTTTGCGGGATGGAGAGCAGGCGGCAGGGGCAAGCCTAAATCCCCAGGAGAAGCTGGAGATAGCAAGGCAGCTGGAGAAACTTGGCGTCGATGTCATCGAAGCTGGTTTTCCTGCTAGTTCCCCTGGCGACTTTGAAGCTGTTCAGCTCATCAGCAAAGAAGTTCAGCGACCGATAATTTGTGCCTTATCTTTAGCCAATATTGATGCTGTGGATAGGGCCTGGGAGGCGATTAAGGAAGCAAGCCATCCCCGAATCCACGTTTTCCTTTCTGCTTCAGATATCCACCTGCTCTACCAGCTTAAAAAGGGCAGGGAAGAAATACTGGCGATGTCCCGGGAAATAGTTGCTCGAGCTAAGAGTCATACCGATGATGTTGAGTTCTCTCCTATGGATGCTTCCCGCAGTGAACCTGATTATCTTTACCGTATGTTGGAAGCCGCCATTGAGGCTGGAGCATCCACAGTGAATATACCTGATACTGTTGGCTATGCCACCCCTCAGGAGTTTGGTGACTTGATTCAAGGCATTTTTGATAATGTCCCCAATATTGATAAAGCTGTGGTAAGCGTTCATTGCCATAATGACCTGGGGTTAGCGGTAGCTAACAGCCTGGAAGCAATACGGAAAGGAGCACGACAGGTGGAATGCACCGTCAACGGGATTGGTGAGCGCGCTGGCAATGCTTCTCTGGAGGAGATTGTTATGGCATTGAAGACCCGCCACGATTTCTTCAGGCTCAATACGGATATCAACACCGGGCAAATCTACGAGACAAGTAGATTGGTGAGCGAACTCATTGGCTTCCCAGTTCAGCCAAACAAAGCCATTGTGGGCGCAAATGCCTTTCGGCATCAATCAGGCGTTCACCAGGATGGTGTAATAAAGAAGTCTATAACTTATGAGATCATGGATCCAAAGTCGGTGGGTATACCTTCGAGTGTCTTAATATTAAGCAAGTTGAGTGGTAAGCGCGCTTTTAGGGAGAGATTAGCCGAACTTGGTTATACCCTGGATGAAGAGGATTTCGCTCGTGCTTTCAAACGATTCAAGGAGTTAGCTGATAAGAAGAAAGAGGTTACCGACCGCGATATTGAATCTTTGATAGCCGAGGAACGTCGCACTACCACCGAGGTATATCACCTTGACCATGTTGAGGTTTCTTGTGGTGATCATAGTCTTCCTACAGCCACAGTCAGGCTCATCGGTCCTGATGGGCGGAGTTTGGCCGATGCTGCCCTGGGCACCGGACCTGTAGACGCAGTGTACAAGGCTATTAACCGCATAGTGGGCATCCCCAACAAACTTACCGAGTTTACCGTCAAATCGGTTACTGAGGGAATAGATGCCATCGGGGAGGTGCTTATCAGGGTGGAGAGTGAGGGTGTAACTTACACTGGTCGTGGCGCTGCTACTGATATCATCGTTGCCAGCGCCAAGGCATATATGAATGCATTGAATCGGCTTCTGGTTAGCAAGGCAGCTAAGACCGGGAAAGGAAGACGCAAGTGAGCCCGTGGTTGGATATAATATGGTTGGATGTAATATCGAGGTTGCTCCTGGCCATTGCTCTGGGAGCACTTATTGGCTATCAGCGCGAGCGATCTAGCAAAGCAGCAGGGCTGCGCACTCACACTTTAATTTCCCTGGGTGCTGCTGTGTTTACTGTGGCCTCTATTTTTGGCTTCAGCGGTGCTGTTGACCCTTCGCGTGTTGCCGCTGGCGTAGTAGCTGGGGTGGGCTTCATTGGTGCTGGGGTTATCTTTCGTGGTATGGGGGAAGAGCGGGTGGCGGGATTGACCACAGCAGCGAGCATCTGGGCTAGCGCTGGTGTCGGTTTGGCTGCTGGTGCCGGGCTGTGGTTGATCGCCGTGATAGCTGCGCTGGCCACGATAGGCATATTGATGGTCCCAAGGGTCCGTGGATAAATGGCAAGTCAGACCCTAAGCGAGAAGCTCCTGGCGGCTCACTGTGGCAGGGAAGAGGTCAGTAGTGGTGAATTCATAGATGCCGGTGTTGATCTGGTCTTGGCTAATGATATTACTGCCCCCTTAGCTATAGAGGAATTCCAGCGACTTGGAGTAAGGGGGGTATTTGACCCTCGAAAAGTGGTTATGGTTCCCGACCACTTCTGTCCTAACAAAGATATACAGTCTGCCGAGCAGGCCAAGTTGATGCGGGAGTTTGCTAAGGAGCAGGGCCTGGTCTATTTTGAGGTAGGACGGATGGGGATCGAGCATGTGCTTCTTCCTGAGCAGGGCCTTGTCTTGCCAGGACAGGTTATCGTTGGCGCTGACTCCCATACGTGTACCTACGGTGCATTAGGTGCTTTTGCTACCGGTATGGGCTCAACTGACATCGCTGTGACAATGGCAACCGGTGAAATATGGATGAAAGTGCCGCCCACCATTAAGTTCATCTATCATGGAAAGCTGCCGAAGTGGGTTGGGGGTAAGGACCTCATTCTTTATACCATCGGCGACATCGGCGTTGATGGTGCCCTTTACTCTGTCATGGAATTTACTGGCGAGGCGATTGATGAATTAGATATGGATGGACGCTTCACCATGGCGAACATGGCTATCGAAGCTGGGGCTAAAGCAGGCATTTTCTACGTAGATGGTAAGACCGAGGAATATCTCCACCATGCCATTGCCAATCGAGTTTCCCCTGTCGTTGCGAGCGAAGCGAAGCAATCCCGGTCAGATGAGGACGCCCAGTATGCCAGAATCTACGAATATGATGTATCCAAAATCGAGCCCCAGGTAGCCTTTCCCCATCTCCCCTCCAATACCAAGCCTATAAGCCAGGTGGGGGAGATAACATTAGACCAGGTAGTGATTGGCGGATGCACTAATGGACGAATTGATGATTTAAGAGCGGCAGCCGGGATACTTAAAGGAAGAAGGATACATCCTGATTTGAGGTGTATCATCCTCCCTGGGTCGCAGCAAGTCT
>Ga0209427_10008582_pt1 | contig 11493 bp, 10 predicted proteins | sample DeeMarSWOR136_30_FD_187465 | JGI IMG/M metagenome (GOLD analysis project Ga0209427, IMG submission 187465) | Marine sediment microbial communities from White Oak River estuary, North Carolina - WOR-1-36_30 (SPAdes) (version 2) | ecosystem: Environmental > Aquatic > Marine > Intertidal zone >... | reverse complement strand
GGTTGGAATAAAGATACCGTATCTCTCCCATATCTCCGAAATCAATAATTTCTTTCAATTTTACTATCGCCGGATGATACTGGAGGATGTGCCCTACCATTAACACTCTCTTTTCCTTTTCCGCTATTTCAACAAGCTCCTCCCCCTCCTTCACACGCAACGCGAGGGGTTTTTCCACGAGCACATCTTTTCCTGCGAGGAGATATTTTTTTGTGAGCCTGTAATGATATTCTGCAGGGGTTGCAATCACAACTGCATCGACTTCAGGATTTTCTATGATCGCTTTCTCTTCTTTTACATAGCATACATCAGGATACTGTTTCGATCTTTCTGCAATAACTAGCTCACTGGTATCCAAAACCGAATGTAAAACCCCCAGATTGAATAAAGTTCTCAAATGGTTTTTCCCCCAGTAACCTGCACCGATCAGTGCAGTATTTTTCTTATTCACTCTCACTACCCTCCATGGATTTCATATCAGAGAAATATCACAGCATCAGTTTATCTATTATTCATTTCTGTATGAAAAGAGGAACCCCTCCGGGCATAATTCATGTCGATCCACTTTGTGTAATCGCCGCTTTGTACATTTGCTATCCATATTTTATTGGCTAGGTACCAGTCTATCGTTTTATCCAGCCCCTCGTTGAAATCCACACTCTGTTTCCAATTCAGATCTTCCTTTATTTTATCGCAGTTAATGGCATACCTCCTGTCGTGCCCGGGACGGTCCTTCACAAAGGTTATCAATTTTTTATAGTAATCACGAGGATTACTGCTCTTTCCCGCTACTTTTTCGCAGAGAACTGTAACAAGCTTTATATTCTCCCACTCGTTCTCTCCGCCAATATTGTATGTTTCACCGGTTTTACCCCTGTTCATTATGGTCCATACTGCCGATGCATGATCCTCCACATAGAGCCAGTCACGGATGTTTTTTCCGTCGCCGTACACAGGCAGCGGTTTTTCTTCGAGCATATTTAATATCATGAGAGGAATAAGCTTCTCGGGGAACTGGTATGGACCATAATTATTGGAGCAATTCGAAAGAGTTATAGGAAGACCGTAGGTGTGATGATATGCCCGTACGAGGTGGTCGGATGATGCTTTTGATGCTGAATATGGGCTGTTGGGATTGTAGGGCGTTGTTTCAAAAAAGTAACCCTCTTTTCCAAGAGAACCATACACCTCATCCGTGCTTATGTGATGAAACAGCACATCATCCCTCCCCTGCCAGCCCTCACGTGCGATTTCCAGGAGATTAAAAGTACCGATGATGTTCGTTTCAATAAAATCCCGCGGACCGAAGATCGACCTGTCAACATGGGATTCCGCTGCGAAATGAACAATTGTATCGGTTTTATACTTCTGGAACCCTTTCCTCAGGGTATCATAATCACAGATATCGACTCTCTCAAAAAAATATCGCTTTTTCCCAAACTCCTGGTCTATGTCAATGAGGTTTTCCAGGTTTCCTGCATAGGTGAGCTTGTCTACATTGATTATGGCTCCTTTGAAATCTGTTTTTTTTAACAGGTACCGGATAAAGTTCGACCCGATAAAACCAGCACCTCCGGTCACCATGATGTTGTGTAATTTTCTCATGGCGAGATTCCTTTCAGAATAGTAATTACACTAAATATAAACATTGTTTACCGTTGTTGCGATCTGTGTTTTATAAACGGTATTCGGAAACGACGTTTAATTTTTCTGTATTTCGTCAATGAAGTCCATCAGGGCGCTCTTCCAATCGCGTATATCCAGCCCAAAGACGTTTTTTATCTTATCCTTCGAGAGGCAAGAGTTCTTCGGTCGTACTGCCTTTGTTGGATACTCTTGGGTTTTTATGGGTACCAGGGAGCACTCCTTGTTCAACAAACCCCTCTCCCGTGCCCTTTCGTAGATCTGTTTTGCAAACTCGTACCAGTTCGTCTTCCCTTCGTTGGTGAAATGGTATATGCCGTATCCAACACTCTCCTTTTTTACAATTCGGAAGATGGCGTTTGCAAGATCCTTCGAATAGGTCGGGCTACCCCACTGGTCTTCGACAACTCTGACCGTGTCTCGTTCATCAAAAAGCTTGAGCATAGTGTGCACGAAATTATTACCGTTTTTTCCGTAGAGCCATTCAGTCCGAACAATAAAGTATGTATCAGTCAGCGACTGAATGTTCCGTTCACCTGCAAGCTTGCTCTTTCCATACACACACAGAGGATCTGGGACATCATCCTCTGTGTAAGTGGCATCTTTTTTTCCGTCAAACACATAGTCGGTTGATATGTGGATGAGCTTTGCTCCTTTATCAAAGGCGATTTTGGCAATATTTTTCGGGCCGTCCGCATTCACCATGAATGCCTTCTCAGGCTCATCCTCAGCTCTGTCAACGGCAGTGTATGCGGCGCAGTTGATGATCCAATCTATCTTACGCTCACTCGCGAAACTGCTCAATGCACGGTAGTCGGTAATATCCACATCAATGTCAGTAACAATAAAATCCATATTCCCACAGCTTAACAACTCTTCAACGTCACTGCCAAGCATCCCTCTGTTACCGATGAGCCAGATCATGTCATTGAAAGTCCTTGAAGAACTCGTCACCTTTATCTTCGTGACGAATTTCGTCCACCCTCTCTTTTTTTCCCCGCCCTTTATAAAGCCTGTCCGGGTAGTTGAGTACCATACCTCGAATGGTGATAGAGACGTTCGTGTAACCGTGAACTACACCTGGCGGGACGACTACGAGCAGAGGATTATCCTCTCCACCGAAGATGATCATTTTATTTCCTTTTGTCCTGCTTTCTTCTCTGTTATCCCAAAGATGTATCTTAAAATTTCCTGGTCCAATAAAGGCGAAAATATCAACTTGCCGCCGGTGCTCGTGCGGACCTCGAGAAACTCTTGGTTCTGTGAAGGAAACATAGCTCATCTGTGGCTGAAAACCCTCAGGGAGCGTATCTACCCTGAAAGTTTCGATTAAAAAACCCCGCTCATCCACGTTCTTCAATAGCTTCCGAACATGTACTCCCTCGATTTCCCCCTTTTTAAACGGCATTCTCCTTCTCCATCTTTAGAATGTTAAGTAAATATTCACCGTATCCGGACTTTTTCAACGGTTCTGCGATCTTCTTCAGTTGGTTTGCAGTAATATATTTCATTCTATAGGCGATCTCCTCAATGCAGGAAATCTTAAGCCCCTGTCGATCCTCGATAGTCTTTACGAATTGTGTTGCATCCACGAGTGAGGTGTGGGTGCCGGTATCAAGCCATGCAAATCCACGCCCCATGAGCTTCACTCTGAGATTTCCTCTCCGCAGGTAGGCCTTATTCACGTCGGTGATCTCAAGCTCTCCGCGCCATGAGGGTTTCACCGATTTTGCGATTTTAATTACATCGTTGTCATAGAAATAGAGTCCTATCACCGCGTAGTTGGATTTGGGTTCCTTTGGTTTTTCCTCTATAGAGAGAACATTTCCTTCCTTATCAAACTCTACAACTCCATATCGCTCAGGATCACGTACGTAGTACCCGAATATGGTTGCCCCTGTTTTCTGTGAAGCTGCTTCGCGTAGCATCACAGGCAGATCGTGCCCGTAAAAAATATTGTCACCCAGCACGAGACATACACTCTCATTCCCGACGAAGCTTTCCCCGATTATGAATGCTTCAGCAAGCCCGTTCGGCGCTTCCTGCACCGCGTAGGAGATCTCTAATCCCAGGTACGAGCCATCCCCAATGAGTTCTCGAAATCGCGGCAGATCCTGAGGAGTCGAAATGATGAGTATTTCGCGTATCCCTGAGAGCATAAGAGTGGATAAAGGGTAATATATCATAGGCTTGTCGTAGACAGGTAAAAGCTGCTTGCATACCACCTGGGTAATGGGATACAAACGTGTTCCCGCCCCACCGGCAAGTATTATTCCTTTCATTATTCTCTCCTTTTTAAAACGAAAGCAACGTTCTGTAGGATTTCACGAAACCCCTACTCCGAAATACCTGAAGCCCAGCTTTCGAACAGATTCTGGGTCGTATATGTCTTTCAAATCTACGAACACATCCCCCTTCATTCTTTTCTTCAGCTTGGAAAGATCCAGGGCCCTGTACTCGTTCCATTCGGTCATGATGATGACTGCGTCGGATCCGTCTGCCGTACTGTAAGGATCTTCGAAATATTCAACATCTTTGAGTACATGCCGCGCCTCGTTCATCCCCTTCGGGTCCGTTGCCCGGACCACCGCCCCTCCTTCTCGGAGCACGGGGATGATTGCAAGGGAAGGCGCCTCCCGCATGTCGTCTGTCTCTGGCTTGAATGTGAGACCGAACACCGCGATCGTTTTTCCGTACTCAGAACCGCCAATGGCTTCTCTAATCTTTTTTACCATGAGGGACTTTTGAGCCTCGTTTACTTGAACGACCGCTTCCACTATCCTGGTAGTGATGTTATTATCCTGAAAAATCTTGATAAGCGCTTTCGTGTCTTTCGGTAGGCAGGATCCTCCGTAGCCCGGGCCTGCATGAAGAAACTTCGCCCCAATCCTCTTATCAAACCCCATTCCCTTTGCCAATACCTTTACGTTAGCTCCGACCGCTTCACACAGGTGAGAGAGTTCGTTTATGAAGGATATCTTTGTCGCAAGAAATGCATTACTCGCATACTTGATGAGCTCTGCAGTTTGCAAATCCGTGATCACCATCGGCGTTTCGATGAGATATAAAGGGCGGTAGAGCTCCTTCAACAAATCCTTTGCTTTCTCACTCTCCACGCCGATAACCACCCTATCCGGACGCATAAAATCACTGATCGCTGAGCCCTCTCTGAGGAACTCCGGATTGGAGGCAACGTCGAAGACAGCCTCGGGATTTATGTCCTGGATGATTCGTTTCACGTTCTGTGCGGTCCCCACCGGCACCGTACTCTTATTCACCACAATGGAGTATCCCTTCAAGTTCCTTCCTATATCCTTAGCAGCGCTGTACACGTAGCTCAGATCCGCATACCCATCTCCCCTGCGGGCGGGGGTTCCGACCGCGATGAATATGATGTCCGCCTCTTCCACGGCCTCACAGCAGTCATGGGAGAAGACTAGTTTTCCCTTATCTTTGTTTTCCCTGATTAACGTTTCAAGACCAGGCTCATAGATGGGAATGATCCCTCTGTTCAGATCATCTATTCTTTCTCTGTTGGTATCGACACAGGTTACGTTCACCCCAAACTCAGAGAAGCAGGCACCGGACACGAGTCCAACGTATCCTGTTCCCATCATCACGACTTTCATCCGCCATATCCTTTTATTTCATATTTATAAAATACCACAAACACATAGAGTTTCTGTAATGATATTCGATCCTTTAACAATTATAGTATTCCTTATACCAGCAAACGAATTTTTCTATCCCTTGTTTTAGTATTGTTTTCGGTAAAAATCCAACATCTTGCTGAATATCGGTTATATTTGCACGGGTCTCAAGAACATCTCCTGGTTGGAGAGGTAAAAAAATCCTTTCGGCTTTTTTCCCAATAGCCTTTTCTAATATCTCTATAAAAGTCAGAAGATTTACTGATTGGTTATTTCCTATATTGTATATCCTATATGGAGCGAAGCTCGCACCTGGATCGGGTTTTTTTCTATCCCACCTCTTATTTTTCCGTGGAATTGTATGCATCACTTTTATCGTTCCATCAATAATATCATCGATGTAAGTGAAATCTCGCTTCATTTTTCCGTAATTATAGACTTTAATCGGTTTTCCCGTAAGTATCAATTTCGTGAAAACGAAATAAGCCATATCCGGCCTTCCCCAGGGACCGTACACGGTAAAAAACCTGAGTCCTGTGCACGGAAGCCCGTAGAGCGCCGCGTAGGTATGCGCCATGAGTTCGTCCGCTTTCTTCGTTGCAGCGTAGAGGGAAATGGGGTGGTCGACGTTGTCGTGTACGGAAAAGGGCATCTTCCTGTTTGCACCATACACAGAGCTGCTCGATGCAAACACCAGGTGTTTCACACCGGAGTGCCTGCATCCCTCGAGCACGTTCAGAAATCCGACTATGTTGCTCTGTACGTAGCTGTGGGGATTTTCAAGGGAGTAACGGACTCCTGCCTGGGCCGCCAGGTGGACGACGGCATCGAATCTATTCGACTCGAACAAACGCTCAACCTCTTCCCGCTGCTCGAGGCTGACTTTGTAGAACGCAAAGCGTTCGTGTTCTTCAAGCAGCTTCAAACGGTCCTCCTTGAGGCTCACCTCATAATAAGGGTTCAGGTTGTCCACACCAACAACCTCTGCTCCTTCTTTTAAAAGGCGCATGGAAAGGTGAAAACCGATGAACCCTGCTGCACCGGTCACGAGAATCCTGTCCATCTTATTCCTTCCTTTTGACAAATGTATCGCCATCAGACTGTCCCTCTGACACCTTCCCCCCTCATATAAATCGATCAGTTGAGATAATATAAAATGGTTTTATAACTTAATCCATCAAGTTGTGAAATTTCAATGGAGTAAACAGGAAGCTTATACAGTGTATTTTGTGTAGACACGGGAGTGGATAAACCTATTCTCCCCCACATCCGTGTGACATGTCTCTTCCAGGAACAGGAGGGGAGTGGATAAATCCATGTGCTCAGGGAATGTATAGCGCGTTCAGCGGCTCCTCCAAATTCGCATGCTTATGGTATTACCAGCGCTTTCAGCGGCTCTCCTTCCCTTTTCTTCACCTTCTCCAGGGCAGGAATGAGATCCTCGAGCTTGTACCTGTGGGTAATGAGGGCGTCTACATCGATGAGCTTCGTTGCGATGGCTTGAAGCGCCCTCGGCCAGGTGAGCGGCGCAAGCCAGGAAAACTTTATCCGCTTGTCCCAGAAGGTCGTTTGCAGGGCGGGAACGGGAACAACATCGTTCGCACCGGGAAGGCCGAAGAACACGATCACCGACCTTCTCCCAGAGATTTCAAAGGGAAGTCCTAAGATGTCAGGGTTCCCTGTCGCGATGAGCACTCTGTCCGCCATCTTCTCGCCGGTGAGCTCTGCAATCTTTTTCTTGATATCAGACACGTAGTACCTGGACTTCTTGTCCCCTAAATTGAACACGTAGTCTGCACCGTTGTTTTTCGCCACATCGAGGCGGTAGTCGCGGGTGCCCAAAACCACCACCGTTCCCGCACCGCTTGACTTGACGAGCTGCGCTTCTGCGAGACCGATGGGTCCGGGTCCGATCACCACACAGAAGTCGCCAAGGCCTATCTCCATATTGTCAACCGCGTACATCGCATCCGCCAGGGGTTCTGAGAACGCCCCTTGCTCGTAGGTGACTTTTTCCGGAAGCTTATGCACCGCGGTGTACTTTGCCTTCGCATATTGCGCAAACGCTCCGTCTACAGACACACCGGAGACGCTCTTGTTCTCGCAGAGGTTCACCTGCCCTTTCTTGCACACCTCACAGGCGTTGCAGTACTGCACAGGGTCAACCACCACACGGTCTTGAGTCTTGAACAGGTCGAGGCTCTTCGGGATGTCACCGACCTCCACGATCTCACCAGAAAACTCGTGGCCAAGTACGAGTGGCCCTTTGCCGTCTGCAGTCTCCAAGGGGCTGAGCCCCCAGTAGTAGGCGATGTCGGACCCGCAGATTCCGCAGGCCTTTACCTTTAAGAGCACCTCGTCGGGCCCGATCTGCGGAATATCTATCTCTTCGAACTTCATGTTGAGCGGTTCATAAAATACCATTGCCTTCATTTTACCTTTCATACAGTCCCCCTTAGATTATGTTCGCGACACACTCTACTTCATTTTGAGCTTCGTGAACAGCGCATCCACGTACTTCTTCGATGCCTCTGTGATCTCCCAGGCGTTAGGCCAGTAGCAGAGGTCAATGGTCCACCATTCTGACGTGTACCCCGCCTTGACAATCGCGGGCACCACCTCTTCAAAACTGATTAAGCCTGTGCCGAAAGGAGCATGCACCGATGTGTGGTTGTCATGGAGCTGGTTATCAGAATCGATGATGTGAATGTCACCGATCATTCCCTTCACCTTGTCAAAGAACTCCAGTTGACCGCCCTTGAGCACTTCCTTTTCACCGTACTGGTGTGCACCAACCACCGCGCATGTCTGCACGTGGCAGGTGTCGACCTGCAATTTAAAATTCGTACTGCCCACATCCTTGATCATTTTCACGATTTCAGAGGGTTTATTGAATATGTATCCAGGCTCGAACTCCCATACCACAAGCACGCCTGCCTTCTTCGCCTTGTCGGCACATTTCTGAAACATCTTAACAACCATGTCCCATGCCTCTTCGTACTTGAAATCCGCAGAATAGGGAGTCTCCGTGACCGTATCCACGCGGATGATGGGAATACCGCAATCCACACACATCTCAAGGCTCTTGTCGAAGGCTTCCTCGTACTTCTTCGCCACCCCGGGTCCACCCGTGGCAAATGGGAAAGCCCAGAGATCAGCCGCGTAGCTGTTTATCTGAAGACTGTGGGATTTGAACAGGTCAACGAGTTTCTTGCGGTCTTCCTTTGAAGGATACAGCTCATAGTGCCCGTGCGGCTTGAATCCGCCGAGTGCAAGCCCGTCAAAATCGAGCTCATCAAGACGCCGAGCGACCTCCTCCATCGTAATCGGCTTTTTCGCGTATTCCCCAAAAAGGTACGCCCATGTTCCGATAGAAAACTTTACACCCATTCAGTCCTCCTTGGATTTGTATTATTATATTGAGTACCCTTTTCACCATGCGGAAAATCTACCGCCGGCTGTTTCTATATTACTATAATGCGTGAAAAGAGAGATGAAAACCTTCAACTCACGAGGTTCTCGGTTGTCACAGGATCGAAGAAGTGGATCTTAGCCACATTGAAGCCCACATACACTTTTGCGTTTATTTTTGATTCGAAATCTGCACTGGTGATCACTTTAAAAATATACTTCTCCACCTTTACGGTGATTATCTTTTCCATACCCATATTTTCGATATTGTACACCGTTCCTTCCTGTACGCCATCCTTTGTATCTTTGAAAAGCGATATGTCCTCGGGACGTATCCCCACTTTCAGTTTACCGGAAAATCCCTTAATCCGGTCCAGCACCCTGCTTTCCAGGGAGAATTCAAACCTGTTTTGAATGATGATCATCCTATTCTTCTCTACAACTGCATCGAAGAAATTCATCGCAGGACTCCCGACAAATGAAGCGACGAACACATTCTTCGGGCGATTGTAGATTTCAAAAGGAGCACCCATCTGCAGGATAACTCCCTTGTTCAAAACCGCAATTCTTTCTGCCATGGTCATTGCCTCGACCTGGTCATGGGTCACGAAAAAAAGCGTCGCACCGATGTCCATTTGGAGGCGTTTCAGCTCAGCCCTGAGCTCCTCCCTGAGTTTCGCGTCCAAGTTTGAAAGGGGCTCATCCATGAGGAAAACTTTTGGCTTCCGAACGATGGCTCTCCCGATCGTCACTCTCTGCATCTCTCCTCCGCTGAGTTTGTCAGATTTCCTGTCCAGGAGATGGTCTATGTGAAGTATTTTTGTAACTTCCTTTACCCTCCGGTCGATCTCGTTTTGAGGAAAACGTCTAATCTTCGGCTTCAGCGGGAACTCAAGGTTCTCACGAACGGTGTAGTGGGGATAGAGCGAGTAGTACTGGAATACAAAAGCAACGTCCCTGTTTGCCGGATCGATCTTGTTCACATTCACGCCGTCTATGTAGATGTCTCCCTCGTCCTGTCTCTCCAGTCCTGAGATGCAGCGGAGAGTGGTCGTCTTGCCGGCGCCTGTTGGACCGAGAAGAACGAAAAACTCCCCTGATTTGATTTCAAGGTTGAGCTTGTTGATTGCGGTAATCGCCCCAAATCTTTTTGTGGTGTTTACCAGTTTCACAGTGGCCAATTTTGACCTCCACAACTAAGAAAAAAATTTCTATTCGACCGTGCTGCTTGCGCCCGCACGCACCCGGAAGAAGCAATCGAAGATCATGAAAATGTGCTTTTCAATCTCACACTCACCTGAGTTCAATTGCCTTTCCATTCTCTTTATCGAAGAAGTGTACCCTCTTCTCAATAAACTCCACCCACACCCTGTCGCCAATCTTCACCTCAAAATCGGCAACGGTCCTCGCCCTCACAATCTCTGCTCCTATTTTTAGATCCACGATCTTGCTCGCCCCCAGCGGTTCCACCACATACACCTCAGCCGGTATGAGGCCTTCCTTCCTCTTTTTCTCAATTTTGATCCATTCAGGCCGTATGCCGAGAACGAGGAGTTTACTGAATGCCTTTTTTTCTTCCAACAGACTGTAAATGTCACGGGAGAAACTGCAGCAGATCGTCTCATCGCTTTTCAATACTGCCCTGGTTGTATGATCGGTTTTCGCGCACGTGACATCCAGGAAATTCATCCCCGGGCTTCCGATAAAGTTTGCAACAAAGAGATTTGAAGGGTTGTCATATACGTCCGATGGCTTCCCGACCTGCTGCATCACCCCTTCACTCATGACCGCGATTCTGTCGCCCATGGACATGGCCTCCACCTGATCATGGGTCACATACACCGTCGTTGCCCCTATATCCATGTGGAGCCTTTTCAGCTCTGTTCGCATCTCCTCCCTGAACTTCGCGTCCAGCGTCCCGATCGGCTCGTCCATGAGGAATGCTTTGGGGCGCCGCACCATTGCTCGCCCAAGAGCAACCCGCTGCATATCACCTCCGCTGAGTGCAGAAGGACGCTTTTTAAGAATATGCTCGATTTTCAAAATCTTGGCCACTTCCATCACGCTGTTTTCAATGTCACGTTTCGCCATTCCCTGGGTCTCCAGAGGGAACGCGATGTTCCGGTAAGCGGTCAAGTGCGGATACAGCGCATAGAGCTGAAACACAAATGCGATATCTCGATCTGCAGCCCGAATGTTGTTCACCAGCTTGTTGTCGATCCAGATCTCCCCCTCATCCACAATCTCAAGGCCCGCGATAGCGCGAAGGGTGGTGGTTTTCCCGCAGCCCGAAGGACCGAGCAGGACGAGAAATTCCCTGTCATGTATCTCCAGGTTGAGGTGCTTTACAGCTTCAAGCCTCCCAAATCTCTTCACGATATCTATTAGTTTTATATTCGCCATTTACGAATAAAACTCCTTTTATATATTTATGTTAAGTTCTTCTTTCAGAGACCCAGAACAGGATAAACTAACCTCTTATACCCTGTTTGACTCCCGAGAATCCTTGGAGATACGCACAGGAAGACCGACCCCCTGGGACTGAGCGCGCTGAGTACGGTTCATGGGTCACGGTCCCTAGGGTCGCGGGAGTGCGATCCGTTCTCCCCCCTTTATGGCCGAATCATGGGCACAGATACCGGCCATGGTCCAGTTCGCAGCCGTTTCTGCATCCACGTAAGATTTCCTGTTTTCGATGATGGCGCTCACGAACTCGTGTACCAGATGGGGATGGGAGCCTCCATGCCCCGCTCCCTGGATATAGGATGTATGCTCGTGGTCCTCGTCG
>Ga0209427_10008581_pt1 | contig 11494 bp, 30 predicted proteins | sample DeeMarSWOR136_30_FD_187465 | JGI IMG/M metagenome (GOLD analysis project Ga0209427, IMG submission 187465) | Marine sediment microbial communities from White Oak River estuary, North Carolina - WOR-1-36_30 (SPAdes) (version 2) | ecosystem: Environmental > Aquatic > Marine > Intertidal zone >... | reverse complement strand
ATTGACTAAATATGAGTATTCAAAAAGCATATTGTTGTCATTGCTTGGGTATCTTGAGCAGGGTGCTGTGTCAAGGCGGTTGAAGATTCCAATCAAGTGTGAGGGCACAAAGGCTGTTGTGTTTGCTTCAAATCCGACATCAAGCGACATGCTCGAATCCATACATCGCTTTTTTGCTATTTTACAAAGTGATGCTGACCCTATGAGGCTTGGTCGCAGAATGGGCTCGGTGCTTATCGGTTCTGACTTCAAAACTACGTTGAATGTCGAAGGTTCGGTTTCATCCATAAGAGGTATCATGCCCCGTCTTTTGCATAATTTGTTCCTCAGATATTGGGACAGTAAGATGGAAAGAATCTTAAAAAAGGGGCTACGCTATGCGGATTTGGCTGAGAAAGAAGATACGTCAATCGCCAATACTATACTGGCAAAAGCAGCAACATGCCCCTCACCTACAATAAAACTTTTCATGAAGGGCATGGCACTTGGGATGAGAAGAACTCGTATGTCGGCTTTCAGGATAGCGGTTTTGGAGAATTTGGACATCCTTGTCAACAAAGGATATAAGGCATGTTATAACAGTGTTATAAATGAGGTGAAACCGATATACAGCAGGCTCGTTGATGCCAACCTGAAAAGCCTCGATAACTTGACGATTGCACTTGAGAACCTTGCCCCTTCAAAAGAGTGTGTCACTCAGATTCATGACAGATTTCCGTCATTGAGCTCACGCATCATAGCGGATATGGTAGGAACGTCACATGTCACTGTCTCAAAATGGCTAAAATAGCGGTTTTTTGCATTTTCAAAAGCAATAGCAAGCGAGCTTCCTAAAATTTCTTCGTCTATGTATGCCTCATTGAAACGTAAAATGGGGTCAAAACAGGGGAGCTTGTTGTTGGTTTTGAAAAATGGTTTCAGTTCCGAAAAAGTGATAACACTGTTATATTTCACTGAAATTGGGGTGTTTTGAAAATGGCTGTTAACTTGGCTTGACCACAATATCTTGTGTCCTTATACAATATTAATAACTATATATGGACTTTTTTTGTGTGTTTTGTCAACTTAACGGTTGGTTAACAAATTAACAGGGGTGAAAAGATTATTTTTGCAATTCTCAGTTTGGTTTGTTAATTTGTTAAGTAGTAGGATAAAGTATGACATTTTAATTTTACAATATTTTGTTCAGGTTGTCTGTAGAGTTGGGGTTTTATTTAAATAATATCGATACTATATGGTAATCATGGAGACGACACTGGCTGATTTTAAGGATGGGAAAAAGCCTGAGATAAGGAAATGGAGTCCCGACCTTTCAGATGTTCCTTGCAAGAAAGTTGTTGGAATGTCATTGCTTAATGTTGCGGTTGAGGCTTTGCATTGTAGCATCAAGGGAAGGATGATGGATGACAACGGGACATATGCTTATGTTCTTGATGATGCTATCCTTGTTGCAAAGCGTTATATTTATGGCTATATTGTTTCTGCTCATGAAAGGGCTGTCAAGAAGGCTCGTGATAACAACCTTAATCTGGTGATGTATATCGGTAATCAGAATAAGTTTTATTCCTTCAATTCTTCAAAGGTTATTGAGCAGTCGCATGAAAATGTTCGGGGTGGTTCTGTGATGTTGAACTGGAGCATTCGGTTGGGTGTTGCATACAAGTAGCGATAACTTATTTAAATATTTCTTCTAATAAAGTAGGGATAAGGTCGAAAGACCATTTTTCATTATATACAATTGCATAGGTAATATGCAATTTCATTGTTTTGTATCACATGAGATAAAATCCTTTTAATGTTATTGTATGGAATAATAATTTAAGCAATTGAACTAAATCCTATCCATTAGCATCTCATCTCATAGAATGCAATCTTTAAAATTGACCTTTAATTGATAACTTATTGATAACCCATTGATGGTTAAGCTTATAAATCTTTCTTCTAATAAAGTAGCGATAGGGTCGATTAGACCAAATAGTATGAAACAGCATCAATCATGATAACACTGGATTGGATTTCATGGGATTGGATAGTATCTGTTGGCATTCTATCGAATATGATGGTAGTCTATGAAACAGAATAAAAAAGCATTTCAATGAATCTAACACGATGTAAAGAGATAACTTGAGATGTCATAGGATTGAAAATTCGATTGCACATGACAAGATTGGCTTTGATAAAATGTCATCATAGTCCTTTGGGACAATATAGAATGAGGTGATTTAATGAAAGTGAATGCTAAGCTTGAGCTGCAGATTGTTCTGGCGGTTGAAGAGCTTGGTGAAGCGACTGCAGAAGAGATTCAGCAATTTCTCAGTGATGTATACAGTGCAAAACCTACAAAAGCAGATTTGATGAGAAATGTCAGGCGTGTTCAAAAAAAGAAAATAATTTGTGCGAACACAATTGATGGTAAGCCAGCGTATTCCATAGCATCTATTCCTTGGCATCCAGTTTCGGATATGTCAAGGGTCAAGTCTGTTGCAAAGAGCGGGACAACCAAAGAGGCAGAAAAGCTTCTTGAAGTTCATAAAGAAAAAATCGAAAGACTGATTTTACCAACAAGTAATAAGTATCGAACTTTCCATGACTTCGAGATAACTCTTCAGGCACTTGACAGCATCGCAGGAGACCACTCTGCTAATGGGGATATAGGAACTTTCCCAAAAATGAATGGTGTTCCTTTTATTCCAACGAGCTGGTGGAGAGGTTGGTTTAGAAGTAATTTATATGACCTGAATATTCCAGAGACAATTGCAAAACAGCGAATGACATTCAGTCAAGGAACTGTTGAGGCTAAGAAACCGATTAAACTGATAAAGGTTCAGGGTATGACTGAACGTGGTTCGAAGGCATACGAAGCTTTACCTGCTGGAACAATAATAAAAGTAGTGTTCAGTTATCCGATGATAGGGACTCCGATAAATTCCCCAGATAAATTTAGGATGTTTCTTGAACGGTTTTTTGAACGACCAAAAAGAGGCTTGGGTGCTAATCCGCATTGTTTTGGTGGCAGGCTCAAGGTATTGGATTTCAAGAATTTAGGCAGGACTACTGACTTCCTGAAGTAAGTATCAGAGTGTTCTGATTTTTCCTTTTCCTTTTTTTTATTAAAATATCGATACCTTTTTAAAGCTTTTATTCAATGTCAATACATGGCAGCAAGGAAGGATTATGCCAAGAGGAGAAGGGAGCTGAAGATTATAAGAGCTATTTCCATAGTCTTTTTCATACTTTCGATTATTATGTTCTTGGGTGCAGTTTATCATCTTGGCAAGGTTGATGGTCTGTTAACAGCTACCAAGATATTTGAGATGGCAGGATGTGTTTGCTAATGGAAACATTGAGGATTCTAAATGAAGCGAGCAAATTGTTTGCAATTTTTGGGACTATGAATCTGTATCTTGCCATATGGATTTCTCATTATTGGGTTGGTCTTTTATTGCAAGGTGTGTTGTCGCTTTTTATTGCTCTTGTGTTGCAGTTAATTATTGGGGAAGGGAATGAGGCTCAAAAAAAGAGGAAGAGGTGATTTCAGTGATAACGACACCAGTGATGGCATATCTGCTTGGGACAGGACAGATACCAGTTGACATCGTGACAGTGGTTTTGCTGTTCGTTGCATTTGGTGCTGACTATTTCCTGACCAGCAGGTTTGGGACTGTAGAAGGCAAATAGTAGCGATATTTAAATCCTTCTGGTAACATGTGGGTATGGGCAGAAGGTTTTCTTTTCGTGTGAACAAGTCAACTGTTAAGCTTAGGCTCAGGTTTCTTGGTCTGCATTTTTTCGGTATGCTGAGCAAGCATCCTAATGTTGACACTGTTGGCATGTCCAACCTCTGCACTGATGGCAGGTTTGTTCCTTTCATTGATTATGATAATGTGTTCTTGTATCGGGTTGTTAATGAGGCAAGGAAGCTTCAGCGCAGGTGGAAGGTTGGCACGGTTGCGGTATTGTCCACTGGCGAGGATATTGATATGCAGGGCAAGCATTATGGCAATTACCATGTTGTTGCATATTCCAAGTTCAAGTTCTTTGAAATCCTGAAGATGCTTGATGAAACGTCATGCGACCTGAATTTCAGGCGGATTCCAGAGTTCTTCAATGGCAGGTATTGGGTTCTGCGGATTTGTCCCAAGTATCTTGACGGAAGGGAGATAAGGGGAAAGCCTTACCTTCGCAGGGTCTTGTATGCAAGGGCTGGTAGGGAGCTGTCTTATCCTCATTTTAAGTTTCTTTGTAATGTTTACCAGATGCCAAAGCCAGAGAAGCGGTTCAATGGTTGCTTTGACAGGGCGAAGACCCTGAAAACGGTTGTTTATCAGACTACAGAAGGTGGGTGGCTGCCAAAATCGATATCCATTAAAAACCTCATTCCAAATAAGTTCAAGTAACTGAAGTGATTGTATGCCAATATCTGCAGGTGGTAGAAGACCAAGGGATTATGAACCAGACCGAATATGGAGTTCTTTCAGGCGGGAACATGATATTCGGATAGATGCATTTGTGACCCTTGAGTCATTCAATAATAATCTTCAGCAGCAGCTTAACAGGGACAAGCGTCTTCAGAATCTTGGGAATGAGGGAAGGCGTTTGCTGATGGAGCGGGCTCGTGCTGATTTTGAACAGATGCCATCAGAGAGCCGTGAGCGGAATCTTTACATTATGAAGGCACGTGGCATGATTTCAAAGGATGAGTTTGATATTTGGACAAGCCAGATGGGAATCAGTAGGGGGGCTGCTGAATACCGTTACCGCAAATTCTTGGGGACTGAAGAGCTTGTCTGGGAACTGCATCACAAGAATATGCTCACAAGAGGTGAGTATGGCAAGCTGTTGCGTGGAAGGAAATTGACTTATGGTCAGGGATATTACAGGAGAAGGAAATATCTTGCTCAGGAATACGGCATACCGTTCAGGAAGTGGCATGCCAAGAAACCCAAATCATAAGTGACTTAAGTGATTGCATGAAAGGATTGGTTGGAGCGATAATTCAGAGGACTAAGTATGGCACTTGGAAAATCACTGTTGAAATAAAGACAGACAAGACACGGATAAAGGTGCTTAGAAAACTGAGACTCATGGGCATTTATGTCATGGAAAAGGATATGGAAAGGGGGGATAAGTGATGGCAGAGAAGCGGGAGATTCCAAAGAACACAATTTATGTCAGCAAGGACAGGAAGATAACTGAATATATTACACCAATCTTGACAGTGATGAACAATGGCGAGAAGGAGATTCTTGTCAAAAGCAGGGGTCAGGCAAACAGTAACAACCTGTCGCTGAATCAGTATATGCTGAATAAGGTGTTCAAGGGACAGCTTAAGGTTGGTAGCATTGACATCGGCACTGAGGCACTTCCTAACAAGGATAACAGGGTTGTCAATGTCACGACATTGTGCATCAGGTATTTGAAGGTATAGTATGGCAGTCAAGCAGAAGGTTTTGCCAGAAGGACAGAAGCAGGCAAAGATGTTCGGCTTCCTTGGGATAAAAGAGCCAGAGAAACCGCCAGTTGTTGACCTGAAGAATGACCCAGAGTTTCAGAGGGGTTATCTTTTGCCGAGCTATTATGACCAGTCTCCAGATGAGGATGATGTTGGCTGGAATGACATGATTAGGTGGGTTCTTCCTGTTGTTGACCCAGACCGATTGCGGTTCAGGCATGATGCAATTGTTGGATACATTTCATGGATACTTGTATGTCCAGTTTGCAACAGTGCGCTTGAGCCAGTGCAGGTCGACAAGCCTGTTATACCAGACCCGAAATCTCTTGGCTTTGTTTTCCAGAGGGATGAAAAGTTTAATCCTGTTTTTGCCAAGTGCGGTAAATGTGATGTGCAGTATTTCATTGCTGAGCTTGTCAGGGACAGGAGCTTCAGGCAGAAATTCCCGACAGATGACATAACATTATCAATAGATTTTTTGAGCAGAAAAGGTTAGCACTCTCATGTTGGGGTGGACAATCATTGAATGCTTGATAATCAGTTCGATTGGCTATTTATAGGCTTTGCGAAGCAATGGTCTGGATTGTTGGTTCAGTTTTATCTGCCATTTCCGAAAGCCCTTTAAACTTGTTTTGTCAAAATAAAATATGGTTAAGAGGAAGTCCCGTCTTAGCAGAAGGGTTGCCAAGGTCAGGGAACAGCGTTTGCTGAGAAGGGAGAAGCCGTTTCTTCAGAAGGTTAGGGAGTTCAGGGAAGGTGTCCAGAAGACCCTGAAGGCGATGGAAACCAAGAAGACATTTGCTTATTATCAGATTCCTACGATATTTCTTCACCCGAAGGTTTATGGTGGGTTGGAGCAGCTCAAGCGGGAGATACATGAGATGTTTCCTGATGCGGATGCGAAAATCACTGTGTCGAAGAAGGGCAAGATTTCAAGTGACATTAAGATTTCAAACATAACCTCGAATCAGGCAATAGAGATTGCTGCTTATTTCATAATCCGTGGTGGTTCGATTAAGATGGAACAAGAGCCCCCATTGATGTGATTGCCATTTTCGATACCCTTAAAAAACATGTTGGCAATAATTACTTGGTGAATGACATGAGAGGAAGAGGCGGAAGGTTGAGGAAGCAGAGGGGCTTCACCGTTACGGTAGACGGTAGACCGTTTGCTAAGGTCAAGTCTGAAAAGGAATATGAAGTGCTTCTTGAAAAACTCCGCAAGGCTAAAAGGAAGGTCAGGCTGGTTTAAATGAAAGGGTCAAGGTTGTCAAGGAAGGCAAGGGTGCAGATGCCGAGGAAGAGGCTGTCTGTTCCTGAAAGGCTTTTGCTTGGTTATCTTAAATTAGGTGACAGTATTGTTGACCGATTATTTAGGGGCAAATTGACGCAGCAGGAGAAGCGGGAGCTTAAGGCATTGGATAAGCAGTTCCCTGACAATGAAAGTGTTGTCAGCAATTATTTGGCAAGCAGGAGAAGTCGCAAGTGAGGTAGGTGAGAGATATGCCGTTGGGGAAAAGACCTCAGCATCGTCTCAAGGTTGAGAATGGGGAAGTTGTTGTTGAGCAGCAAAACAGGCAGGGTTTTTTCAGTGGGATGGTGAGTTTCTACGGAAATGCATTGTCTGGTGCAAAGGACAAGCTTGGTAGCATAGTGAAGAACCGTCATAAGGGTGGCGAGAAGGCTCATTTCGATAATACCAATTATGATTGATGTTCATGGCTAAGAGGAAGAGGCTCAGGCGGAAGAAGATTGGCTATTGGAAGATTCGCAAGACCCTGAATCCGCCATGGGCTGTCATTGCCAGAGCTGAGTGGAAGCCTTTGCCAAAAGAGGCTTATAATCCGAGGAAGGTCAGGAAATCTCCCTCACGCAAGTGAGGTAGGTGGTTTTGAAAATGAAGCGCACAAGGTTGGGTCGGAAAAAGAAGGCTGGTCTGAAGCATAGGCTCAGTGATGCAGAACACAATTTCTTCAAGGCGGTTCATCGTTCAGGTCATGACCTCGAAACTTATGTTGAGAAAAAGTGGAACAAACTTTCTACAAAACAGCAGCATGAGATTGTGCTTGGGGCACAGTTTGGTGCTGCAACAGGTGCAAGCATTGCAACTGCTGGAATGGGTGGTTTTCCATTTTTTGCAAGCATTGCTGCTGCTGGGTATAGTGGCGCAAAGGGTGTTCAGTTGACTGTTGATGAGCTTTCTGAAAAATATGAGCACTGGAAAAAGGCACATGGGTTGAGGTAGATGGCTAAGAAGAAATCACGATTGAAGAAGCGCAGGACAACCAAACGGAGAAGAAGGATGGGTGAAGCAGTAATGGGAGTGGGGGGAGCACTTGCTGCAACTTCGGCTGTCCCGTATCTGTTTGGTGATGAGGCTTCTGGCGGAAGGCTGCTTGGCGGTGGTCTTGGTTTGATGGGTGCTGGTCTTGGAATCGGTATGCTTGAGTCGGTTGGTGAGGGTCTTGAGGATGTCGGCAGACCACGCAAGCGCAAGACCAAAAAGAAAAAATAATCTGCCATAATCGACAGGCTTAAAAACCAGTTTGGGGAATAATAATTATGGCTCAAAAAAAGACAAGGCTGCAACGCAAGCCTGTTGGTGGGATGAAGGAGAAGAGGTTGGAGTTGTCTAAATCAATGATGCAGTTGTCCAACAAGCAAGTCGAAGCCTATGCAGCATCAAAAGCCAGAGACCCTATTGGGGTTTCTATCAAGCAGGCTGCATTGGATGAGGTTGCCCGAAGGAACAGGATACTGCAGAAGTGGAAGCGTGGTGCTCCGCCAAAACAGAAGAAGAAAGGCAAGCCACTTCTTCCAAAGCCGAAGGAACTGGTTAAGGAATCTGTGAAAGGTGTCCAGAAAGGTGTCGGCTTTCTTGGCAAGGCTATATCGGGTGAGCTTGCTCGTGAGCTTGAGGAAGACCTCTCAACAATAGGAATGTCAAAGGCAGAGAAGAAGAAATATTTTGCAAAGAGGATTGCTGCTGAGAAACAGCGTTTGGCTGAGGATAGGAAGGAAGAAGCTGAGATGAGAAGGCTGGGTTTCGGCTGAGAATAATCACCTGTTACTACAGGTAATTCTCAAAAGCCGATGTGATGATTATGGTAAAGCGAAAGCGGTTAACTCGAAAGGGAAATAATATTCGTAAAAATCGGATGGCTGGGGTTGATGTTACTCCTACGTGGCAAGGTCTTGTTCCATCTCTTGTTGCATTGATTGAACGTGGTGATTACAAAGGCAGGAAAGTTGCAGTTGATGAGTTTAACAAGATTGCTAAATTGGCGGATGAGGTTATCAGGCTCAAGAAGCAGGGTAAGCTCAAGGAGCTAAAAGTTAAGGTGTAGGTTATGCCAAAGCGAAGGCGGTTGAGTCGGAAGGGAAGTGACAGAGAAACGAAAACATATAGAATATTTTATGGTAAAAGGGGTTCAAAATACATATCTGATGATTTTATTGAAAGACATTTCACAAAAGAAAAGGCAAGAGTTTCAGCATCAAGACGTTTGTATCCAAAATATACAATTAAAAAGATGAAACAGGTGGTGTGAATATGCCAAAGCGAAAGCGGTTGAAGAAAGTTGCAGGTGCTTCGGAAATGGTAGGCGGAGCTATAGTGTCATATTCAGATGTCATGCGGTGGGATTCTGATTATGTGGTCAGTGGCAAAAAATACAAGCTCAGCAGGCTTGTGGGGCTTGCCAAGAAATCACGGAATCCGAGGGCGGTTAATCTTGCCAAGATTATGGAACAGGATTTGAAGAGCAAGGATGGTCTTCTTGTCGGATTTCCGATTGTCATGCTGGTGGATTATTTGAAGAAGGAAGGTAGGGTTTAACATGCCAAAGCGAAATAGGTTGCCGAGGGGGACAAGGCTTACGTTAGCCAGCACGGTCTTCAAGGAAGTTGATGCGCTTTCTGCTGCTGGTCATCAGTGGGATGAAATAGTTGCACATGTAGCCAGTAAATATTTTCATGGGGATGAGGAGCGTGCTGAGGTCTGGCTTGCTCACAGGCGGTGAATGTTATGGCAAGAAAAGGTGTTCCAAAGCGTGATGGCTCAGGTCGTGGGGTTCGTGCAAACCGTGGAAGGGGCGGATGCGCCAGAACCCGTAAGTCTGGTCGGGGAAGGGGTTGGTGAATATGCCAAAGAGGTCAAGGTTGTCACGGTATAAGAATGCTGATATAATGCATAGGCAGAACAGGCTCGATATGATTGCCAAGAAGAAGGCAATGGTAAAGGATATTTTGTCATTGTCTGGTCAGTCAGTGCTTGAAGAGCTTGAGGCGGATTACTGCGCTCTTGGTGATAATCTTGAGGAGAGGCTGATGTCGCTGTCTCCCATGACGATAAGCAAAATCCATAAGCGTGTCATTGACTTTGATGCTCAGCCGACTCCGATACCGCCAGATGAGGGGATATTTTAATATGCCAAGGCGAGGTCGGTTGAACAGGAAGGCGAAGTCATTTACATACACTGTTGGCTTTCCGCCATATGCAAGGATAGATGACAGGAATGGGTTTAAGCTGAAGATGCCAGCAGGTCAGTTGTTTCCTGCATTTGGTGCAAAGGTCACGATTAGTAATGGGTGATAGTCATGTCATGGAAATTGAAAAGGTGTTTGGTTTCATGGGCAGATTTCCGTGATTTGACATTGGTGGGGATATGAAAAGGTCAAGGTTGAGTCGGAAGGGAAGTTCGAGGGTTAAGGTTGTGACAGTTGCTGGTTCTTTTGATTACAAAAAAAATAGATTGGATGTTCTTCCTATAAAAAGGAAGGCTCTTGAAAACTATGATTATATTTATCTTGTATATGATGATGGTGGTCATGAAGCGGTTATAGTGCCTAAAATGTTTGGTAAGAATTGGTGGAGAAAGGCTACTGCATCTGATATACGGAGAGTGTCTGTTGGGTGATGTTATGCCAAAGCGGTCACGCATGCCAAGGAAGCTGAAGAGGGTGAAGTTCGCTGGCAAGGAATGGTTCATTGACACAAGGCTTGAGGAATATAGGAATGTGAAGAAGCCTTGGGAGCGAATCTCCTTTAAGGAAGCATGGAAGAGGTATTGAATATGAAGAGGTCAAGGTTGAATCGGGGATGGATTAAACAACGGGATTGGAGAAGGATTCCAAAAAGTTGGGGATTGAAGCACACGAAGGTCTTAAGAACAGGTGGTTATCAACAAGCATCTTATGATACAATTTCTGATGCAACTAAAGCTGTTAAAGATATGATGAAAAATAATTGGGTCAGGTATGCTGGTATTTATAAAAGAACAGACCTTGGTTTCGGTGGCAAAGGAAAATATGCAATAGCATATAGCTCAAAACCGTTGCTCTCAAAACCATTAAAAATATTTATGAGAGATTGATATGAAAAGGTCAAGGATGCCAAGGCGGTTGAAGACCGTGAAGTTTGCTGGCAAGGAATGGTTCATTGACACGAGGCTTGAGGAATACAGGAATGTGAAGAAGCCTTGGGAGCGGATAAGTTTTAAGGAAGCTTGGAAGAAGTATTAAATATGAAAAGGTCAAGGTTGAGTCGGAAGGGAAGTTCAGTAAGAAAGGATAGGCTTAATTCCCTTGAGCATGTTGTTGCTGCTGGTGGTGTTGCTGAGGTAATCAAGCGTGGCATGGGTGAGCTGAGGGAAGCAGGCAGAAAGCTTCCTGAAGCAGCTAAGGAAGCGACTGAATCAGGTTTTTTGCATGAGCTGATTCATCTTGAGAAAAAACCGCAGCCATTGAACCCTGAAGAGGCAATGCATGCACGGGAGCTCCTTGATGCTGGTGCAACCAATGAGGATGTTGCAAAGGAGCTTGGTTACAAGCCCGATACAATGAAGCAGCTTCTTGAAGAGGCAGAGACCGCCAATGGGGATGTCAGGGGGTTCTTTTAAGGATGATTGTTTATGGTTCTGAAGAAGATTCTTACTCCAAGGAAGCAACGGCTCAGGCGCAGACCCAGCTTGTTCCCCAAGAAGACTGTCAGGCTTGAGAAGCAGATGGCAATTGTTGTCCCGTCAACCAAGGACTTGAACA
>Ga0209427_10008580_pt1 | contig 11496 bp, 13 predicted proteins | sample DeeMarSWOR136_30_FD_187465 | JGI IMG/M metagenome (GOLD analysis project Ga0209427, IMG submission 187465) | Marine sediment microbial communities from White Oak River estuary, North Carolina - WOR-1-36_30 (SPAdes) (version 2) | ecosystem: Environmental > Aquatic > Marine > Intertidal zone >... | reverse complement strand
TTCTTCAATTATATGACCCCGCACAATGGGAGCGGCACCCTCGGCCTGGAAACCCATCATTTTCGGTTTGTGCTTTACTCTCCCCCCGTTAAAATATTCAGTAAACCCCTTCCAGTAGGCGGTAATATTGCCGGCATTGCCTACCGGAATAAAGAGATAGTCGGGGGCATCACCGAGTTCATCAATTATCTCGAAGGCGGCTGTTTTCTGCCCTTCAATACGGTGGGGATTAAGCGAGTTTACCAGCGTGACCGGGTGTTTCTCGGTAATCTTACGCACTATCTCCAGGGCCTGGTCGAAATTACCTTTCAGGGCGACTATTTCTGCCCCGTAGACAATAGCCTGGGCTAACTTGCCCAGGGCAATATTACCCTGGGGCACGATAATGAAGGCCTTGAGGCCACAGTAGGCAGCGTAAGCAGCGGCCGAAGCACTGGTGTTGCCGGTTGAGGCACAGATAACTGCCCGGCTACCAGATTCCAGGGCTTTGGCTATGGCTACTACCATCCCCCTGTCCTTGAAGGAACCGGTGGGATTACAACCTTCCAGTTTGAAGTACAGTTCCTGACAACCAGTTACCTCCTCCAGAGTACGGCTCCTGACTAGGGGCGTATCTCCTTCTCCCAGTGAAAAGGAGGGAGTGTCTGGTGTCAGCGGGAGATGGTCTTTATACCTGGCTAAAACTCCGGTTTTCATTCTTCCTCTCTATTCTTTTGATCAACCTGCTCATAACCTATATTGAGTTGAGTAGGAATATTTTCTGTTAGCTGCTCCCGGGTTTGGTCAGCGGGATTCCGGCAGCACACTGGGGGCATTCCTGTGGCTGGTAGGTTGGGACTATAGCCCGGTGGCAGCTGAAGAAGGGAATACCCAGGTCTGGTGTTTGCCCCGAGCGGTCGACTAATACGCCAATCCCGACAACAGTACCGCCCTTGTTTTTTACCGGCGTTATGACTTCCCGTATTGAGCTCCCGGTGGTAAAGATATCATCAACAATAAGGACTCGCTCACCTGGATCAATTCTAAAACCACGCCGAAAAGTCCGGCCGCCGTTATCATCTTTTTCAGCGAATATGCTGCGCACCCCCAGCTGCCGGGCTACTTCATAGGCCAGGATAATACCGCCGGTGGTCGGCCCGGCTACTACCTGAACGCCCTGCTGCCGGAAGTGGCCGGCAATCAGCTGGCACAGCTGTTCGGTATATTCGGGGAACTGCAGGACCTGGCACTTTTCCCAGTAGACAGGCGAGTGTAGCCCCGAGGTAAGCAGGAAGTGTCCCTTAAGTATTGCCCCTGATTTCTCAAAGATTTCCTCAACGTTCATCAGTCATATTGTCCTTATAAAACTCCCTTTTGCCCTGATTATTTACCAGGAGAATATATTAATGGTAGAGTAATCTTATCTTGCCGGTCTATTCCCGCAGCTCTATTGCCACTGTTAACTCACTAGTTACTACTAGCATTACTTATTTGCCCCTGTAGCGAATAGTTACCAGCCAGCCCCCAGTTCCCGGGCGGCCAGATTGATAACCACACTTTACCGATGATATTTTCACGTGGCGTTGTCCAGCCACTGCGGGAATCACTGCTGTTATTGCGGTTATCGCCAAGAACGAAGTATTCACCCGGTGGAATGGTAACACCGTTAAAGTCGCCCAAGATTGGTTCGGTAATATAGGGCTCGTCCAGAGGGAACACCTCACCGTCCTTATGGATATAGACCACGCCGTCTTCTATCTGCACGGTTTCATTGGGCAGGCCGATGATACGCTTTATCAGGTCACCATTCATGTATTCCGGCGGGTGAAATACGATAACGTCACCCCTTTCCGGTTCGTGGAATTTATAAACAACCTTGTTGACCAGCAGCAGTTGTCCGTTGTTAAAGCTGGGGTTCATGCTGGGACCCTGTACCACGAATTTCTGGACCGTCATCTGTAACCCCAGGAAGATTATTACCGCTATAGTGAGTGTGATCAGGGCATCACGGAGGAAATTTTTCATATATCGGATTTGTCCCTATATTTTTTCATCCCAATTATACTCTATTTACCGTCTTCCATCCACAGGGGTTGACTAAGCCGGTGTCATGTAGGCCGGTGCCAGTTGACCTTTGTTGCACTTTTTTTTAACAAGGTGCTAGAATGGCATTGATATGGATTATATGAAGCAGGCGCTTTCCCTGGCTAAGCTGGCTCTGGGACAGGTTAGCCCTAACCCGGCGGTCGGGGCAGTAGTAGTTAAAGATGGTGAGGTTGTTGGCCAGGGTTATACCCAACCGCCAGGCTCCTGGCATGCTGAGGTAATGGCCTTGAAGCAAGCCGGTGAAAAAGCTAGGGGGGGCGAGTTATATGTGACCCTGGAACCCTGCAACCATTACGGTCGCACCCCTCCATGTACTAAGGCGATAATTGCTGCCGGCATCTCTGAAGTCCATATGGCAATGCTGGATCCTAACCCCCGGGTCTGCGGGCAGGGTGAAAATGAGCTGGAGAGGGAGGATATTAAGACACATGTCGGAGAGCATCAGGATGAAGCAAAACAGATAAATGAATCATATATTAAGTATATTACTACTGGCGTGCCCTTTGTTACCGCAAAGTTTGCCGTCAGCCTGGATGGTAAGATAGCCACTGAAGACGGCGATTCCAAGTGGATCAGCGGTAATGAGGCTAGGAACTACAGCCATTATTTACGGTATACCACCGATGCCATTATGGTCGGTGCCAATACCATTATTGATGATGACCCTCACCTTACCTGCCGCTATGGTGGGAAGGGGGGTACAGCGAAGAAGCAACCGCTGCGGGTAATTATTGATGGACGGGGGCGTGTACCGTCAACAGCCCAGGTATTCAGGGAGTTGGGCAATGTACTGATCGTTGTTGGCGATGCTGTTGACTCCCAGAAGAAAAAGGCCCTGGCCCAGGTTGGTGCCGAAGTACTGGAATTACCTTCAGAGGAGGGCCTGGTGGACCTGGGGAGGTTATTGAAGTTACTGGGAGAACGGGAGGTTACCAGTGTCCTGGTTGAGGGTGGTGGCATTCTTCTCGGGTCACTGTTTGACCACGGGCTTGTTGACAAGGTGATTGCTGTAATTGCCCCGATGATTATTGGCGGCAGTAATGCCAAGACGCCTGTTGCCGGCAGGGGGGTTGAGAAAGTGATGGATGCAATTCCACTGGAACGTCTCAGTATGGAAAAGTACGGTGAGGATTTGTTGGTCAGTGGATATGTTGCTAAAAAGGAGTAAGGGTGTTTACCGGTATTGTTGAAGAAGTAGGTACGGTTGTTTCAGTTGGCGAGGGCAGTCTGACTATTGCTGCCGGTGTTGTCCTCCAGGGAATGGAACCCGGCGGGAGTATCAATGTCAACGGGGTATGCCTGACCGTGACCAGCTTTGATAACAGGGTTTTCTCTGCTGACCTGATGTCGGAGACACTGAGGAGGACCAATCTGGGGCAGCTGACTACTGGCAACTCAGTCAATCTGGAGCGGCCTTTGCCTTTAGGGGGGCGCCTGGGTGGACATCTGGTTCAGGGTCATATTGATGCTACCGGGCGGATAATTTCCATCCGCTGGGACGGGGAGGCAATGCTGATCAGGTTTGAAACTATACCTGACATAATGTATTATATAGTTGAGAAGGGCTTTATCGCCGTTGACGGGGTTAGTCTGACCGTGGTAAGCAGAGATGACTACTCGTTCCAGGTCTCTGTAGTTGACTATACCCGGCAACGTACTATCCTGGGCGGATGGCAGGTGGGTGATACCGTTAATCTAGAGGTGGATATTATCGCCAAGTACATGGAGCGGTTTCAACACGGTAAAAGCGGTATAACCGTTGATTTTTTAGAGGAACACGGGTTCCTGGTGAGTTAATATATTCTGAGGGGGTGGCATGGGACTAGCTACTATTCCAGAAGCAATTGAGGATGTAAAGGCCGGCCGCTTTGTCATTGTCGTTGATGATGAGGATAGGGAGAACGAGGGTGACTTGGTTATGGCCGCCGAGAAGGTTACTGCTGAAGCCATAAACTTTATGGCCTTGCATGCCAGGGGATTGATCTGCATGCCTGTTGCTGGTCAGCGGTTGGATGAGCTGAGAATTCCGATGATGGTGAGAGAGAACACCGCCAAATTCTCCACGGCATTTACCGTGTCTGTTGAAGCCAAGCACAGGGTAAGTACGGGGATTTCTGCGGCCGATAGAGCTGAGACGGTAAGGGTAATAGTTGACCCGGCGACCAAACCGGAGGACCTGGTCCAGCCGGGACACATGTTCCCTTTGCGGGCCAGGGATGGAGGTGTGCTGGTAAGGGCGGGGCATACCGAGGCTGTAGCTGACATGGCCAGGCTGGCTGGTTTTTCTCCCGCTGGCGTACTCTGTGAGATAATGAATGAAGATGGGACCATGGCCAGGTTACCTCAACTGGAGGTAATGGCCGAGAAATTTGGCCTGAAGATTATCAGCGTGGCCGACCTTATTGCTTACCGCCGCCGCCATGAGAAGCTGGTACACCCGGTAACTGAGGCCAGGTTACCGACCAAGTATGGGGAGTTCACCGCGATTGCTTATAAAAGTGATATTGATCCGGCTGAACATGTAGCCCTGGTAATTGGAGACCTGTCTACGGAAGAACCGGTACTCGTCCGTGTGCACAGCGAGTGCCTTACCGGCGATGTGTTTGGCAGCCTCCGTTGTGACTGCGGCGAGCAGGTTGGTATGGCTATGCAAAGGATTGCTGAAGAAGGTCGGGGTGTTCTGCTGTACATGCGGCAGGAGGGACGGGGTATCGGTTTCCATAATAAGCTACGTGCCTATGCCCTTCAGGACGGCGGAATGGATACCGTGGAGGCTAACATATCTTTGGGGTTCGCACCGGACCCGCGGGACTACGGCATTGGTGCCCAGATATTGGCTGATCTGGGTCTGCATGAGATCCGGCTACTGACCAACAACCCCAGGAAGAGGGTAGGGCTGGAAAGCTATGGCTTAAAGGTAGTAGAAACGGTACCAATTGTCATAACTCCCAACCCCCATAACCTCCATTATTTAGAAACAAAGAAGGATAAACTGGGTCATCTTCTGGAGATACCCGGTATTGACGATATATAGCTAGGGCTTGGGATAAAGCCAGGGATAGTCAAAGTAAGGAGGGTGCAATGGCCAGGCTTTTTGAAGGTGTACTGCTTGGGAAAGGGCTGAAATTCGGGATAGTTGTCTCCCGGTTTAATGAATTTATTACCAAAAAGTTGCTTGAGGGTGCTCAGGATGCCCTGCTCCGTCATGGCGTCGGTGAGGGCGATATCGATATTGCCTGGGTACCGGGTGCCTTTGAGATTCCGCTGGTGGCCAAGAACCTGGCCCAGTCCAAGAGATATGATGCTGTCATCTGCCTGGGGGCTGTGGTCCGTGGTACCACACCCCATTTTGAATATATTGCCGCTGAAGTAACCAAGGGGATTGCCAAGGTGGGATTGGACGCCGGCTTGCCCGTCAGCTACGGCATAATTACGGCTGATAACCTGGAGCAGTCTATTGAACGGGCGGGAACCAAGGCTGGTAATAAGGGCTTTGATGCTGCCGTTGACGCCATCGAGATGGTTAACCTGCTTAAAGAAATAGGTTAGTTTATAGACAGACTGTTAAAAGCGGAGTTTGTCAACGTTAAAAGCGCTTTTCATCAAGGTAATACCGTTATTCCACTAGAAGCCTGAGATAGTAGTATTTCCTGTTTCTGCCAAAACCTAATTTCTTTGCCCAGCTGCTGGGGTAATCCCTTATCTCTTTACTAGCAACGCTTCTTGTTTCTAATACTTTGAGCCCCTGTTTTTCCAGTCTAGGGGTCATGACATTTTTAATATATGGGGTACTGAGAGCAGGTAGATTTAGCCTTTCCAGTTCATTTTCATCATAGTCCTTGTCATAACCAAATAGAATGTCAATAAAGGCCCCCTTTTTACAGATTCTTTTAATAGGGTTCCATGTGTCATCTTCGGCTAAAACAATCCCTTTCAGCAAGCCTGCCCACGGGAAATTGATGAATACCTGGTTGGCTATACCATTCAGCTCTTCTGGTAAAGCCCCAACATTGCCTAAGACATAAAGGGCGTTTGCTACCCCGCCCTTGGCTGGTTTCCGGTATATCCTGGCCGATGTTTTCTCCAGACCTTTATGGTGGGGGTCTATTCCGATAACAAACCTGTCTGGATACTCTTTAGCGACCGAGTATACAAATTCCCCATCGCCAGTCCCTATGTCTACGATTACTCCCGACATCTCTTCTCTTTCCGACTGGCAGGCTTCTTGTGGGCAAGGATATTCAATGGTTTATATTCTTGATGAGAAACGCTGTAATTTTTCACCATTCATCAGAGCCCGTCTCTGGTCAAGACAATGATTTTTTTACCGCGTGTTGTTTTCATGTCCCTGTACCCTTTCTATGCCATTGTATTAATACTTAATGTGGTAAGTTGTGATTTAATAACTGGATTTACTTTCAGCTGGATGGGTGCGGCTGTTTATGGGCTGGGCAGGTTATTATCTTAGGTTGCACTGGTCCCGGCCCGGGAAGCCTGTGTGCCCTAACTGCTGGATAAAACTTCAAATACGCCTTTTACGGGTGCAGGTTTGATCTGGAGCTGAGTTGAGGAAGAACCTTTTCAGTCGGTTACTTTATAGACCTTGTCCCCTCTCCTCACCCTATCGCTAACCTTGATACCGACAGCATCACCGGCTTTGGCCTCTTTGACATCCACATTATCAATCTGCATAGACTGAACGCTAAACTCAATATCAGTGGTGTGCCCTTTAATGTGGATATTGTCTCCTACCTTTAGAGGCCCTGTTAGCTGAATGCCGGCTACTACCGGTCTGGCAAAAAAGTCAGACACCTGGCCGATTTCTAACTCAGGCATTTGGATTCCCCCTTTGAGTTTAGTCTGCTGCCTTTATTCTGTAATGCAGCTTTTTAGTAACTATATAGATAGCTTGTGTCTGTGGTTTAGCTAAGTATACGCCATCTCTTTTATTCAAATCAATACTGGACTTTTCATAGCAGGTGGCCGGTTTGCTCAACCCTTATGTTCCCTGAGATATTTATCTATCTCCTGCAACAGTTGCTGGTGTTCCTCAGCAGAGAGCCGGAGGTTTTGCTCCAGCTTGTTGATTAATTCGTTTATTTCAGTGGAGGTGTCCCTTAACCGGGCTATTTTTTCATTTTGACTTTTTATCCGCTCGTTCAGTTCGCTGAAGTCAATTCCCAGGTCAAGTCTTTGATTAAAGAACTGGAGAACCCTTTTCTGAGACCCGGGGTCGTCGGATGATACCAGATAAAAGGGAATAAGTACCATCAGGTTAGTTCCGGGGATGTTTCTCTTCCCGGCCAGCCATAAAAAATAGGAATTCAGGGTAGGCCGTTGGCCGTTAGGTGTCTGGTAATTAAAGCCACCAGCCAGGTTATAGTGGTCCAGTTCTTTCTTAAGTTCCGGTGAATTAAAGGTAGCCATTAGCTCACGGGGAGCAGTGTGGGCTCCCAGAGAAACCATGCCGCCAATGGTGTAAAGCTCCTTCAGGTGGCAATATTGCTCGGTAAAATCCAGGACCAGTGTCATGAATTGATACCATTCATGGCTGGGTGCAGTGCTCTGCAGCAGCACCAGGTTGTTTTCGGGGAAAGCGTAAAACTTGCTTTCCGGGAATATGACCAGGTCGTTTTCAATAGCCACTCCCCTTAGAGGGAAGAAAGTCATCGGTTCGATCTCTCCGAAGCACCGGCCATTGAGTTTTTTCTTCAGGTAATCGGTCACCCCTGTGCTTAACGTGCTGGCTTCTCCTGTCCAGCAGACAATCAGGGATGAATGCTTTATTTCGGGTTGCGAGAAGAGCTTAAGAGGGTTGCTCATCCCCGGCACCACCCTTCTTGAAGAATTCATCAATATGCTCTTTAAGCCAGTTTTCATCCTCTTCCGTTATCGTCTCTGCACTGGCCTGGGCAATATATTTTCTCTGCTCAATCCTGTCCTTAACTTCCGCCGGTAATGTATTGTAGATGTTGCTTATGACACCATCTACCTGATTTTCCATTTCGTCAAGGGCACCGTAATCAACCTCAATTTCCAGGATGCTGGCTAGAACCTCGAGTACCGCTTTTGATGCCCGGGGATAGGGGAACGGCGCTCCCGATAGGTAGTCCGGTATCTCGCCCATGAGACAAACAGCCTCCAGTCCCCTTTTTCTGGCCAGTCCCAGCAAGAGTCCGTTAAGGCCGGTTATGGTGCCGCGTTCACCCCTGCCTACAGCGTCACCCATAAGTATGGTATTTTCACGTTTCTTTATTTCCCCGAGCAGCTTCTCTTGGCTGCTTACTGCCCACACCCTTGGTTTGAGGGTGTGGTGGGTGAGAGCGACGGCTGCTCCTGATGTATATATTCGGCGGCAACCGAATTTTTCGGCAGTATCCAGAACCATGTTGGCCATCTGGTAGGCTTTCATGCCTTCGGCATATATCTGGTTTCCGTTGGCGGGTTGTTCCTCGCCGATGAAAAATAGTAAATCTCTGTTCTTTAGTCTCTGGTAGGAGAATTTGCTGGCGGGGAACATGAGGTCAATTATTACCCCATCCCTTATGGTTACTTTACTGGGGTAGAAAAATTCCCAGGGCTCAATGATCCCCATTTCTTCAGCCCTGACCTGGCCCCGCAACGTGTCAACGGCAATCAGGCCAATATTGCCGATTCCTGACCAGCTGGCAATCAGGTCCGGGTTCTTGAGTAAGGGCTCTTTAGATAGTATAACTGCCAAATTCCTGTCCTTCTTAAAACCTTTTCCACCAATTATTCTATCTTTTCATCGGCTAAAGGACAAGGCCGATATGCTAAGGTTGGCGGGGCGGTTTTATACTATTTTGTGCATGAGTTGAATTACCCTGCTTTGACATGGTATTACCTGTAACCTATAATGAGGTGGATTGTTATTCCAGAGGAGATAGCCTTGGTCAATAGAGATGAATCCGTTGATGTGGTTGAGGAGCAGGCACTGGAAATTGAGCGTATCAAACAGCGTCTGGATATGTTAGACCAGCGTTTGGATAATATCGATTCCATGGTGACCGCGGTGGCTGAGCGTATAATGAGCCAGCTGGTTGCCATCAATATAACCTGCCCACACTGTGGCAAGGATGTTGAGATTGCTATCGTCGGCAGTCAGAGACCGAAACTGTAGTATAAATCGGGTCTTAAAGAATAGGGAGATACCGTTTTAACTCATACTCAGTAACCTGTATGCGATACTGGTCCCACTCTATCTTCTTGTTTTCAATGAAGCTGTTGAAGAGGTGGTTACCAAGGGCCCTTTTTACCAGTTCACTGTTTTCCGTTATGCTAATAGCTTCGGAAAGGTCCCTAGGCAGAGAGCCGATACCTCTCTCCTCCCGTTCCTGATCGGTCATCTGGAAAATGTTATTTTCAATGGGTTCGGCCAGTTCATACTCTTTCTCGATGCCTTCCAGTCCGGCAGCCAGCATAACACTGAAAACGAGGTAAGGATTGCCAGCCGGGTCCGGTACCCTGAATTCAATCCTGGTGGCATTTTCTTGCCCCGGCTGGTATTCAGGGACCCTGATCATGTCTGAGCGGTTTTTCCTTGCCCAGGAAAGGTAAACTGGCGCCTCGTAGCCGGGAACTAGGCGCTTGTAGGAATTTACCCACTGGCTGACAATGGACGTAATCTCCGGGGCGTGTTTTAGTAGGCCGGCAGTGTAGTGACGGGCTAGCTTTGACAGGTAAGGGTTTTTTTTATCAAAGAAGGCATTCCGGCCGTTCTTAAATAAAGACTGGTGCACGTGCATGCCACTGCCATTTACACCCAGTATCGGCTTGGGCATGAATGTGGCGTAGATTCCGTGCTTTTGCGCTATTTCCTTGATGACCAACCGTGAGGTCATGATACTATCGGCTATGGTCAGGGCATCGGTGTAAAGAAGGTCTATTTCATGCTGGCTGGTAGCTACTTCATGGTGACTGGACTGAACGGTGATACCCATCTGTTCCAGGGTAAGTATCGTTTCCAGTCTCAGGTCACTGGCGATATCCGGCGGTGTTAAATCGAAATAACCGCCTTCGTCAAGGGTATCGGTTCCTTCGGCATTCTTGAAGTAGAAATATTCCAGTTCAGGCCCCACGTTAAAGGTATAGCCCTGGTCAGTAGCCCTCTTTAAATTCCTCTTTAGTATATGTCTGGGGTCTCCCTCAAATGCCTCGCCACCCGGTTTTAGAATGTCACAGAACATTCTGGCTACAGGGTGTTGTGGTAAACTCCAGGGCAGGACCTGGAAGGTTGCCGGGTCTGGGAAAGCAACCATGTCGCTTTCATCAATACGGGCAAAACCCTCAATGGAAGAACCGTCAAATCCTGCACCATGATCTAATACCGCTTCCAGCTCCCTGGGGGTGATATCCAGGCTTTTTAGAAAACCAAGGATATCGGTAAACCACAGGCTTATCAATTTTATATCCCCATCTCGTGTCGTCTTGAGGACCTGTTCCTTGGCTGCTTCTTTTCCTTCCAGCATTTCTCCCCCCTGATTGAACTGTGCGGTGTTATTATGATAGAGTATACACTGAAAATAAAGAAAACTCTAGGGATATGTTCCAATTTAACAGGTAAAAAAAATTTATGATGGAGGGTGAACTTGGAAGTAGTCGCTAGAATCAACCAAGCGAAGTACGATGTCTTCAGATGGCGTTGCGAGCTTAGTGTACCGAAGAAATTAACCCTGGCATTTGGCATGGCCTGTCTTGTCGGTCTGGTTGCTCAAATAAGGATTATTGTTCCGTGGAGTCCGGTGCCGGTAACCGGGCAGACCTTTGCCGTACTTCTGGCCGCTGTGCTCCTCGGGAGATGGTGGGGCGGAATTAGTATAGCTACCTATGTCGGGCTCGGTGTTTTGGGTGTTCCCTGGTTTACCGGTTTCAATAGTGGCCTGACTTACATTGCCGGTCCCACCGGTGGTTACATCATCGGTTTTATCCTGGCAGCCCTTTTCCTGGGGTACTTCACTGATAAATATATCAGGGCGAGAAGCTTTTTAAGCATGACGGCGCTTATGCTTTTTGCTAATTTCGTTCTGGTTTTCATACCGGGGTTGCTCCAGCTAGGGTTATGGCTGAAATTGGTTGGGGGAGAGGCGGTGACCTTGACCGCATTACTTGGTATGGGGCTTTTTCCCTTCATCGCTGGCGATGTGGCCAAGGTTATTCTGGCGGCTGCCATTGCTAGGGGTGTAACGCCCAAGCTGGCCTATAACGGAGAGGTTGACAAAGGTAAGTGGTCTGGTTGGCATGTCCCCTAAGGCCTGGTGATTGAATAAATGAGTCCCGGGATAACGTATTCTGGGAGAGTCCATCCTGTTTTGGGGGGCGGTTAGCTCAGTTGGTTAGAGCGTTGCGTTGACATCGCAGAGGTCACTGGTTCAAATCCAGTACCGCCCACCA
>Ga0209427_10008579_pt1 | contig 11496 bp, 17 predicted proteins | sample DeeMarSWOR136_30_FD_187465 | JGI IMG/M metagenome (GOLD analysis project Ga0209427, IMG submission 187465) | Marine sediment microbial communities from White Oak River estuary, North Carolina - WOR-1-36_30 (SPAdes) (version 2) | ecosystem: Environmental > Aquatic > Marine > Intertidal zone >... | reverse complement strand
AACCCGGGGATTTTTATCAATAATCTTTTTAAAATTATCAAGCCGGAGGAAGCCGCTCCCGATACCTTTGGCGACTGCGCCTGAGGAAACCGGACAAGCAGGGCATTTCAACTGGCAGGTAGATGAGGCATCAATACAAATACTGTACGGTTTCGTGTAAGAGCGTAAAGCCCTTGCTTTATAAAAAACTACACATTTTTTTAATCGGGCTATTACTCTGGAGGCATTCATTCCACGGTGAAAATAAAAATCAGCATTTTTAAGCAGGCCTTTAATTTTTCTCCTCCAGCGGCCTGGATCTTTAATCTTTTTAAGTAAAAAAGGGATAGAACTGAAAATTAAACGCGGCATTGATTCCCGTCTCCCGTGAAACTCAAAAACGATATATTTAGCCATTGACTCTCCGGGGTTAAGCATGCCATGGGGTTCGTCCGCAGCATAAAATATCACGCTATGTGGCTTTACTCGCTGGCCAAGTGTTTCGACTTCCCCTTCCAGAACAATTATGGCGACATCGTAAGAATCAACATGAGGTTCATAACCGCCTCCTTGCGTGAGAGTCGAGGTATGACAGTGAAGCCTTTTCAGATACTGGGTTGGGCCCTCGAATGCCAGTCGAGGATAAAAGCCATCCCTGGACTTTGGGTCTTTTCCATAATCAAACATATTGAAATGGCCGAACCTGAGAGGCGAGTCGGCCTTTTTAGGTACGGAGTGCCATTTAAACATCAGGTAGTTCGCCGGCTCTTCGCTGACCGTCTGAATTGTATGAGCGAAATAGGCCGGGTAGTAAACAAACTGGCCGGTTTTCAGCCGTCTGCGCGGATTGCCATTAGTTGCCTGTTCATCCGGGAGTATGATGTCAACCTCACCGCTTAAAAGCAGCAGGATTTCTTCCTCTCTATGAGCGTGCGGCAGATGCGGGCTGTGATTCTTGATTAATACTGAAACGTGGCAGGATAGGCTTTGCAAGGCCGCAGTTGGCCCCTTGAAGACAGGATAGATCTTCCAGTCCCTGCCTTCATCGGGCGGAAGCGGTATGCACAGAGGATAAATTCGACTATTCAGTTTGGGAATGGCAGCCTCCTCCTTCATTTTTAATTATACCACCGCAATCTTAAAAATGGTAGGAGGAATTAGCCAGAGGGAGCGCAGGGATTTTAGGAGGGATTCGTAGGATACAGATTACGGGAGGATATTATCCAAAAAATTAATTCCGTAGATTAACACCAGGAAGCGGCGGAAAAATATCCCGATCACAACACCGACAAATACCGCAATAATGTTACCGAGTAAAAATATATTGATTCTTTCTGCAGGCGCACCCGCCTTCCGGCGCCTTAGCATCTTTATCAGGAACCAAACAACTATAAAAGCAGGAAATTTCAAAATCCAGGAAACGGCATAAATTAAAATTTCAAAAAAGCCCAAGATGGAAATGAATTTTTCTGATGGCTCGCCTGTTCCTTTCTTAAGCGGCATTAGAGCAAATTTTGGTATGAGATTGCCTATAAAGGACCAGGATAATAATGCGATAAACCAAAATACCATAATTCCTCCTTTTAAATCTCAAACCCGATACTGCCTACTTATTATACCACCAAAATCTCAAAATTGGAAATCTCAAATTAATTTTAAAAGAGGATTCACCGGTCCAGGGACAGCTCCCTTTTTATCTTTGATGCAACCTGATATTTTTCAGGGATTCAATTGCCTTTATGGCTTCTTTCCTGGTTAACTTGTCAATTTGTGACTTGTGATAATATTTGTGGATGAAGTTGTTCAGGTGCTCCTCTGTCCAGTCAAGCTGCCGGGAAAGATACTTGATATAAAGCTTCTGTTTTATGGTTAGCCCCTGCGGATTTATCCGGTAATATCCGCTGCGGACAAAGTATTTCATTAATTTCCTGAACTTCTCGTCATCTAAATCCCTTGCGCTGCTTACGCCTGCTGCCTGCTGTAGGATGCTCCTGTACTCCTCATCACTCAGGTTCAGCTCCTTCTTGACAATGTGTACAATCGCTAATTTCTTTCTATCCATTTCAGGCAAATACCTCTTTTGTCCATATTCTCCATCACATAAGGGTATCTTTCCAGCTCTTCTGTCTCGAGCTTGCAGTCCAATCCCAGGCTGCGCATCCTGGCCTTAAGCTTAACCACACCCTGTTTTCCGAACACATCCCGCATTGCTGCTGGCCAGGCATCCAGGCCCTGCTGGATCATCATCTTTAATCCGATGAGCGGGTATTCAAAATAGTTTTTATCTGCTCCGGTTATCTCCTGGAAGCTGTCCGGGTCCCAGCCCTTAAGCGCAACCCTTATAGTCAGGCGGGGAATGTTCAGCTGTTTGATAAAATCAGGGTAATAGCCTAAAAGCAAACCATTGGTCTCCAGCACAAAGGTTAGATGATTATTTATTCTTAGCGTCCGTTCAATCACCCTAACCAGATGCTCCAGGGAGCGCTCTCCCAATATCGGCTCACAGCCGGTGATACGCACATATTCAAATCCCTTATTCTTTGCTATCTTAAGAAGCCTGTCTGATACAGCTTCAGGGCCATAAAATTTACCGTGCCTTTCAGGCTTCAGGATCCTGAAATAACTCCAGCAGTATGCACACAGGAAACAGCAGCCAACCGCATCCGCAGTTGCTATACCTCCGTAATAAGGCGCGGGTCTGAAGCGGTGATACTTTCTGTCCAAGCCGTTTGTTACGATTGATTCCATTTCTTTGGCCCTTTTAATTGGGTCAAAAGGTAAACTGGGCATTTTTCCCCTAGTGTCTGTTAGTTAATGAGTAAACATTTGCTAAAAAAGATGTAGGGACACTTCTCCGATTGGCGCAAGAGACGTTCTCCGAACGGCGTAAGAACTGTCCCTGAATTATATGGTGTAGTCATCGCTTAATAAGTGAATATTGCCTATGCGCACATTCTTAAGGCCGGCTTTTTGAGCTGCCTGTTTTGCCTTTTCTGCATGCGAGCGCGAGGTGGTGGGAAGCTCATGCATATAAAAGTGGGGATGAAATGCTAACAGGCTATAGGGAATTTCAGGATTAAGCCCGGCAATAAATTCAGCAAGCCTGCCTATCTCATAGATATCTACATACCCGGGAACCAGGAGGGTACTGGCAACCAGCAAGGGCGGCTCAGGCCTTTTGTGGATATAGCTTGAGATAAATTTGAAGTTGGCTAAGGTCTGTTTATTGGTTGTGCCGCATAAGGCGATATTCAATTCTTCTGTCCAGGCCTTAAGGTCAAATTTTATACAGCCTCCGGACTGAAGAGAAATCTCCAGCATCTCTTTTAAATGCTGGCCGGACATCGAACCATTGGTCTCCCAGCAGATACGCAAATGCCCATTCTTATTCAGCTCCAGCGCCAGCCTTGATGCCTCAATTGAGTGCGGAAGCTGTGGGGTTGGGTCTCCGCCAAAGTAACAGATGCAGGCGGTCCTCTGGTCTACCCTGCTGGCTAATTCCCGCGCGGAGATCCTTTTACTTAGGTCAGCCTCTCTAAAATGCCAGTTCTGGCAGAACAGGCAATCAAAACTGCAGGCATTATAAAATACCGCTAAGTTATTATATCCCCGCTCATATGAACCTGCGCATACCCAGTCAGCTACGCAATTGGTGGGTAAGGGGTCGTAATAATAGGATAAAGATGCCTCTTGTCTTGAATCAAGGGGTAGGCCGCAAAATCCCGCACTGCCGGGTTTTACCTGACAGGCATTTACACACAGGCTACATACTTTTCCGCCTGAATCCTGGGGAATCCTGACAGGTAAATTGAATTTTTTGCGTGCTTGAGTGTGGGCCTGCCGGATATAAAATAAGGCGGATTCAAAATCATTGCGGATACAATCAACGCACAGACCCAGGAATGATGAGGTAAGCGATGAGTCTTTACTGCAGAGCCTGCATCTTGCCATTTTTAAGCTGCTTTACCATTGCCTTATAACTCCCGAACAGATCCTCTAATACTGAACTCCAGGCAACCTTATACCCTGGATCAAAATGAATCGAATCAGTAACTGGCTTGCCGCTTATCAGGGTGAGTTTTACCGCCGTATCGAACATGTTTTTCTTTTTTCCCCTCTGCAGAAGCCTTTGAGACCATCGGACTTCTCCCTGCATTTGAATAGGCACTTTAACATTCGGGGCATAGACTTCAAGCAAAAGCACATCCCCCTTTTTTAATTTTTTATTTGAGACAAAACGCAATCCTTCTACGCTGATATTTCTACTGATTCCGGAATATCTTTTTGGCGTATGCCTTTCTTTGACGGTATCGAGGATTCGAAACCTGACTTTTGTCCTGATATCGTAAAGAACCCGGAAATAAAGCTCCATCTCTGTATTGTATCGCTGATATTTTCTTCTTTCCTTTTTGCTCTTTTTCATGGAATCCCTCTTTCCCTTAGTGCTTTACCATCCGCGCCCAGCACCCACAAAAATTGCTGATTCGCGCCTTGATTTTAAAAGGCGCAGGAAAGCCTCGCCGTCTCCTTTTAGGATCCTGTGAGACAGCTCAAGCTGTATGCCGATTTCTCTATTCAGCTCATCCCTGAGCCTTAATGACAGCATGTCTTTAGAAGTAAGCCTGGCCTCTGCGCCAAAGACCAATGCCTGAACAGTCCTATTATTATACTTCATCTCAAACATCAATCCCACGCCTTTTTTAATCCTCCAGCTGCCCAAAAATTTTATCGTCCTGCTTATTGGCTTATCAGACAGGCCTATGCCCAGTTCGTATTTTATGAATTTATCCTTGAATACGCCAAGCTTAGCCTCAAAATTGAGTACAGAATTGCTGTTTCTGTCTATTACGTATGATATCCTTGATTTGTCTTTAATATCCCAGAACCCCTTAAGACTTAGGGTGTGAATCTTCTTTTTCCTGGTTATAAGCCTTGTCTTTTCATATTTATATACCAGCTGGTAGTTTTTGCCTATCTGCCATATTCCGTCAAAGGTTAGGGTGTCATACTTATCCTTACCCCTCCTGGCTCTAAAGGTGAGCCGATTATTTTTATCAGCCTGCCATGAGCCTTCAACTTTTAGGGCATAGATTGATTGGCTGCCTTGTTTTGTCCTGGTAGTAACTAGAAACAGTAAGGAGTTTCTGTTAACGTCGATTATGTCGCCTTGCAGGGTCAACTTATCTCCGAATGTCTGCCTGCGCCATTTATCCAGGGTAAACCTCAGGTCATGGTTTTTGGTTAATGACCATTCGCCTCTTAATTTAATCTGATGAGGCGCCCTGATATCATCAGGGATGGGGGCTTTTATGTGGTAGGTTAAATTATTGTCTTTATCAAGCTTGAAGCGCCCGTCAAGGACCTGCCTGAATCTGGGGAGCTCTGACTTTTTACCGGTTTCCTTGATGAGGAGCCTGTTGTGCGGGTCTATCTCATACCTTACCTTTTCCATGCTTGGGACCGAGTAGATAGATTAATAAACTACCGATTAGAAGCGTTCCGGCAATGAGGCCATATTTGTGGTTTCCAATATAAGCAAGTTTTCCTAGAGAAGGATACGGCGGGTTGGGCATATCCGAGCCCACATATTTACCATAGATACTTAGGTCAATGGAAATCATAAAAGGATCCTGGTAATCGGTGTGTGTTGTCTCTGAGCCAAAAAGCAGTATAGCCAAAGCTATCATTATGCAGGCAACCATGAATTGTTTTTTATTTATTCGATAGTTAATGAAAAAATGATTCTCCCTATAATGCGCACAAGCAGCGATATTATATTATACCCCTAGGGATATGCTGTAAAGCATATTTTAAGGAAGGTTAAGGTGGTGAAAATAGCCTTGATTACGGCGGCGAGGCAGGAACAATCCCTACATAGGTGGTTATATGGTCATCGGTGTATTTCTTGAATCCGATGCCTGCTTTTCTCAAGGCCTTTGGCACTATTTTGCCCAGAATGATAGCCCTGCCTTTGTGAATCTCTCTATTTATTCTGTAAACCTTGTTTACCAGGGCTCTACCCTTTTGGTTTAAATCCGAGATGACTATCCTGCCCCCTGGCCTGGTTAGCCTGATCATCTCCTGCAGGACCCTTTCAGGGCGCCTGACATCATGTAAGAGGTTTGCCGAAACAGTGGTAGCAAAACTACCATTCTGGAATCTCATATTCTGTGCATCCATATTTAGGAATTTAATCCTGCCCGATACTTTATATCTTCGGGCGTAGATTTTGGCAACATCCTGAGCCTGTTTTGAGGTATCGACAGAGGTAAGTTTATAGCCATTACAGGCCAGGGTGTAAGCCATCCTGCCCGGGCCTGTACCCACATCCAGAATCGGTTCATTTATCCTGCCTGCCCTCTTAAGCACGCTTTGCCTTGCTGCCTCCATATCGTAGCCATGCCTTTTGAAAAGAAGCCTAATCCTTTCGTATTGATTAAATTTCCTGTAAATACCGGATTCAACCCCTCCTGATTTTTGTGCGCTGATTATTACAAACCCGCCCTTGCCAAAACCCCTCCTGGGGTTCTGTATTGAATCCATCTTATCCGGCAACTGTAATATTGTCTGATAATGAGAAATCCGGTTAAAGCCCGTGGCCTTAAGTAAATCTTCGATTTCCCCGACGCTGAAAAAATTTGCCTTTCTATAAAATATGCTCCTCTTGCTTTTATAGAATTTGCCTAAAAAGCTGTTCCTATCTATTATGCCGATGATAATCCTTCCGTTCTTCCTTAAAGCCCTGTTTGCTTCCTTGAGGACCTTCTGCGGGTCTTCAACAAAGCATATAGTAATGATAATTGCCACATAGTCAAAGGCAGAGTTTCCAAATTCTAGATGCTCACCGATGCCTAATCGTGCATCTACGCCCCTTTGCCTGGCAATTGCAATCATATTTCTTGCCGGGTCAATTCCAACCTCAATCCCCAGGGGTGCGGCAAATCTGCCTGTACCCACACCTATCTCCAGGCCTTCACCTGACCGAGGCAAAACCCTGCTTACAGCCTTGAGTTCTGATAAATAGGCAAACCTATTTTTATCATACCATCTATCGTATTTTTTATAATAACGCTGGAATATATCTTTCATAAATCTAAATTATCCCACCAGCCATCGTAGAATCTCTTCAGGTGCTCGTAGTATTCCTTACTCATGGTGTTTCTCTTGACATCCCCTTCCTTAAAAGAATACCTGTAGCCTGCGCAGTAGCTAAAAAGAATGTCTTTAGCGTTGTTTATCCTCTTGGACATTTCTTCGCATTCTTTTTTCTTCTTATCTTTACAGCGGTCAGGATGGTATTTAAGATTGAGTTCCCGATAAGCCTGCTTTATTTCTTGTAAGGTTGCATTTCCGTCCAGGCCTAGCAGCCTCCTTGCCTCATCGATCTGTTTAAAGTTCGCCATTTTATACTCCTAATCTAGTAACAGGTAGGGCATGTTCCGGTTGTGCAACTCGGTCCAGAGGGGTTAGTTTTATTACCAGCATCTCCCACGCTAAATGACCCAAGAGTCTTTTTAATATTGTTACTGCCGCACTTCTTGCATTTAGGCTCTTCCTTATCAGAAGTCACCCCTACCAACAAATCAAATTTTTCTTGGCAATCCTTACAAACATAGGTATATATGGGCACCATTTACCTCCTGCTTACATTCTGATTAATCAAATATGGGGCTTAATCGCGGCTTCAAGTTCTGCTTTGGGAACCGCTCCTATAACCTTATCCACTACCTGGCCGTTTTTAAAAATCGCTAAAGTAGGTATGCTCATAATTCCATACGCAGATGCGGTCTTTGCGGCCTCATCCACATTGAGTTTACACACCTTTAGTTTCCCTTTATATTCTTTGGCTATCTCCTTAACTTCCGGGGCAACCATGTAGCAGGGACCGCACCACACAGCCCAAAAATCTACCAGGACAGGGATGCTGGACTCCAATACCTCTTGTTTAAAATTTGAATCGGTTATCTTAATTTCCATATCCAAAATCCTCCTTTCTTAAAACCTTCTCCTCTATCCTATTGCTCATTGAGTTGCTTTACGAACAGAAGAGGAAATATGATGTCGCTTAAACAGCAGGGTATCCATACCGCTAGGAAAAGGAATAAAAAAACTGCAATATATGCTGACCAATGCAAGGATTGCCCTATAGCCATAATAATATGAAACAATGACGCCCAGGTGCTTAACAGGACATGCCCGGCGTGGGGGAATTTTGTCGCAGGCCTGAGGTATGCTATACCGATACCTAATATTGCCAACGGGTTTACCAGCCACCACTTCTCAATAAATCCTATATGGATTCCCCTGTTTGGCATACGCAGTAAAGACTCTCCAAGATAGGGAATTAATGAATCGCTGAGCGTAGCTATGCCTATAGAGCCTGCGTAACCGATAATCAATAAAAGCCAGAGGTTGCATTTACCCCGGATACATTTTCCGCTTATGCGCTTACATTCATGAAGCTCATACATAGATGCAGTAACCAGGGCACTCAAAAGAACATGTATGGGGTGAAGGACGTAGAATATATTAAAGGAGACCCTGGATGGTATTCTCTGGAATGCCAACATAATGGCGATGCCTGTAATTGCTCCAAAAATGGTAAAAGGCGCATGCGCCTTTAACTCTTCGCCTATCTGTATAAACATCTTAGAATATCCCTATATCTCTATGGTTTGCCCGACCCTTATAGCAATAAAATCATCCTTGTATGCGGCTTCTAGTATATCCTCCGCCTCCTTACCCGTACAGTGCGTAGCGCCTACCTTGATAACCTCCATATTCCTGAAATCTTCAGCTATAATCTTAACCAGCCTGGCATCCTCGTCAATCAGGTGAAATCCGCCAGCCACAAGATAGATTTTTTCCTTGGGGAATTCCTCTTTTATCCTCGTTAACATCCTGATAATCCCGGGATGCGAACAGCCGGTTAGCACAGAGATGCCTTTAGGGGTTTTTATGACCACTGCCTGCTCGGCAATACCCCTGCCGGCGTATAACCCGGGAATTTCTCCTGTAATGTATATGTTGTCAGAAATCTCGAGTATCTTATCTACGCCAGCAAATTCCGAACCAGAATCCCTGACCTTGGCTTTAAATTCTTCGCTAAAATTCGGGCAGCCATAGACCTTCAGTTTCCTTTTCTTTAATATCTCCCACAATCCCCCGGTGTGGTCCCAATGGTCGTGGGAGATGGCTATTGCCTGGAGGTTATCGATCTCTAATCCCAGCTGCTGCATATTATTAATCAGCCACTGGCCATTTTCTCCTGTATCAAAAAGGATTCTGTCGTCAATTAAAAAGGAGACTCCCCATCCGGTGTGAAATTTATTGCTCGAGGCTTCCTTATCAAATAGGACCTTAACCTGCATAATTTAATCCGATTTTCTTAAATCCCTGCTTTTTTAAAAGCCTTCTCAGGGCCATACCCTTATTTATAAATAATAAATGACCAGGGCAGCCACAGTCAGAGCTGCCGAAATCCCTGATTATCCGACTGTTTAAGTTCTGATGAATTAAACGAGCTGTTGAGCACTCGCTTTTATTACTGCCTACCCATATCACTTTAAGGCACGCAGCATTGGATTTTAGCAAATAATCGATATGCCAGAACAGTTTTTTATTCTGTGATAAATGCCGTCTGAGGCGGGCATTTAATCTATTCTTAGCCGAACCGATATAAACATAAAAACCCTTGCTGAAACTTATATTGCCTAATTTTCCGATTAAAATCCCGATATCCTTATTTATCCTGATACCGATAACATAGGTGCGCCCCTTAAGGAATCTTAATGCTTGCTCCGCAGCCAAGATTTACAAAATCCTTTCCCCAGGCCTGCCTGAATAACTCTATGGGTCCTTCTCCTGTACAATGGGATGGCCCGATCTTCTTGACTCCCAACTCCTTTAATTGCCTGATAATTTCTCCTATACCCATCTCATTATAGCTCGTAAGGTGAAATCCTCCCAAAACCAAATAAACCGCCTGCTCAAACATATCCTTTGCCCTTTTGACAATATTTACTATCCCCGGATGGGAGCAGCCTACGATAACAACCAGCCCTTTTTTTGTATTAATAACCAATGATTGCTCTTTTATCCTGCCTCCCAGCTGGCCGGTTGACCAGGCCCCTTCGCAAATCCTGACCGGCTCATCCACAGAAATAATCTCTTCTGCTGTCTGCTTTGCCCTTTGTTTAAAGCCTTCAGGGAAGGAAGCGGGCAAATAAACCGAAATATTATTATTTATGTTTAAAACATCCCAGAGCCCTCCTACGTGGTCAGAGTGGATATGGGAAAGAACTACTACCTCTATATCTTCAGGATTAATTCCTAATTTCTCCATATTGGAAAGCAGAATTCTACCATCGCCACCCGTGTCAAAGAGAATGTGCTTTTCTAATCCGTCGATAAAACAGGACATTCCCCAGGCGCAAGTCAAATCTTGATTATAAGGAATATTATTGTATGTAACGGTAATGGTTATCTCTTCGGCAAAACAGGGCATTAAACAAGAAAATAGCACTAATAGAATTATAAATCCAGTTAACCTTGAATTTATCTCTTGCATACCCCGTCATCAGAGCAAGGCGGTTTCTCGCAGCGCTCGGTTCTTCCGCAGCAGGTCGTGCCTCCCTGCGAACCGATAATATGCCCGCCCATCGAGACATTGCTCCTGGAGAATATCTTGCTCAATTCCTTGCTTTTGCAATACTTGCAGACCTTCTCTACCCTTTCCTCTCCTACGCCTTCAAGGAACTCGCTAATCTGTCCGCAATCCTTGCATCTGTATTCGTAAATCGGCATATTTATTACTCCTATCCACAAACATATCTAAGATTTCCCACTCCTATACCAGATTCTTATCAATCTTGCCATCCGGTAACATATTGTCAGGGTGATAAATTCCTTTTTCCTCCAACCCTTTTCTTATGCATTTTGAATAATTGCCCCAACAATAATCTTGGACCCACCTTTTATTCAACCTGCCCTGTTCGTAAAATTGTTTGAGCGGACAAACATCATACCAGTTACAGATATCTTTATGCTCCATTATCCCTCAGGCGCCTTTGGTCAAATCAATCGATGAACAATTTAAATAACCTTTTTGGAATGCCAACAGCTAAATTCTCTCTTCTGATATCCCCAAATTTACGCGAGTCAGCACAACCAAAGGACAGCGAGATATCTTTTTTTAAATAAGTCCTTGCTGCTATGCCTGCACAGATGGACATCATAGAGCAAAGGGAAACATCCAAATCCCTGCCCCGGTAATTATGATACAGCATTATCAAACGCATAGCCTCTTCCGGAGCCATATATGACATAACCAGGTCTGGTTCTCCGTCGGCATTCAGACCTATATAATTAAACGAACCCTCCAGGCGGGGCATCCGGGAAAGCATTGATTCAACAATGCCTTGCTTTACCATGCGTTTTTCCTGGCAGCTGTTCAGAAGCTCATTTTTATAATCAGGCCTCCAACCAAAGGCATATTGTGCGCCCGGGCAGGAGACG
>Ga0209427_10008578_pt1 | contig 11496 bp, 10 predicted proteins | sample DeeMarSWOR136_30_FD_187465 | JGI IMG/M metagenome (GOLD analysis project Ga0209427, IMG submission 187465) | Marine sediment microbial communities from White Oak River estuary, North Carolina - WOR-1-36_30 (SPAdes) (version 2) | ecosystem: Environmental > Aquatic > Marine > Intertidal zone >... | reverse complement strand
AAAAAGACGAGCCTTTTATCGTGACTTCAACCGAAATCCAAGAAGAAATTTTTGAAAAAACTCCAAAAATGGAACAGGTATCTGAACCTAAAGAAATTTCTACAGCCGAATTTGAGCCTATAATAACAGTACCTAAGAGTGCAAAAGAAGTTATAATAGGAGTATCAAGACGTGAATGTCCAACCTGTGGTAATGATAAGCATGCTACTATACAAGAACTAATTGATAAAACTCATATAATTAGCAATTATCCCAAAATGTACGGAAAGAAGTATAAATGCGGAGAATGTGGGCAAGAATGGCGTATTCCGATAGATATCTAACCTTATCAATCCAATAATAAATCGAGCATTACTGGTTATCCTATTTATTTTTATATTAGGATCTTTTATTTTTATGAAACATGTTCGTATTTAGCTTTAAGTATATTCTTTCATAATTAAAATTAAAAATGCATAAATCTGTTAAAATGATGAAATTATGAATGAAAAAAGAGAATTAACGCAAGCTTTAAATTTAAAAAATTTATTAGATTATCAGGAGGGTTCTGTTGTTAGTAGAACTTTAATAGATAAGAAGGTTGGAACAGTTACTTTATTTTCTTTTGATGAGGGAGAGGGTTTAAGTGAGCATACAGCACCATTCGATGCTCTTGTTTATATAATTGAAGGAGAAAGTGAAATAAAAATTTCAAATAAATCCCATGTGCTTTTAAAAGGGCAAATAATTTTAATGCCTGCTCATGAACCTCATGCTTTAAAAGCATTAAAACGGTTTAAAATGATGTTAATAATGATAAAAGAATAGGATTTTAATCAATTTCAAAACCATAAAAATATCTGTTACTAAATTTTATATTTTTCTATTACTTTAATAATCATGTGAATGAAGAAAATTTCACGGATGAAGACTTAGAAGAAGAATTAAACAGAGCTTTTAAGTTAAGTAATAAAAAGAGAGATATCTTCACAATAATAAGAAAGGAAAAAGACTCTTTAGATATAAAAGAAAAAAGAGTCAAAAATAAATTTAAATATTAGACTTATGTGAATGTTTACTTTCTTCAATACTTTTTTTTGCCAAGGTATAAAGCATAATCACAACAAAAATGAAGATCAATGAGAGAATTAATATCGCTAAGTAGACTCCTGTGATTCCCAACATGTAAGAAAATGGCGCTAATGTCGTTGGAACTAATGCAATTCCTATAAAATAACCTGCTGTAAGTGATCCTGCGAGAGCACCACGTCTTTTAGGAGAAAGAACTTGACTGTAATAAGTTATAGTAGGAAATAAAATACCACCTGATAGCCCCACCATAATCCAGGCTACAGCGAAAATTATAAATACTTCTGAGCGTGTAATATCTCCGATAAGTAATAAAATTATCAAAGAAGCAATTTCTATTGCTGTTCCTATTAATAAGGGAATACTTACATCTCTTTTTTTTATTATTATCCCTGTTAGATATCCCATTAATGCACCTCCAACTCCAGCTAATCCAAGTATGAATCCTGTTATGGATTCATCTATTATTCCAGCAATAGCTTTAGAAGTCCAAATATTAACTGCGATATATCCATGAGCGATCAAGAATACTGACAATATCATCAAAAGAACAACTGGACGCCGCCATTCTATTGAAAGCTGTCTCAATAAATCTTTAATTACTGATTTTTTCCATATCTTTGGGGGAGGTTGTTTTACAAAAAAGAAATATAGTAAACATGAGAAAGTTATAATAATAAACAAGATATAAATTGATCTCCATCCAATCATAATCATTTGAGAGGCAATAAAAGGGCCTAAACCTACTCCTAAAGCGGCACTTGCTCCGAGATAACCCATTTTTTTCGGTATATCTGGTGGAGGTGCTATATCAGTCATTAGTGCAATTAGTACAGGATTAATAAAACCAAATCCAATTCCTCCCAAAATATTCGCAATTGCATACATTTCTATTGAAATTGACAATGCAGCTAATATCATCGCAAATCCAAATAACATTAGACCAATCTGTAAAACAGGAATTCGTCCCTTAATATCTGAAATTGAACCAGAAAAAAGCTGGGTAATTGCAAATGGAAACATAAATGATGGAATAGCTACTAATATATTATCGTAGCTTACTTGAAATTCTAGGGAAAGGACATGAAATAAAACATTTATAATATTTCCTGTTAAAGGTCCTAAAAGAAACAGCACATAAATTATAATCTCAAGAAATTTTGAATGATCTGAAGTAGAATCTGAAGAATTAAGAGACTCAATGCTTCTTTTGTTATTTAGTGAAAAGAACCTCATGTTTCCTACTTCAATTTTCTTTTATTTAAAGATTCTTTTTAAATTTAATAAGATCTTAAACATTATACTAATAAAGTAAAGAACTAAATTTACGCAGAATTTTATGTTAAAGATTGAAGAAGTAAATACTAGTTCTCAAATTAAGCTAGTAAGGGAGCTTTTTTTGGAGTATTCTAATTATTTAGGAATTGACCTTGAATTTCAAAACTTTAAAGAGGAAATTAAATCATTGCCAGGAGAATATGCTTCACCAACAGGTTGTATTCTTTTGGGGTATTATAATGATAATTTAGCCGGTTGCGTAGCTATGAGAGAATACTCAAATAGCATATGTGAAATGAAAAGACTTTTTGTTCGCCCTAAATTCCGAGGAAAAGGTCTTGGAAGAGCACTATCAATTGAAATAATTAAATGTGCTAAACTTAAATTCAACTACACATATATGCGCTTAGATACACTTGCTTTTATGAAAGAAGCAATTAATATTTATATATCCTTAGGCTTCAATGAAATAGAGAGTTATCGATATAATCCCTTTGAAGGGGCAAGATTTTTCGAATTGAAACTGGAATTAAATAATCTATATTAGTAATTTTCTAATTAAGAAATGAACTCTTATTTGATATTACACTCAATTTTCAAAATATCTAAAAATTAGCTAAATAATTCACTTTTAGAATTTAAAATGTGAATATTAAAATATTATAATTGAATAAATAATTTTAAAAATCTTTTGTGAAAATAAGATGAATAAAAACAAAATTAAGCCGCGTTCTTATTTATTTCCTATGCCTGTTGCTCTAATTGGAGCAAATGTGAACGGAAAACCAAACTTTGAGACGCTTGCATATGTTGGAGTTATTGAATATGAGCCTCCTATGATTTCAATATCTTCTTATGAAACTCATTATACTAATGTAGGGATAAAGGAAAATGCTACATTCAGCGTAAATACTCCCTCAGAGGGTTTAGTAGAGGTCACTGATTATTGTGGTATAGTTTCAGGTAAAGAAACAGATAAATCCGAAGTTTTTGAGGTTTTTTATGGAGAACTTAAAACTGCTCCAATGATTAGTTCCTCACCATTAAACTTAGAATGTAAGGTTATTAAGACTATTCGAATAGCTGATTTAATGGGCATCGAAAAAGGTCATGAAGTTTTTTTTGGAGAAGTGGTAGCAGCATATGCGGATGAATACTATTTAACAGAGGATATTCCAGACCTTATTAAATTAAAACCCATACTATATTCTCGGAACAATTATTATAAAGTTGGAGAACACCTCGCAGATGCGTTTCAAATTGGAAAAAACTTTAAAAAAGTTTAGATAACGGATGTTAAAAATAAAAAAAAGGGAATCTGTAAGATGTAAAATACCACTAAAAAGAAATTTAGAAATCTTTTATTCCATATTTTAAATCTTCCATAATTCCTTATTATTAACCTACTACTTCCTTTTTTTATTATTAATAATTTTTTTATTAATAAGAAGATTTTCGGCTACGAGAGGCTTGTCGAGGGCCTTCTTGTACTATTACAACATCACTGGCCTGTGGTCCTTTTTTGCCTTGAGTGACTTCAAATTCCACTATATCTCCTTCATAGATTATCTTGAAAGCCCCACCTTCAGCTTTGATAGCGGAATAATGTACAAAAACATCACTTGATCCATCATCAGGAGTAATAAAGCCATAGCCTTTCTTACTATTAAACCACTTTACTGTTCCTTTAGACATTGAAAAAACCTAAAAACAATTGTGTACATTTTCTATAAATGTAACAATTATATTCTTTAAGTATCGTTCTGTAATAAGTCTTTTGGTAAAAAAAGAAATATTAATGTTTTTTTAACTACCGTAATTACTAAGGTTTTTTTAAAAATGGATAATAATAGAATAGAAGAATTTCCTAGATCTGGCTCAGTACTATACAAGTTGATTTGTGAGGATGAAAAAGTTAAAGGAAAGACATTGAAAAGATATAAAAAACTAAATAAATATTTAATTTTACCCTTATATAGACTTAGAATTCTTCCTCTTTTTGGTTTTGGAAAATTATTTCTTATTTTAACCACAAAAGGAAGAATTTCCGGAAAAAAGAGAAAAACACCCTTAGAATACCATCGGTGGAAAGGAGTAATTACGGTTGTTTCTGGAAGGGGTGAAGATGCTGATTGGTTAAAAAATTTACGTGCTAATCCAGATGGTGTATCAATAAGATATGGTTTTCGGTCATTTCAACCAAGAATAGAATTTATTGAAGATGAGAAAGAGAAAATTGAACGCATTAAATGGTATGTGACTAAGCACCCTAAGGTGGCGAAAATGCTTTTTGGTTGGAATTCAAAAACAGATGACTTAGAAACTGCTAACTTTTCAAAATTGATTAGATTAATCACATTAATACAATTTCATCAAAAAATTGAATAATAAATTATTTAGGCTGCTCTAAATTATGAGTGTATCAAAAAGTAAACTAAAAAACATAGAATATTCCGCGACTCTAACTCTATTGCTTTTAAATATTATACCAATAATTTTAATAATAATTGGATTAATAGATTTCATGGTAAATCTGAATTTATTGAATTTTATTATATTTACTTGTATTGTTATTTTTATAACACTTGTATCTTGGTTTTTTTATTATAAGATTGGAAAAGAAAAATTTAGAATTCAAGCCTTAAAAAGCAAAAGCAGATTTTTTTCTCTAGTAATTATACTAATCATTGGAATTTTTATTATAATTACATATGTTGCAAAACAATATGGGCTTTCAATTTGTATAATTATTTTATTTTTTGGTTATCTCTCAGGGTGCTTAATTACAACAAAAAAAAGTAGAAAATATTTGTATTTTTCACGTATTTTAATTGCGTTAATATTAATACCTACAAGTATTTCCTTTGGATTTTTAGCTCGTGGAACCTTAAGTTCTCAAAAATCATCTCAAGTGTGGAATATACATACAATTGATAATCCCGGTTTTTTGCTCCCTAACGGACTCGATGCAGCCGATTTGAACGATGATGGATATCTTGATTTTCTAACAAATTATGAATGGGATGGTAAAATTCGAATTGCCTTCCATCCAGGAATTAGCCTTGTTAAGAAATCTTGGCCTGCAATAACGATAGGAAGTGTTGAGAATGCTGAAAGTGCAGCATTTGGAGATTTTGATGGAGATGGAAACATTGACGTTGTGGTTGCTCATGGATCTGAGTTGTTTTCCCATTCTGGAGTATTTTTTATTTGGGGACCAAATTCCAATAGTGTTATGAACTCGAAAGCGTGGAAAACTAGCAAGGATATAATTGGTAGTGTAGATAGAGGACAATATCATTTTATAAAAGGGTATGATATAAATGGCGATGGTATATCTGATGTTGTCGTAGGGGGAAGAGGCATTAATCCTAGAGCAGGTTTAAAATGGATCGAAGCACCTATTAATCCCCTTCAACGTCGCAATATTTCTCAATGGCAGATTCATGATATTGATCCTAAATTAGAGAGTGGTCATGGATTTATTTTTGGCGATATTGACCAAGATGGTGATGATGATATAGTATTATGTAATTCTGATTGGGATACTAAAAATTCTGACGAAAAAATAATTTGGTATGAAAATCTTGGCATTGGTACCGACGCTCAGCGTTATCCTTGGCCAAAACATATTATATACCAAGGATCTGAATTTTATACTAAGGAACAAGTAGAGATTTTCGATCTAACAGGAGATAATTATCCAGAAGTTCTTATTCAAACTATGAATGAGATTTATGTCTTTAAAAATCCCCAAAATCTTAGTTCATGGGAATTAGTAAAAATTTTAAAAACTCCTGAAACATGTTGGCGAGCAAGACCAATTAGAATTGGAGATATCAATAATGATTCAAAACCAGATATATTAGGGATGTTAATTCATGATAGTGGTCGACTTCCAAGAAAAAAAGCTTCAGTTTTTTGGATGGAATACACAGGTACTGATCCTATCTCTAGTGAATGGGAAACTCATGTAATCAAGTGGGGGGATGATTTCTTAGGCATAGGACCATATAACGGTGAAAAATGGGATCAATGTTTATTTGATGATGTTGATAGAGATGGAGATATAGATATCGTTGCAAATTGTGAAGAATTCAGTACATTGGGATTTGTTTACATTTCAGTTGTTTGGTTTGAGAATCCAACAATAATTAAATACTCCTAAATAGAAAAAGATCGAAGATAGAATCAGCTTTTGATTAAACCATCTAAATGATTTTTTAATTCTAATTCAAATTTTAAATTCTTAGGATATCCTTTCTTTATATTTTTAGAGATTTCACTTTTTAAGTACTGCTCAAGATCTGTTGATGAATCAATTCTCCTTAATAAATCGTCAAGTTCGAGATTATTAACAACAAACTGAGATAAATACATATATATCATTATACTTTCTGCTTCCGAAAGATTTCTTGCACCTACTACAAGTATCGTGTGATTGTCAAATAAATTACCAAAATAGGTATATATATTTGAATTTTGCCATTTCTTTACTTTATATTTTAAAAAATCTAAAACTCCTATTATATCCAGAGGTGAACCATTTGGATTGAGTTTGAAAAAAATTCCACATTCTGCCTTTTTTTCATACTCACTTATTAAATTGTTTATCTGATGGGAAAATTTAGCTTTCTCAGACATATAATAATCAATCTTATATAAATATAGAAATAAATTATCTCTATTAATCTTTTTGTTTTACATCTAATCTTTTATATTATCGAATTGAATAATTCAAATTGTTTTTTACTTATTTTGGGCAATAACTCCTATACATAATCAATTAACTCTTTTAAAGAAAAAAAAAATAAATTATTAAATATAATTACCATTCGATTTCCGTCCATACTGCGGGATGATCTGAGTCTGGACCATTTATATAGCGAGTTTCTAAGATTGTAAAAGTAGGAGACACAAAAATGTAATCTATACGTTCCGCTAAATCAAATTCGGGGTCATTTACTCCTCGTAATGATGCATTCACCCATGCATCTTGTAGTTCTGCTGCTAACATACTATAATAAATCGTGTCATTTTCGTTGTTGAAATCTCCCATAGAGATTACATTGGTTTTTCCACTGATTTGATTTATCAGCATTTCCATATGAGCTTGAAATACATCGTCACTTCCATCTGGGTGATTTAAATAAACATTAAATATTGTATTTCCTACTCTAATTTGAACTTCAGTTGTACCCACTTCATCTACATCACTATAGGTGAAAATTGTTTTGGTTTTGATGATTGGAAATTTTGAAAGAATTGCCGCACCATATGTTCCAGTTACCGTTCGTGGTCCGTAAAAAGAATAATAATTTAATCGATTGGCAAAATAACGTACTACATCAGTATTCCCGTGTGACATTCTTGCTGTATCACCTTCTAATAAACCAATAATATCTGGTTTGACTGATTGAATAATCTTTAATTGATTATCATAATTCTTTTCACCATCTATATTTACACCCTGTTGAATGTTGTATGTCATTATTGTAAGTGAGGAAATCCCACTTGTATCTTGTGCCTTAGAACGTAATTCCCATACCATTACTGATACACTAGTTCCAAAAACTAGAAGAATTACATATATTATAATAATTAACTTCCTATATAATTCAATAAATAGTGATTTGAATTCTAATGCTGTTTTTTTAAAGAGTACTTTCCCCATAGCAGGGATCGCAATTCCTACTAATAAGAAAGGTAGCCAGAAAAGGTTGCGAAAATATTGACTCACAGGATCAACATATCCCCACACATTTGTGAATATTAATATAAGTGCTACTACAATGAGAAACAGACTGCCTACAGCAAAGCCAGCCCCTAATTTTGAAGGTCTTGGTTGCTGTCTAACTATCTCTTTAGAAATAAGTGTAAAATCAATAAAAACTATTGGTAATAATGCGATCATTATCACTAAGGGAATATAATATTGCCAACCAAATGGATGGCTAATAATAACAGGATCCGAATTAGGACTTGCTGGAAATGGGAATGTATGAACTGCAATTGTAAGTATAAGGGAAAGCATGAATAAACCATTCCATATCCAAAGGATTCGTTTATTTAATTTTCCAAGAATGTTTGGTTTAAGTGCTAATATTAAAATGCTTATTGCAATCATTACTGACACTGCGATTGATATTATAATATAATCTCCTTCAGTCCATCTTGAAATAACAGTTGGGCTGATAAAAGCAAAAAAGTTAAGAGTTAGAACGCTCATAAATCCAAGAGAAAGCAATTTAACACCCTCAAGTCTTTTCCATTTTCTAGGCTCACTTGTACCTTTAGAGTTGGCTTTTGAGGTACTCAATGATCCTGTTAGTTGTTTTATTTTTATACGCCCGATTATTGATAGAATAGCAATTACAGCAAGAATCCAACCTATTATCTGGAAGACTCCATATATCGAAATATCAACTGTAGAATTGAGGGACCTAAATGTAATTGAAAGAAGAATAGCTGAAGCAAGACCAATACCAAAATTCAGACTTAATTTTTCTTCCTTTTCCTCCCCATGATTTTTGAGATATTCTGAAAAATATAAAGGAAAGAATAGCATGCAAGTTCCTACACCTAACCCCGAAACAATGATTCTGTTCGCAGAGTCCAAAAATGGAGATATTAAACGTGTAACTATAGTAATTAAGACTGCAACTTCAAGAAAGTAATCTGGTATCTTATGTCGAAAGGCTAACAAGATAATAGGAGTGAGCAAAAATAAAAGACCCCCCGCTTTTTCATCCAATGCCAAGTTAAGAAGATCTAACATGTATATTGATTCTATTAAATAACCAATTAGTTGAAAAAAGAATAAAAACATTACTGTTAGAAGCGCAAGCTCAGAATTGATTTTTTTATAAAAATTTTCTGTGAATTTCATGATTTAAGAATATTGATTTTTAATTTATAAATGTTCTTCTAAAAGTATTAGATATTAATCAATCCTTTCGCAATTTATTACATATTTGATATCATCAAAAAGAACCTAGAATTATGATACTTTCAAGAATAAAATCTTTCCATTTTACTTCTAAATTTTCTATTTGCCAGCTGCATGAAAAAATTTTGGACATTAGATTTTTATGTCCAAATTTTTATGACTATTATGGATATTATTTAATAAGATTTCATTCTCGTCTTAGGGTTAAAGGTATGAATATTAAGAAAAAAATAGAAATTAGTTCAATTTTGATTTTATCATGTGTTTTGATACTTTGCTGTGATAAATTTTGTGATAAGCCAGATAATAGATTAAAAATCGAGTTTTTTAATGATACTTTTAAAGGTCCTAATACATCATTTGGAGAGTCGCCTTTCGATTCTGAGAACTTATTTCAAGATCCTAAATTTGACACCGGGATTCCTTGGCAATTTGAAGGTAGTGATAATGTTACCGCTGAATGGAGCTCTACAGCTAAAAACGCAAATATCAGTCATTATAGTGCTGCTTCAAAATGGGAACCTATTAATTTTATTCAAATAATCCATGCTATGTATTACGAAAATGGTGGTTACCCACAAGATGTAACTGATAAACTGAGAAATAAAGATGATGATTATTTAAGAGTATATCGTGATGATTATTTAGATGTTACTTTTCAAGAACCGTTAGAAAATGGCGATATAATCATACTATATATCTTAGATAACAATGATGAAGCAACAATTACCCTTTATGATGAACATTCTCACAATCCACCTGGAGGTTATGGAGAGGTATATTATCCAGGCAACATTGATATCCTCTTGAATATTACTATTCAAGGATTAGACTCACCAAAAGACATTTTCAATATAGATATTTCAACAAGTGGGGGTTGGGATCATGTTAGAATTGATATGGTTGGAGCCTATAAATTAGAGCAGATACCAAAAAAATTCACAGAAAAGGTTTATGTTAATCAGTCAATTTCAGTAGAGAATCTTTTTAATGTTTCATATCAGTTAAATTTTACAACAACAATACCAAAATTCGAAAATATTTTACAAGCTACATTATCTTGCATGATTAATGATACATTATTCTGGACAAAAGATTATTTATCTACGATTGGATCTACACCTATTTCACTGTTAGTACCAGATCATATACTATGTGGAGGAGATTTCTTAGTAGCATTTGAAATAATATTAAGCATTTACACTACAGAAATCTCTGAATTTGAATTATTTATAGATAACGCTTATTTTATAAAATTACCAACAACTAATTTACTAAAAAATTCGGAGTTTACTTCAATTGATTATTGGCTAAATTCGACGTCAAGTTTAGAATATAAATCATATTATAACCCAAGGCAGGAGAATTTTGAATTTTCTTCATTTCAAACCTTATCTACTTTAAAAAATGGATGGAGTTCATTAAATCAAACCTTTTACAAAAATTGCTCTAAATCTGAATATCAATTAATTCTCAATTATATAATATTGAATAATACTGGTGTTGAATCATTAAATTTCGAAATATATTTTAACACTACATTAATTTTAAATAAAACTGATATTGAAGCTAAAAAATCATGGGAGAATATAAGATTAAACGTCTCCCAGTATCTTCAAATTGATAACTATTATGAGTTTTCTCTAAAAATAATGGTTTTAGCTAATGATTCTGAGAGCCTCTTAAATTTTACTGCCAAAATAGACAATATTTATATATATCCAATTTGGGAAAGTCAAATAAATATAATTAAAGATATTAAGGAAAATTTACTTTTAGGCGAAGAAACGGAGATGGATATATATTATAATATAAGTACAACAGGCGATCCAATAACGGATGCTGTTATTAAAGTATATGACAATGATACTCAGAATGAATGGGGTTTAGATTTTTCCTTAACCAGGAGATATCAAGTAATTAATGAAGATAATGGTAATTATAAAATTAAAATTTTCACAATAGATGCAGATATTAATCTTTATAACATCTCTATTGTAGTGTATAGACCCAATTTTCTTGATATGTTTATTTTCAGGCAATTAAATATTACTGGCAAGATGTCAAATTTCACTATCGTCGAGGGGGCATATTTTAATGAGTCATATAATTGTTGGCTAATACTAGAATCTAATACACCATACGTAAATGATACGACAAGATTTATTAAAATCTATGTTTGGGATATAATAACCGCCTCT
>Ga0209427_10008576_pt1 | contig 11498 bp, 11 predicted proteins | sample DeeMarSWOR136_30_FD_187465 | JGI IMG/M metagenome (GOLD analysis project Ga0209427, IMG submission 187465) | Marine sediment microbial communities from White Oak River estuary, North Carolina - WOR-1-36_30 (SPAdes) (version 2) | ecosystem: Environmental > Aquatic > Marine > Intertidal zone >... | reverse complement strand
ATAATACCAGGAGTAATATTAAATCCAGCTATACATAATGTAGTAACTAATGTAAAAATTAAAAATTTTTTAGTAACTACTCTATTATTACATATACGCATGAATTATACCTCCTCCAAATAGATATTGTAACAATATTGTAATAATTAAATTATATATAAATATTTTTAAGAAAATCTATATCCACTAAAAAATTATTATTATAAGAAATTGCATTACTATTTGTGTCTTTTATGGTTGAAAACAAGGTTTTATCTCAATACAAAAATTTAGTTGAAAAAAACTGGAAATCGAAAACAATTTTGATTCCTTACGACGATTTAACTAAAAGACAATTATTTGAAATTGCATTTCACGGATGTAATACTGTCCAACAAAGACTTATTTGGGTAAAACTCTCAGCAGATGAAAATCAAGCTGGGAGCACTATTATATTATATAATTCTACTAAAAAAATGTTTTGTAAGATTCAAGCGGCAGAGGACGGCGTGAATATAACATTTTATGCTAGTACTGAAGAAGAATTGGGACCTCTATCCGACGATCTGAATAATAAATGTGATGTTAGGAAAAGCAGCTTTAAATCAATGGACGACGAGAATAAAAACCAAATCTTGAAAACGGTAATTGTTTTAAGAAAAATTGACGAAGCGATTAATCAGGTAATGACGAGAGATGTCACAAGAAAAGTATATTTTTCCGTAGGCGATGCGAGAGAAACCGCCGCAGTTATTCCAATGTTAATTGAGGCAGAAGGTTATAGTTTAGTGCAACTAGCGCTCAATAAATGGATGACCTACTGCCAAAATTTACCACAAGATCAAGAGTTCCCGACAGAACAAGGGAAAGGTATGATGAAAAATTTCCTACAAATTAAGAAATGGGTCATAGGTCAAATTAAGGTAAAACTTGAAGTCTAAATTTTATTATTTTTTGCTAATTTTATTTCTACTTGCTCCTTTGAAAGAAATTATATAATTTAGTATTGAAAAAATTAGCTTTTTTATAATTTCAATACGAATCACTATTTATAATGGAAAAAGCTCAAGAAAATTTATCATTTAAAGAAAAATTTGCCTACTCATTAGGTGCGATACCTAATATGTTTTATACAGGTTTGATCGGGCAAATTCAAGCCTTCTATTACGCTTGGATGGGATTACATCCCATATATATTATCATCGCGCAAATTTTTTACGCAGTGTGGAATGTTATAAACGACCCAATTTTTGGATATCTACAAAATCGAACGAGAAATAAAAAGGGAAGATATATACCTTGGATTAAATGGTTTTCTCCACTTCTTTCTATTGCGTTGATTTTGGTTTTCTTTGCACCACAACAATGGCGTTTTGCATTCGGAGGCGAAGAAACACAAATATTACTCTTTTTATGGTATCTTATTACTCTTAGTTTTTACGATTTATGTTATACTATAGTAATTCTAGCACATGTTGCTCTCATGCCCCAAATTACGGATAATTTTGGCGATCGAACGCAAATGGCTATACTCAAAATGATTTTTAGTTTTTTAGGTATCTTTTTTTCATATATTCTTCCTATAGTGTTCCTAACGAATCCCACTCAAGAGAAAATCGTAGCCTTAAGAATTTCAACATTTATTTTTGGAGGTATTTCGATTATTCCTTGGGCATTTCTTTGGACTTATGTTAAAGAAAGAATTGAATTAATCCCAGAATTACAAGAATCGTTTATCACTAATGTTAAACATGTTTTTAGAAATCCTGCTTGTAGAATCTATATGATATACGACGGAATATCCTTAGGTATTAATCAAGTTGTAATCACTTCATTGACATTTTTTCTTGCGTGGACATTTGGGCTCGACAACCCGTTTGCAACTCAATCGACTGATGTTATAACCATTATAGGATTCTTTATTTTTCCCATAATAGGTGCTGTAGTTGGTATTTGGATACAAATGTGGATTCCGAAGAAAAAGGACTTAAAGACTCTTTTATTGTTAGATTTTGTTTTTATGGCCATTGGTTTTTTAATAGCTTTTTTTGGCGCACTGCCCAGTCCTATCCAATCTGATATCGTGTACTCACCACCCCCTAACAGATGGATTGTTAGTATTGGTCTTGGTTTTGTATTTATGGGATTCTTAGGGAACATGATTTATCTCGATCCCTTAAATTCTGATGTTGTAGATTACGACGAATTTCTAACAGGAAATCGACGAGAAAGCGTCTATTCGGGTATAAATTGCATCATTTCTAAACCTATGTATTCGGTTGTATTAGCAGTGTTTCCGACAATTCTAGCCATTTACGGTTTGCTCCCAGCATCCCCTGAAGACCCCACATCCAGCGCTTTAGTAGTCGCAAGTGGATTCCAAAGCGCTATAACTGGCGTTGCTATTGGTAGCTTTTTATTTCCGGCGATATTAGCGATAATCGGCTTAATTACTTTTATATGGTATCCGCTAGATCGAAATAAATTATTAGAAATTCGAGATGCATTATCTCAAAAACACGCCCAACAGCGCTTAACTCTTCATAAGTCGAATTAAAAAAAAGAAAAAATAAGATTAATTCCATTGATTTGGTAAAACCTCATGAACGCAAAAGATAGGGTTCATAAAGCATTAAACCACGAGGAAGCCGATCGAATTCCATCTTTTGAAGATGAAATTAATAATTTAAGTATTTGCCATTATTATGGAGAGAAATTTTTGCTAGAAGGAATGCAAAGAATTCTAAAAATTACCGCATATCTCGTACCTTTTAAAAATCGAATTTTCAAAAAAGCTGCATCTTCTAAGGACACTTTAAAAAGGAGATTTCAACGGAAGGCCAATATTTGGAGAAGAGCGGGATTAGATTTAATGACAATGTCTTTATCTATGTTTCCTAGAAAGTATTATAAATGGGGTTATGTGGACGAGTTCGGTCGGGTTTTTAGGTGTGTGAAAAATCCTTATGATCGTATGGATATGTTTTACTATGATGGAGGCTTTCTCAAGGATTTTGAAGATTACGAATCCTTTGATCAACCAGATATTGATGACGAGACTAGAGAAGTGAACTTTAGAGTAACAAAAGAAATAACCAAAGAGAGCAATGGAGAACTTTATGTTATCGCCGGATTTGGTGCTCTATTAGAGATGACCTGGGAAGCGTTTGGCTTAGAAAATTTTTCGCGTTTAATGACTAGACATAAACAAGTGAAAAAAATCTTTGATGACCGGGGCAAATTTGCTTTAGAATTAACAAAGCGGAGCGTTGAATGGGGAACCGAATTGCTTTGGATATGGGACGACTATGCGTATAAATCAGGACCGTTTATGAGTCCTAAAAATTTCGAGCGTTATGTTTTTCCGTGGTTAAGGAGAATTTGCGATTACGCACATAAAAACGATGTGAAAATTTTATTACATAGTTGTGGGGACATCATGTCTATATTTGAAGACCTAATTGATTGTGGAATTGATGCCTTTAATCCAATTGAGCCAACTACAGCAAATCCTGACTATGATATCTTTAAATTAAAAGAGAAATATGGGGATAAAATTACATTAATAGGAAATGTGAATCCTCAAGATTTAGCCGATAAAAATCCCGATTTTATTGCAGAGTCCACGAAAAAATTAATAAAAGAGTGCGGTCCGGGTGGGGGTTTTATATTGGCTTCAGGTCACAGCATCTTCCCAAGAATAAGGCTCGAAAACTTCTTAGCAATGAGAGAAACAGCTGTAAAGTATGGAAATTATCCCATAAAAATTCCCGATTAGTAAATCACATCTATTTTTGTGTAAATATTAAAAGAAATGCTCCCGGGGGGATTTGAACCCCCGATCTCAGGTTTTCCTATAGGATATGGACATTTTTTTGTTAGTTATCCTTGTACATCCATACGTCATTATAAGACCTGCGCCTATTAGTACACCAATATCAGGTGTGACCTTTAACCAAACTAAGCAACGGGAGCGTAATTTTTCGATTTATTCTCTGCATTTATTCCGTTCTTATATCACTTTAGTTGGCAAATTAATAAAAATTTTTTTAATACTTACGCTATAATTATAATTATTATTCTATGAGGTATTCTTAAGAGTTGTCAGCTAAAGATAAGAAATTAATTGACGCCATCCTTGATTTTGACGAAGATGAAGTGATTGAGACCATCAATCAAATGAAATCCTCCGGCACAAAACCGTTAGAAATCATGGAAGTTTGCCGAAAAGCGATGGACCAAGTTGGGAAGATGTTTAAAGAAAAACAAATTTTTCTTACTGAATTGATAATGGCCGGCGAGCTGCTCAAAACAATAATGGCAGAGATTGGACTTACCGCTGACAAATTGGCGGTCGAATCGGGTCAAAGTAAAGGAAAGATATTAATTGGTACTGTTGAGGGCGATATTCACGATATTGGAAAAAACATTGTCTCGAGTCTGCTTATTTCAAACGGTTATCAGGTAATTGATATTGGAGAAGATGTTCCACCCGCAAAATTTGTTGAAGAAATCAAAAAGCACAAGCCACAAATCGTTGCCTTAACTGGTCTTTTAACCCTCGCCTACGATTCTATGAAAAATACAATTGACGCTTTCGCGAAAGATGGAATCAGAAAGCAAATAAAAGTTATGGTTGGTGGAGGTGCTACCGATAAGCAGGTTTGTGAATATGTGGGAGCTGATGGGTTCGGTACGAGCGCGGTGGACGCAGTTAAACTCGCTAAGGAATGGATTAAGGAGTGATCGATATGCTAGCAGGTCTCGCCAGAATGTTTAAAAAGCCGTGGTTTTTAAAGATCGCTTCTTCAATGGCGGGGATCGCTACTAGGTTTTCTGATGTTCAAAGCCCTAAATTGCGTGAACTATGGCTTAAAAACAAAGAGTTATATGAGACAAAGGAACGAAGAATATTAGACGCAATTACGATGAGAAGGGAGCCCGATAAAGTTCCTGCAGTTGCTATAGCGACTAATTTTTTTGCCGCAAAATATGCTGGAATAACGTGCGCAGATTTTATGTTTGACGCAAAAAAAATGAGAAGTGCATTTTTTAAAATGGACGAAGATTTTAACTTCGATTCCACTTTTACATCCTTTATGTTGGGTATAGGGAGAATTCTAACGGCTTTTGATGTGAATTTATTTTTACTTCCTGGTAGAGATGTGAATGTGAATTCAAGTTATCAGTATAACGAATTTGAAAGGTTGAAACAAGACGAATACGACGATTTTTTGGAAGGAGGAATAAAATATCTTATGGATACGCTTGCTCCTCGTTTTTCTGACTTGTTCAAGGCAAATTCTTTTAAAAAAATTTCACTTTTTGGTAGAGTTTTATTTGAGGGTTTGAAATTTGGACAAGTCACATTTTCGATGATGAATGAACTAAAAGCTAGAGGGTCCCATAATATATTTGGTGGTGCAGCTATTGCCCCCTTTGATTTGATGTCGTTTGCTTTCAGGACAATGGGCGGAGTAGCGAAAGATATGATGAAAAAACAAACTCAAGAGAAACTCATTGAGGTTTGCGAAAGGATGGAGCCATATATGACATCTGTATTCTCCTTATTGCCGAAGGCGAGTGGCAATCCCGGAATTTTTTTTGTGAGTGAGAGAGCATTTTCTCTTTCTCCAAGGCAATTCGAAAAATTCTACTGGCCTACATTAAAAAAGATAATTGTCACTCTTGCACGGGATGGAAATATTCCCTTCTTATTGTGGGAGCAAGATACAACTCATCTCGTGCACTTCTTACTGGAATTACCCAAAAGTATTTCGAGAAGATGCGTATTTTTATGCGATAGTGGTGACATCTACGAAATTAATAAAATTCTTGACGGACACATTTGCATTCAAGGGAACATACCACTTTCCACAATGTGCGTTGGTACCCCGAAGGATGTAGAAAAATACTGCGCACAATTATTTAAAGAGTTGAAACCTGGAGGCGGTTTTATGTTAAGTCCAGCGTTGGGCATTCCCGACGAAGCGAAACCAGAAAATGTCCACGCTTATATCAATTACGCAGAAAAACATGGTTGGTATTAATTTTATATAGATCTGATTTCTACCAAAGGTAAATTAATTAACGATATATTTAATTTCAAAAACAATTATTATCTAATTAATCATAGCAATACCAAAGAAAAAAGTTATAAATCCTTATAAGCGTGATGAAAAATGGCTGAAATGCTCACAGATATGCTCAATTCGATTTATGGCCGAATTGCACAATTGGGTCAATCTATACAAGGATTGAAAGAATCGTTAGATGGATTAAATAAGAATATTGAAGAAAAAATAAAGAATCTTAGCAATCAATTTCGTGATCTTAAAGTCCAAATTGATGAACACGGAAATGTACATGTCAATGCTCTCCTTAACATTGGTGAAACGGTAACTAAAGAAATTTTGAAGCTTCAGGATAATCTAGCTGTAAACGCCATAGAGAAATTGATTGGAGATTTAGATTCTTTTTCCAAGATTGCAGAACAGACTTTGAAGCAAGAAAATGTTGATATTATGCTCAAGGAGGCGCTTGATTCTATTAATCAATTCAAAGAACAGAAAATCTTAGCTGTGGAGGAAGAAGAAGTAGAAGAAGGAGGGAGCGAAGAATAATGGCAGAACAATTGCTAAATCAAATGTTGGAACAAATTAATAAAATCACGAATTCCTTAGATGCAACCCTTCAGAAAGTCAATGCTATGAGCGAAAATATCAACAAAATGACTATGAGTTTTTCTCAAGAAATAGTTAGTTTGACAGAGAATATTCGCCTCATAGTAGAAGTATTGAGACAGGGGCGCGTTAAATCAGCCGAGACACTTACGAAGATAGCGGACGATGTAAACGAAAAGGTTAAAGAACTCTGGGAGAAAGAAACAGTTAAACATATAACAGATCAACATAAAAAAAACATAGATACCATAAAGCAAGTCTCTTCGTCCGTTACAGACACTTTATATTACACTCAATTGTTAAGCGTGGTTCAATCGATTCGCGAAATCATGGGTAGAGCACTAAAAGGAAAATAAACGCTTAATATTTTAAAAAATCTATTTTAAATTAACTTTCTACAGGTTTTTACAATGCCTAAAGGTTGTTTTTTAATTGCGGTTCAAAAAAATTCAGAAATGAAAATAGTAGGAAATTACACCAAGGATAAAAAAGAGATAATTAAAATTTCCGATGATTTGTTATTAAGAATTCAGATGAATCATGCAACTAAAGAAATTAGTAAAATTAGTTTTAAGGATGTTGTTTATTTCTCTTATATTCACGAATATCCTTCTAAATTAAAAAAGAATGTTCAAGTAGCAGTTATTGGGATTTTTTTAAGCGAAGATGAGGATCCCAAGCCATATATATCATCGCTTCAGAACGCCGCAAAATCTCTAGAAAATATCGAAATAGAATCACTCAAATCCGAAAATCGGTTAGAAGATATATACAAACAATTTATAGAAAAATTAAAGGACATTTTTGATCCAGAACACCTTAAGAGTACAGCCATTGATACAGCAAAAAATATGTTAAGTGGTAGCAGTAAAGATAGAAAAAATGCTCAAGAATTACTTAAAAAAATTGAAGAAGGTATTCATACTAAAATCCATAAAAGTGGTAAGAGTGCTGAAGATGCAATGAAAATTGGAGATTATGAAAAAGCAGTAAAAGAGTACGAAAGAGCTGCGGGATTAGCTTTAGAAATTTTCGATAATAATTTAGCTAAATCGTTAAAAGACCGAGCTTTGATCGCAAAAAAAGTTCCAAATATTACGAAAGAACGCAATAAAGCAATCAATAATGCTAGAAGCTCCCTTAGGAACGAAGATTTTCACTCTGCGTATTTAAACTTTAGAAAAGCAGCAGAGTTGTCTGAAAAATTAATGGACTTCGAAAAGGCGGAAGAATATTCGCTTAAAAGTAAAGCGCTATCTGATTTCCATAGCGTTGATAAAAAGTTTAAAAAGAAATAATATGTACGATTTAGGTCTGCCAATTATCGCTTTAATTACTGATTTTGGTCCTTATGGTCAGCACTATGTTGCTAGCATGAAAGGAACAATTTTAAAAATCAATCCCTCTGCAAATATTGTCGATGTTTCACACAACATAACCCCCTTTTCAATTACTGAAGCGAATTTCGTTCTTTATTCAAGTTATAAATACTTTCCAGAAGGCACCATATTCGTAGCTGTGATAGATCCTGGAGTAGGAAGCTCAAGGAAAATAATTGCAATGCAGACAAAATCAAATTATTATTTTGTAGGTCCTGATAACGGCCTCTTCTCCTCTATTTTCGATGTCGAGGAAATATCGGAGATAGTGCAATTAACAAATAACGAGTATTTTATGCCTTCAATCTCTGAAACTTTCCATGGTCGAGACATAATGGCGCCAGTTGCCGCACATTTATCTAAGGAAACCGCGTTAAAAAATTTTGGACCTCAATTATCTCTTGAATATGTAATAAAAATAAACGAATTAACTCCCAAAATGAAGGGAGAGAACCGAATTCAATCAAAAATACAATACATCGACTCTTTTGGCAATTGTATAACTACGATCAAACTTGATAATTATGATAAAAGCAAATTATTGAAGCACCAATTTAGTAGAGAAAACTCATATATTATAACAGTCAGTGAAAAACAACATAAGGGTTCTTTTTTTAGCCACTATGCAGAACAAACTAACAAAGAAAAGGAAAAAGGTGTCATAATTTTAAAGAAAGACTCATTTAATTTTTTAGAATTAAGTCTAAATAAAGAAAATCTCGCCAGCAAACTTAATATCTCAGTGGGAGATATTTTTTATTTAGAAATAGAATAAATGATTCTTGAATAATAACAAGGATTAAATTTATGGAACTTGTGGACGACCCTAACGAAATGTTAGCTTGTATTAAAAAGGAAAATATTAAATACCTGCACACTGGGAAGATTTCTTCTTACATTTTTCCAGAAAAAAGAAAAATTGTACACGATAAGAAATTATACCACTTAATTGTACGAGTTTTCGCAGTTAATATCGATAAAAACGGTGAAATTAAATATTTAGTTCAAAAGCGGAGCAAAAATAAGAAATCTAATCCAAACAAATTCACAGATTCTGCATCTGGTCATGTGGGTTTTAAGGAAGATATCGAATTTGCCGATATTATCCAAGAAGCTGAGAAAGAATTACTCGAAGAGATGGGAATTCGTCCTCAAAAAATCGAATTTTACACAATCCGTCAAGAATTTGATAAAGAATTTGAAGTTAGTTATATTTTCGTCGCTTTAGTTGGTCAAAAAATTGTACCTAATCCTATTGAAGTAGACACTGAATACAGTAGGTTTTATGATAAGAGCGAACTTATTCAACTATTAAAAGATAAACCTTTCGTTCCTTTAACCAGAGAATTTTGGCAAACTTTTTTAAATAAAGATATAAATCTACTATTTTCTGATAAACCATCTCTTGATAAAAAAGAACGAACCGCGTTATTTATTGGGAGATTTCAACCTTTCCATCTCGGCCATTTATCGATCGTAAAACAAATATTGAACGAAAATGAAAATTTAAAAATAGGGATTGGAAGCTCGCAAGAAGCTAATACGAAGCTAAATCCATTTTCCTCAAAAGAACGGAGAAAGTTTGTCGAAGAAAGTCTAAAAGAATTACAAATTGATATGTCAAGAGTAACTATCTACGATATTCCAGACTTATTTGACGCAAAAAAATGGGCAGAGAGCATTTTCGATCTCGTCGAGAATTTTGATATTTTATACGCTCCAAATGAGTGGATGAAAAATCTCTTCATGGATAAAAGCTGCCTAATCGTAAAACCAGATTTCGTCAATAAAGAAGAATACAATGGAGAAAATATTCGAACATCAATCTCAAAAAATGATAAAACTTGGACTAGTTTTGTTCCTAAGGCAGTAATAGAATTGATACAAAAATCTAATGGCATTAGCAGAATTAAAAAATTATACGGCAATTAAATCCAATGGAACCAAAATTAATAGATGGCTCATTTGGAGAGGGAGGAGGCTCGATTTTACGACTCGCTTCGGGCTTTTCAGTTTTAAAGCAGATCCCAATTCGAGTAAAAAAAATTCGTGCAAATAGAAAAAAGCCAGGACTCAGGTTGCAACATTTACGGGGTTTACAGCTTTTAGAAAATCTTACTGGGGGCTCTCTCTCTAGAAGTGAAGTCGGTACAACAGAAATTGAATTTAATCCAGGAAAATTTTTTAAGAAAAACCTTTCAATTAATATCGAGACTGCTGGAAATATCGCCTTACTGTTGCAACCAGTTCAAATAGCTTGTATGGGATTAGAGCGAGGAGATAAAGTAAGTCTAAAAATTAAAGGTGGTGGGACATTTGGTAAATGGGCCCCAGGAACTGTATTTTTGGAAAATACATTGCTTAAAATATTTGAAACTTGTGGATACAAAATTGAATTTACTGTTAACCGCCACGGTTTCTATCCTAAAGGAGGCGCACAAGTTGAATGTGTGTTTCACTCCTTGGGATACCCGTTAAAACCAATAAGCTTTGTAGAATTAGGACGGATTACTCAAGTTAAGGGAAAAATCGTATGCGCAGATACACTAAAAAAGCCACAGGTCGCAGAGCGCATAAAAAATACCATAAAATCCGTAATTAAGCAAAAATTGAACTTTGATTGCGACATACATCAAGAATATGTTAAAGCGTATAGTACCGGAGTTGGTTTATGCATATGGGCAGAATCCGATACGAATTCCATAATAAGCTCGGGAACTATTTTGGGTGAAAAAGGTCTCTCTTCAGAAAATGTTGGGAAAAAAGCCGCAAATGCTCTTGTCGAATACATTATAAATGAAATACCGGTAGATAATTATTTAGCTGATCAATTAATCCCCTTAATGTCTATTGCATGTGGTCCATCCGAGATAAAAGTGCGAGAAATAACAAATCACCTAAAAACAAATCTAGAGCTAATTAAACTGTTTAATCTTGGGGAATATGAAATCAACAAAGTTACCAACGGATATATAGTGAGAATGGGAATTTAATAAACTAGAAATAAAAATCGTTTAAAAGTTTTTAAAACCATTTTTTACCAAGTTATAAAAAGTGAAAATTTTTTTAAAAAGTATTTTTATCATTTTGTCGGTAGTTCCTTTTTGAATAAATTTTCCAATTCTTATTAAAAACTTTTTTGAGATTGAAGATTTTATCAATTTCAATCGCGAAATTTATATATCAGAAAGGAGTAGGTTATTTTAAGAACACAATTATTTTTAAACAAAAGTGGAGGTATAATATTATGGCCAAAAAGAAACCGGCTGCAAAAGCCAAGCGGGATGCATATATCGCTAAAGCTCCAATTCGACGATTGATGAAAGCTGAAGGAGCTGATTTAGTCGCCGCGGAAGCGTTGGATAAATTAATAGGTTATTTGCAAGGCGCTGCTGCTGATGCAACCAAAGAAGCGATTAGATTGACAAAAGCTGCTAAAAGAAAGAGAATCACGGCT
>Ga0209427_10008572_pt1 | contig 11500 bp, 9 predicted proteins | sample DeeMarSWOR136_30_FD_187465 | JGI IMG/M metagenome (GOLD analysis project Ga0209427, IMG submission 187465) | Marine sediment microbial communities from White Oak River estuary, North Carolina - WOR-1-36_30 (SPAdes) (version 2) | ecosystem: Environmental > Aquatic > Marine > Intertidal zone >... | reverse complement strand
GAAACGGTCCCGCCGCTACCTTCCGTATATTGAAGAGAAGCTCAAAGACGAAGGAATGCCAGACGATCTCAAATACGTTGCCATTGCCGAGAGTGCTCTAAGACCTCACGCAGGCTCCGCAAAGGGGGCCATGGGGTTTTGGCAATTTATTGAATCTACCGGGCAGAAATATGGCCTCTTGATCAACAAGCATATCGATCAGAGGCGAAACTTTTTTGCATCCACTCAGGCCGCAGTACGATACTTTAAGTATCTTTATGAAACTTTCGGATCCTGGACACTTGCTACTGCTGCCTACAACATGGGTGAAGATGGACTCATGGCTGAAATCGTGACGCAAGGTGTCGATAATTTCTATCACCTCTACCTTCCCCTCGAGACTCAGCGGTATGTCCTACGGATTGTCGTGGCCAAGCTAATCGCCTCTGATCCGCAGCGATATGGTTTTCAGCTTTCAGACGAGGACTACTATCCCCCTCTCGCCTTCGATCGCATCGAAATCGACCTGTTTAAGGATGTTCCCCTCAAGCTAATTGCTCAGGCAGCAGGCACCCATTTTAAGGTAATTAAGGATTTGAATCCCGAGATTCGTGGCCACTACCTACCAGCAGGACGCCATAGTATTCTGCTTCCCAGGGGTGCCTCCAAGGATTTCCAGGTTCGTTTCGAGCCTCTCCTCAAAAATTTGGTGGTGGATGAAAGAGACAGAATCTACGTGGTTAAGAAAGGGGATACTCTTACGTCCATTGCCGAGCGATTTAATGTCCCATTGTCAGCCCTCATCATCTGGAATCGATTGGACCCCAAAGCTCACCTCCAGCCAGGGGATCAGTTGGTCATCCACCGCAAACCTCCCGAGATTGACAAAGACGCATATAAGTCCGAGAATTCTCTCTCGAAGACAGAGTAGCCTGAGACCAGATATTTGAGGGTGACGAAGAAAGCGGAGAGCAAAAAATAACCTTGAGCTCTGCTTAGTCACCCCTGTATTGTACTTATAAAACCTATCAAGTACCTCCTCCTACTGTCCGTATCCCAACGCTCAGGCTTAATAGTGCGGATTTCTACCTATAATGGATGTAACTGATCGAGTATTTAGATGATTTACAAGATGAGATATTTGCTTGACACATACGACCTCTTCTTATAATTTATAAAAAAATAATATGAAAGATACGCTACCCACCTTTGATTTTCTTTCTTCTTATTGGGGCTTCGACCTCTCCCCTCCTTTTTTCACATATCCAAGAATCAAATAGAAGTTTCAATCTTTAGAAATACAGCATGTTTTTTTCCGTCTTTCCGAAGAGTATTGTAAGTCTCTTAATGACGCTGGAGAAGTCAATGCCTACGCTACCTGTGAGGCCTTCGGGCTACTCAAGGAAAGAAGAACATGATGAGTCAAATCTCCTGTCAAATTGAGATAGCCGGAATGTTACTCTGACAGATAGTCATGGGGCATCCTTCAACACCACTAATAAACCATATTAGGAGGTGATAAAGATGGCAGCGACAGAACAAAATAAGTCCACCGTCCGTCGTTTCTGGGAGGAGGTGTTTAACGGAAGAAAATTGACACTAATAGACGAGCTTTTCACCGCTGACTGGGTCTACCATGGAGTTGCTGATCGAAAGTTATATGGTCAAGAGGGCCTCAAACAATTCCTCACCATGTATTACAATGCCTTTCCCGACATCCAGGTTAAGGTTGAGAATCTGATTGCCGAAGGGGACAAGGTGGTGAGCCATGTCACAAGTCGTGGGACACATAAAGGTGAGTTGATGGGAATAGCCCCAACTGGAAAACAGGTAACAGTGCCAGTGATCTGTATTAGCCGCTTCGCTGGTGATAAGATCGTCGAGGATTGGGAGATCATTGACCTGTTTGGCATGCTGCAACAGCTCGATGTGATCCCGTCACCTGAGTAGAAGTAAGGAGAGATGAGGAGGACGCCAGTTTCCTCATCCCCCTTGGCATAGGGGCCGAGTATAGACTGACTAACTCGATATCGCTGGATACGACCTTCCTCTGCAATTTCATAACCCTTGACGTCCGGGACGAGAATTTCTTTTTCACGTGGCTCGTCGGGTTGAAGTTTCCGTTCTAGCCATTGGGGAACCTTGCCCAGACGAAAAGCGGGATATGCCCGGACAAAGGGGATTGTGTCCTTTTTTTCTTGTCCCTCGGGGTTCCAAGATTCCTTTCTGTAATCCACCAGGGGCCAATATGGCAAAGTATGCTCGATTGCAATTGGTAATCAATAGGTGGTCGTTTATCCTCTGATTTAAAGTTGTGATGTGTCTTTCGAATCGAAACTTTTCGCAAGGTGGGGATAGCGGCAAGATTTCTGCGGTTTAGAATTTAAAATTCTCTATCGCCACCTTATTTGTTCCTTTCTGAAGTGGCAAATTCTGTTAACCGACTTCATTGGTCCTCTCACTTATCTTTAAGTGCTACGTCTCTAGCGTAGAGTGCGGCACCTAGGGCCCCCACGATTTGCGGTTCGTCAGGGATGTTGATCGACATCCCAAAAAGAATTTTCAAGGCATCTGCTATTCCCTCGTTCTTTGCCACTCCGCCACTGAAAGTTATCTCCTTTCTCACCCTCAAACGTTTGGCCATCCTGAAAATTCGGCCGGAGATTGAGTCATGAAGCCCTCTGATGATCTCTTTTACTCTATGTCCCTCCGCAATCAAGGAAATCACCTCTGATTCGGCAAATACTGTGCACATGCTGGTGATAGAGACTCCTTTCCTAACCTGAAGAGACTGGCTTCCCATATCTGAGAGTTCTACTTCCAAAGCATTGGCCATCACTTCTAAGAATCTTCCTGTTCCAGCAGCACACTTGTCATTCATAACGAAATCGTTAATTCTTCCTTTATCATCAAGCGTAATGACTTTACTATCCTGACCACCGATATCTATCACGGTTCGCGTTCGGGGAAAAAGAAAGTGTGCACCCCGGGCATGACACGTGATTTCCGTGACCTCCCTCGCCTTAAAAGGCACCCTGATTCGCCCATATCCGGTAGCAACCACTATGGAAACAGCCTTTTCATCAAGGCCTGCCTTTGCAAGGGCTTCTTCTAGGCATTGCCTAGCAGTCCTCTGAGGGTTTGCGCCGGTACCCATAATGGAGTATGCAAGAATTTCTTCCTCTCCTAGTAGAAGGGCTTCTGAGGATAGGGAGCCGATATCGATTCCGACGTAAATCTCTTTGCCCATACATTACTCCAACATCTCGATGAATGCTTCCAGCCTGGTTCTGGTCTGTCCGGGTGAGTAATTATTCGGGTCCATACAGTCCCCTGGCAGGACAATATATGGAACGCCTCTTTCCTTGAGCCAGTCCCCAATGACAGCGGCACCTCCGCACGATTGCCTGCATCCCCAATGAGAAAAATGGATGACCCCATCAATAGAGTAGTTCTCAACCATCTCTTCTATTGCCTTCATCCTTCTTTCTAAAGGACCTGCCCAGATATTGGACAATATTTTATCAACCATGCTCTTCCAGGGTTGTGCAGGGTCCAGGGGAGGCCAATAGAGATAGTTCGACTCTTCAAAGGAGACAGCAGCTTTCCTTTCCGCCAGAATCTGAAAAATCTCATTTTTGTAGTAGGGGCGTACATGGTGCAACCAGAGGAGGCGATGCTTCTCTTCAAAAAGATATCCTTTTTTGTTCGCAACTTTCTTCTCGATATCGTCGTGGAGAGACCGAAAGAACCGAAGGCCCCACCCGGAACCTATGGAATAAAAATTCATCCCTGCAAGGTAACTGAGCCCCTCGCTTCCAGGGAAAGGGGAAGGAACGGCTCGCCTTAGCTCATTTATTTTTACTAAATACTGCCGTGTCTGGTTGGAAAGATTCAAGACAAGGGAAATCCTGTCCTGGTCTAGAGGAAGGCGAAGTAGGCCGCAGGTTTTCTCCACAAGGTCTTTGAGCTGGTCCGTCATATATTGATGGGTGGAGGGACTTTCAGAGTAAGGAGGATCCAACATAAGGTGCGGGCACCCGCAGATCTGGCTGAAATAATGGAAAAGCTTGTTTGCCCCGTCACAGAGGTGGGAAGAAGAGATGATCAGGTTTGGACGCGGGAGGAAACCCTCTAAGGCCAAGCCAAAGGCACAACGATAAAAAGAACAGAGGTCAGTTGAAATCCGGGCATCAGCCTGGGCGATTGGGTACTCACCCCACCCCATGTAACCTACCAATGATGCCATGACCTCGGGTAGAAAAGGGACCGCACCCACGCCATAGACAATCTCGATAGGGAGAAACGAGTTCATCCAGATGACCGGCCGTTTATGGGCATAAGCCTTTCGCAGAATATCAAGAAGAAATCGTACCCAAATCCTATAAGCTGTATTCTCCCTTATATTTTGCAGATCAACAATTGGGCGCAACACTCGATAGGTCGTGGGAGAGTGGATAAGCCACCGCAATAGCTTTACACGAGTCTCCTTATCCCGCATCTCTTCCCAAAATCTCCAAAAATGCCTGAACTCTCGTCCGTGTTCCCCCGCTTATTCTACCAGTATATTCTCCTTCGATGAAGAGCGTGGGCACTCCAATCCGTCTCAATGCCTCCTCGGCGGCTGGCGCCTCATATAGGTATGGGTCACAGAACTTAAGAGCAAAATAGATGACACCCCCGGCCTTGGTCTTATCTAATTCATGCTTTAAATGCAATATTCTTCGCTCCGTATCATACATCCGAGCGCACGGTGCTTTTTCGAGATAGGCTTTGCTTAATGACAACACAGGATCTGACCCTAATATCACCCCATCCAGAAACCTCTCCCCTATGCACAAATCCGAGGCAACAACCTCCCCGCCCAGTTCCTCTATCAAGCGAATGAGGAGACTTCCGTCTAAAAGCGATCCCGTTACCATCAGCTTTGGGCCTCTTGAAACCACAGAGCTATCCACTTCTAACTTCGCCAGGAAATGGTCCAAAGCCTTATTGAAAACCTTTCTCTGGTTCGTCCATCCCTCTGCCAAAATATCAAGGATATCGCTATGGCGTAGCGGAGGGTCTCCTCTTCCCTGGGAAGAGAAGAGACGTCTGATTAGAGCCCTTGTTCTATTCGCCTCTTCGATAGCGGAAGCCAGTCCATCTTTTGTAACCGTTACTCCGAAATGACGCTCTATCTTTCCGATCAAATCCACTAATCCCTCTCTAAAAAAAGCTATGGAAGATGAAGTTACAATGCGAGGCAGATCGAGAAGAAAGGAGAACGGTGGATGGCAATAGAAACGCCACGCATCATAGAGCCTACGCATTCCATCGCAGGTGTTCAGCATTACAATCCCGGAGAGGAAAGAATATTCTCCCTCAAGAACTTTCCCTAACGATGCTTTGATGAAAGGGCAGAAGTTGGGGTCCAAATAGGCGTCAGCCCTTTCGGAGGATGTCTCTGGAAGGATTCGGTAAGAAGATAACCCTGCCGCGTCCAGGATCTCTAAGGGGAGATAGGTGCAGGTCCAGCCCAAAACAGGATTTCCCCGGACCTCTGACGCTTCACTCTTCAGACCATTCAATAACTTTTTGAAGGCTAAACTTTGGCTCATGCGATAAATCGCATTATTGTAATTTCAGGCATTCCAAGGCAACTTCCATTTTCCTCAATTTTCAAGGTATAGCTATCTTCTCTCCCATAACTCTGCGTGTCTCCACAATAAGCTTTGGTAAGAGATGGCTGCGGATACAGGATTTGAGCAAATGATCATTGGCAACATTGCCCTTCGGTAAACAGTTTGGCATAAGCGAAGTTTTCCTCATTTGTGGGAGCGGGGTTGGCAAGATATCGCCGGTTAGAATTTAGAACTCTTCGTGGCAGCCCTATTTGTTTCTTCCTCCTACCAGTAATTGCCTTTCACATCTTCTTTTTTTATCATACAACATTTTGACTTGCATTTGATAACTTTTATTTTTCGGATCTACTGATTTTGGATCATAATGTCAATAAAAATTAGTCTTGAAAGTGGATCGTTATCTGAACGGTTGTGATATAATATGTTAATTTAAAATTCTAATCTCTTTGGGGGAAATGGGCATGGGTATTTCTTTCTTTGGAGTAAAATCATTTTTGGGTGAAACGGTTGTCAAACAAATGGTCAGGATGCTTCCTAATCTTTCGATGAAAAACATCATCAAGATCATTGAAATATGATTAAAAGAGAGCAAATGGGTTTGATCGGGCTTAAAGAGATTTTCGAGGAGCTAAAAAGGACAAAGAGAAAATTCGAGTCTGAAAAAAGGAATGACTTGCTCATCGGTTCTCAGAGGTTGCTTTAATGGTTATGTTTAGAGGATGCGGTACCTCCGGGCTTTGAAAGGGGATCATGAAAGTTCTCTTGATACAACCTAAAAGCGATGCCATTGGATTTACCGATCTGATATTGGCCGAACCTTTGGGCCAGGAGATGATCGTAAGAACTTTGGATCGTTTCGGAGAGGGGCTATGAAAGTCACCCAGAAAATGAAGAAGGTGGCGTGGGGAAAGATTGTCGACATGGTACTCCAGATCGTGGATATGGGATCTGCCAGAAAGTTCTTAATCAAAAAGGCGGATGGGAAACTCTGGCGGGCAATTGTCGAGGAGGACCAGGAAAGCCTTAGACCCGCTCAGGAGCTCAAGTATGCCTTTGTTCGGAACCTCCTTTACACCACGGATAAACATCTGAAACGGGGGATTTTGGGCAAAGAAGTTTTCCACAAGATGGTAAGGGTTTTTGTCAGAAATGTATTTATCGAGGATATCTCAGAGAGGGAGATTCGGAAAGAAGATGAAAAGGATATTGTTTATCCCTGTTATCTTGTTCTAAGTCCTACCCAATTATGTAATCTTCGATGCCCTGGTTGTTATGCCAGCAGCGAAAGCCATTCCAACGTTTCGCTCCCTTGGCACATCGTCACCAGGATTATTGAGGAGAAGAAAGAGTTCTGGCATTCTCGTTTCACAGTCATATCAGGGGGGGAACCTTTTCTCTGGCATACTGAAGGGAAAGGGATTATCGATCTTGCAAGGGAACATGATGACAACTTCTTCATGGCTTACACCAATGGCACTCTGATTAACCACGAGGTAGCTAAGCGGTTAGCGGATGTTGGAAACCTTACACCTTGTATTTCGGTTGAGGGGTTTGAAGAAAAAACCGACCAAAGGAGGGGACGAGGGATTTTCAAAAGGATCATGAAAAGCTTTGAATACCTGAGGGAAGAAGGGGTCCCCTTCGGAATCTCTGTTGAGGCTACCAAGAATAACTGGGATGAAGTCACAAGTAGGGAATTTCTTCATTTCTATTTCGACGAGCAAGGAGCTTTTTATGGATGGCTTTTTCAATATATGCCCATCGGTCGAAGTTACACCTTGAAGGAGATGGTCGCCCCAGAGCAGAGGTTGGAAATGTTTAAGCGAAACGTCTGGGCCATTAAGGAGGGGGGCTACAATTACATCGATTTCTGGAACCAAGGTGTCATGACCGATGGGTGTTTGGCTGCGGGGAGGAACGGCGGCTATCTCTATATCGATTGGAATGGAAACGTCATGCCTTGCGTTTTTATCCCTTATTATGTTGACAACATATACAAGGTTTACGAGAGAGGGGCGAATCTCAACGATGTCCTCTATTCCACCTTCTTCAGAGAGATAAGGAGATGGCAGTCTCAGTATGCTTATGGGAAACCCCCGCTGGAGCAGCATAATCTGATCCTTCCTTGCCCCATTAGAGACCATCACAAGGTAGTCTACGAGATTCTTAAAAACCATTCTACTGTTCAACCAGCCGACGAACCCGCAAGAGAGGCCAAGGAGGATTCAACATATCATGAGGGTTTGATAGAATACGATCAACTCCTGCAACAGGTGATTGATCCTGTCTGGAAGCAGGAATATAGAAAAACAAATGTAACGAGTGACGTTAACTAGCATTGATATCAACATTTCATGTCGGCCTTTACTTTGTTTTCTAGTCAATTATGACCACAAACGTTATCCCCCCAATAATGTGGATTCAATACTCAGGAGGAAAGAAAGATTGGGACCTTAAATACTGATTTCAGTCAAAAGACCTTCCTGCCTTGGATGAATATTTTAAGTATGTGAAGGTGGTAGGGGTGTTGATCAGAGCAATCGTTGAGGCCACGCCGCTCTATCAGGAAGTACGATTGGTGGAGTCCCCCTGGAACAATTTGAGAAATTTATCTAAGTTTGAAAAAAGGAAGAAGGTTTATTATAGAGATTTATATTACGAGGTTTTCATGATAGGTCTCATCCTCGAGGGCGGTGGCATGCGCTCTGATGGCGTTGATGGATAGAGGTCTTACCAGATTTAATCTCGCTGTGGCTGTATCCGCCAGTGTCCCCATTTTGGCCTATTTTAAGAAGTTTCACTATCTGCTATCTATCTTCTGTTTCCAGACCCTTTAAAATGTTCCAATTTGAATCTCATATATTGAACCAACATGCATCATTTCTAACGGAAATCTTCGATTCCAGAAGCATGCCTCTGTTGCATAGTAGTAAGTGAAAGTGTCGATCAAAAGTTATTCTGACATCGTTCGTCAAATCCAATACTCGTCGGAAGATATATAGGTTGTCAGAAAAATTCATTTTCAAGGTCTGGTATCATTTTTTCGCCATTCCTTATTTGGAAGAGAATAAATCAACCCTCCCACTCAACTTCACTACGATGTCTAAAATCTCAGGTAGTAGAGAGTCCTCGTCCATTAGAGATTGGAAACCAGGAGGGCGAACTTCATTTCAGTAACAATGGCCGTAGCGAGGATGCACACGATCATTTTCTTTCCCGAAAAGAAAAATGTTTATCTTGTCTATCGCCCGATGAGGTATTATGCTTAAAAAATGAATCATTGATGGAATGGATAAATGAGCCCACTCCCTATGGAGAAAACAAGAATTTCTATCAGCTCGATACAACTGGAGGAAAATAGATGAAGGATAAACTCTTATCGCGGTTTAAGGAGGATGTGTCGATCGTTCTGTGCGGTGAGGCGGGACAAGGGATTCAAACAGTCGAACACATTCTCACGCAAACATTGAAACTCTCAGGGTATCATGTCTTCTCCACACAGGAATACATGTCGCGCATTCGAGGAGGGAATAATTCCACCTTGGTGCGTATATCCTCAAACAGGGTGTCAGCACCGGTGGACCGAATCGATCTGCTGATCCCGTTCAGTCCAGGGGCTGTACGCCACGTTCAGAAAAAAATTTCACCTGAGACGATCCTCATGGGAGAAAAAAAAATCTACGGAAACGAATATCAGGAGGAAAGAGCCATTGATGTCCCTCTTTCTGAAATTGCCTCAGAGGTAGGGGGACGCATCTATTCGAATACGGTTGCGGTTGCCGTCCTCGCAGGGCTTCTAAAGGTGGAAAGGGAAGTTCTGGATCGTTACCTCAGGCACTATTTTTCAGGGAAGGATGAGAATACGATCCATAAGAACCTGGAGGCGGCAAGAAGAGGGTATGAGGTGAGCGATGAATTGTTGCGAAATGGCAAACTTCAAATCGATCTCGTCAAGCACAATGATATAAAAGAGGAAATTCTGATCGACGGCGTAGAGGCCTTGGCCATGGGCGCCGTCGCCGGAGGATGTAATTTCCTTTCCTTCTATCCCATGTCTCCTTCGACAGCTGTCGCGGTGCTCCTTGCACAGTATTCGAAGGAATTTGGAATTATTGTTGAACAGGCAGAAGATGAAATCAGCGCCATCAACATGGTGATCGGGGCTTGGTATGCAGGGGCGAGAGGTCTTGCTTCCACCTCTGGTGGGGGCTTCGCCCTCATGGTGGAAGGACTCAGCCTTGCGGGAATGATCGAGTCTCCACTGGTGGTCCATATTGGTCAGCGGCCTGGTCCAGCAACAGGACTGCCGACGAGGACAGAACAAGGGGAACTCCTTTTTGCTCTCTATTCGGGTCACGGAGAATTCCCCAGGATCATCTTAACCCCTGGAACGATCGAGGACTGTTTTTATCTGGCTCAGAAGGCCTTTAACCTCGCAGATCAATATCAGGTTCCCGTTTTCATCCTGACGGATCAGTACCTTCTTGAGTCTCACTACAACATTCCCTCTCTCGATCCAATACGAAACCCTCTACAAAAACATTTTGTCGAAACGAACCAAGACTATAAGCGTTACGAGCTTACCGAGGCCGGGCTCTCCCCTCGCGGGATTCCCGGTTTTGGTGAAGGGCTCGTGGTGCTCGATAGCGACGAGCACGATGAGGAAGGCCATATTACGGAGGATCTGGATCTGAGGACCAAAATGGTCAATAAGCGATTTAAGAAATTGGGCCTCCTTATGAAGGATATCATCGCTCCTGAACTTGTTGGGCCGAAGGATTACGAGACATTGATCATCGGATGGGGATCAACCTATCACGCCATTAAGGAAGCACTTCGACAATTGGGGACAAAGGACGTTGCGTTTCTCCATTTCAAACAGGTCTATCCTTTGCATCCGGACACGATCGCCTATCTTCAGAAGGCGAAGAAAAGAGTGATCGTCGAGAACAACGGTACTGCCCAGTTTGGTCAGCTCATCCGGCTTCGGGCCGGATTTGACATGGATCTAAGAATTCTTAAATACAATGGCTTGCCTTTTTCTGTGGAAGGACTGGGAGAACAGTTGAAGTCCGTTTTGGATTAGGAGGGGAAACAGATGAATACGAAATGGTTCGACATGGGGGAGATTGACATCGCCTGGTGTCCGGGCTGCGGCAATTTCGCTATCCTTAATGCCCTGAAGCAAGCGCTGTCAGAATTGGAGATTAAACCCGAGAGGCTTGTAGTGGTGTCTGGTATCGGTCAGGCAGCCAAGGCACCACATTATTACAAATGCAACCTCTTCAACGGATTGCATGGGCGATCGTTAGCTGTTGCCACCGCCATTAAAGCAGCAAATCCTCAATTGATCGTCATCGATGAGAGTGGTGATGGGTGCATGTATGGCGAAGGAGGAAATCACTTCATCCATTCCATTCGTAGAAATCCGGACATCACCAACATCGTCCACAACAACATGGTCTACGGGTTGACAAAAGGGCAAGCTTCGCCAACGAGTCTTCAGGGATTCAAGACACCCGTTCAACGGGAAGGAGTCTTTAGCGAGGCTTTTAATCCCCTCAGCCTCGCGATCAGCTTGGGAGCCTCCTTTGTATCAAGGGCCTTCGCAGGCGATATCAACCAAACGAAAGAAATCATTAAAAAAGCTATTACTCATAAAGGATTTTCACTCGTCGATATCCTACAGCCCTGCGTGACCTATAACAAACTGAATACCTATCAGTGGTTCAAGGCAAAGACGTATTATCTCGACTCTTCCTATGATCCTCATGACCGAATTGAAGCTCTTAGAAAAGCAGGAGAGGTCGAAAAGCTACCTCTTGGCATCTTCTACCTCAATCCTAGGCCTACCTTTGAGGAAAAATTGGGCGTCTATCAGGAGAGAAAGGATCCCT
>Ga0209427_10008571_pt1 | contig 11501 bp, 7 predicted proteins | sample DeeMarSWOR136_30_FD_187465 | JGI IMG/M metagenome (GOLD analysis project Ga0209427, IMG submission 187465) | Marine sediment microbial communities from White Oak River estuary, North Carolina - WOR-1-36_30 (SPAdes) (version 2) | ecosystem: Environmental > Aquatic > Marine > Intertidal zone >... | reverse complement strand
TGCAAGGGGTTGTTGGTCATAGCGCGCGCCACGAGCTCCAGCGCGGCGCTGATATCCTCTGGTCCTAGCTCCCGTATCTGAACGTCGTGCAAGACCGCGATCCATTTCGCGTTTTAACTCAGGTGCAACCTTGCGCTGGTTGTCGGCAGCCCCGCCAGGGATCATCCTGATTATGAACGTAGGTTATGCCCGCAAGTGAGTCCTCCAGCTCATGAATGTAGGCCGGCTCGCCTACCTCGCCATGATAACAGGTGTACAGGGCGATCACTTTCCGACCGGCCAGCTCACGCGGGGTGAGAAAACCGTTGGCCAGCGACGGCTCGTCCGGCCGAATCACGCCGAACTCCTCCGGGTCGAAGATAAGCATGTGCTCAGCCGTACGCAGCACCCAGCCCCGGTTGCTCAGATACCAGGCCACCGCTTCATCGCGACCGAGCTTTTCGCTCAGCACCTTGACCGTCTGGGTACGCTCGTCACCACACCGTTCACCGCTTCTCAGAAGATCAACGAGGCGCAGATGCCCGTGGCGACAGGCGTAGTAGACAGGTGTCCGGTCCAGATTGTCGCGTGCCTGGACGTCGGTCTCTTTCTCTAACAGACTTTCAACGAGGGAACGGTGTCCATAAATGGCAGCCAGATGCAAAAGCGTCATACCGGATTGAGCATCTCGATAGTCCAGCCGCGCCCCCGCGTCGATCAGCCGTCGAACGACCTGGGCGTGTCCCCGCTCGACTGCTTTCTTAATCGGTGGAGCGCCCTGAGCATCGGCGAAGTTTACATCCGCTCCGGCCTCGATCAGAGCACCTGTCATTTCAAGATTCCCTTTGTACGCGGCCCAGGTGATCGCGGTGGTACCGTCTTTCGGACTGGGCATGTCGACATCGGCCCCCTGCTCGATCAGCCAACCCACCATGTCTATACTACCCAACATCACCGCAATACGCAGCCGATTCAAACCGCGCGGGCCGGCGGCGTTTGGATCGAAGGCCGCCCCTTTGTTGATGAGATATTCGGTCAGACCCGAGGGGCCCCGCTGGCACTCCATGTGGAAAGCCAGATCGACCGCCGAGCCCAGGGCCGGATGCTGAACCGTTACGTCCGCACCACGGTCAACCAGCAGTTCGGCCAGATCGCGGTGGTTGGCAAACACAGCCCAGAGAAGCGCGGTAAACCCACGAGCGTCCTGAGCGTCGACTTCAGCGCCGGCTCCGAGCAGCAGTTCGGCGATCTCGGTAAAGCCGTTCTGGACTGCCATTATCAGGGGCGGAGTGCCTTGATCGCCGGCGGCGTTGGCGAACATTTTGTCCTGTTCCAGAAGCTGCCCCACCCGGGCGATATCTCCCGCACCCACAGCTTCGTGAATTTCCGATGCGCCGACCGCCAAGGGCAGCAGAACCAATCCACAGGTGAGGAGGCTAATGATAAATCTGTAGCTCACACTACTCTTTCAGTTTGAATTCGACACCGACGTTATTGAACGGGCGGAACTCGTTAGGAATGACCTTGGAGATTATCTGACCATACGGCGTCATCTCCGGGCCGACATCCTCCAGCCAGACCAGGAAAATCGGACCATAGGGATTGTCGACATCCATCCGCTTGATCCCGATGGGACCGTCGTAGCGGGAGATTTTCCAATCGCCGTTTTCTACCGTAAATATAACTTCGTGCTCCAGCGCGCGCGCAACATGGGTCTCGGTCATGAGCGGCTCGCCGGTGATAGGATCTTTGGCTGTCTTGAGGTGGATACGGTCCGGCAATTCCTCAACCGACTCGACCTGATACGCATCGCCCGTCAGGTTCAATTCAAGCGTGGCGATGAACCGATCACCGCGGCGGCGAATCGATTTGAGCCGGTCGAGCGCGGTCAACGAACCGTATACTCCGCACTGAGTGAACATGGCCAGGGTATTCTGAAACGCGGCCGTCCAGATACCCTCCTCGAGATTCTCTTTGGTCATTCCGGGCGGGTCAAAGTAGTTGGCGGTCAGGTAGCTGTTGCATATGAGCTGGTAATCCTCGCCGACGTTGACGGCGTCATAGAAGCTGGACAGAGTAGCGAAGACTGCCCCACGCTGGGCCGGTGTGACATCGTCCAGTTGAATATCCTCCCGGCCAGCCAGCGCGGCCAGCGGCAGGACAACGGCTGCCATGAGCAGCGACCATAGGATGGTGCAGCGAACCGTAAGCGGCACCCGACGGTGGTTTAATCTCAGAATGGCCATGAGTCTTTCTCCCAGTTGTGATTTTCGAGTGAAGGCCGTCTCCGGACCTATGGTAGTCCCGGCATTGACGGATCTTGAAAAGCCCAACAGTTCCTCAGCGTAGTCGGGCGCATCGGTGCCGGTATTCAAAACCAGATCGTCGCTCGCCCGCTCTTTCTCGACGGTCAGGCGGCGCGCCGCCAGCCAGATAAGCGGATTGAACCAGTAAACCGTAACCGCAAGCCACGCCATCAGCACCGTCACCGGGTCATATCTACGGATATGTGCCAGTTCGTGCAACACGACCATTTCGAGCCGCCTTCGCGACCATCGCAGCGCCCGTTGCGGCAGGACGATAACCGATCGACGCCATCCCCACACGAACGGGATGTTGGCTTGATCGCTTAGCAGAAGTCTGACGCGCCGGCGCAGCCCGATTCGCTCGCTACAGACTGCAAGCACAGAATCGAGATCGCCCTTCCCACACGGCCTGGCATTCCTGACCACTTCTTTTGTATGTACGACACCCGCCACCAGGCGAAAGGCGACTATCGCCGCTCCGGCCAGCCAGACCAAGACCGCCGCCGTCGGCCAGGCCGCGCTTCCGGATGTCTCGGCTGACACAACTTCAACGTCATTCGAAAGTGTGGCCGCACCGGAAGGAGTGGTCGGCTCCGACCGGTCGGTCTCTGCACCGACATTGGTTGTCCTCACCTCCACGGCCGACTCCCAGAGCGCAGTTCGCTCGGGCGCTACCTGCCAGGTCGGCAGTGTAACCGTAAGCAGGGGCATGACCAGGGCGCCGCAAAGCGCCAGCAGCCAGACCAGGTGCCGGGTGGCCGCCGACATCCTCCGCCAGAGAGCCATGATTATCCCCGCAAGCGACACCAGCAGCGACTCTTTGATTGCGGCGGTCAGGAGACCGATCGTTAGCAGAGAACAAACGCCGGAAAGGGAGAGGTCAGTCAAGAGCGCGCTCATTTCGCGGCTCCTTTCCGACGGGCCTGTTTGATAAGCGAGTCCAGACGGCGATACTCATCGTCACTCAGTTCCGTTCCCGAGATATCCATCAATGCCGCCACGACATCTTCGGCCGAGTTGTCAAAAAAAGTCTGCATCACATGCTTCAGAGCGGTGGTCTTGGCGCGGTCACGCTTGACGGTAGGAGTGAACACATAACGCGGTCCCTGTTGCTTGTGCCTGAGAAACCCCTTCTCTTCCAGCACCTTGAGCAATGCCCGCACCGACGAATAGCTCGGCGGATCCGGAATCTGTTCTTGGACCTCGGCGGCGGTGGCCGACCCCTTACTATAGATGATATCCATGATCTGCCGCTCGCGGCGGCTGAGATCGGTGAGTAGCTTTCGGGCCATCTTTGTCTCCTGTTTGATCGCTTATACGACGGTCGGGGTGCTAAGTTTCCAGCATTATGCTAAAAAATTAGCATAAAGGCCACGGCTTTCGGGCTGCCTGGCCTAATGTACTGGCGGAACGAAAGTTAGGTATAACGTCCAGCGTTACCGGGCGTTGCGGGGCGCTATAATCCAGCCGGAAAACCGTCTACTCTACCAGTGTTTTCTCGACGCCGACGACGTTGAGGACGGAATCGACGTAGAAGTAGTTCTCTAAATGAAAAGGGATATAGACCAGGCCGATTTCAGTCGGCCGGAGGGCCAGGCCGTCGTCGGGCAGCTTGTGACCCTTGTCAACCAGTTCGCGGCAGACGATCATTTCCGCCAGCGCCAGCGCTTCGCCCGGACCGATCCGGACCGGCAAGAACCGCTCGTCCAGCGACTCCACCACCCCGGTTGGTACGCGACTCTGGGCCGCCGATATGCGCCTGGTCAATTTGTGCAGGGCCTCGAAATTGTTCGCGCCGACCGCCGGAACCAGCATTTTGTCGCACCGGTCCAGGCCACCCAGCAGTCTGCCGAAGCGCTTCGCCATGATCTCGGGCAGGCCGAGTCGCCAGAACGGCACCAGCCGGCTTCTGTGGTCGTCCTCGAAAATGGCCGCCTCGACCTGCGAAAGTCGGAACTCGCCGGCGTTCATAATCTGAAGCTCATGGCAATTGGGACAGATATAGACATGAGAAAGCTCGGTCGGCAGGTCGCCGCCGCAGACATGGCACCGGTGGAAATCCACGTTGAGCTGCCCCAGAGACACTTCCGGGGCTGCACCGGACGAAGCGCCGGAGTCAAGGTCAGCCTTGAACAGATCCTCAACCACACTCCGCGACAGGGCACCATCGACAAAGCCGTCACATGATCGGGCCGGGACCGAGTCGGTTTTAAACGAGGGCTTCATGTTGCCGATACCGACGCTTTCTCGATCTCTGGCCGGTTTCCGCCCGGGATTATCGGCGGGCTCCGGATCAAGCGCTTTCAGCACCCGCCCGACCACGCCGTCGATCACAAACCGCCGGTACGATCCGCCGTATGATTCGACTACCAGATACGGGAAGTACATCAACGACCACGACGGGTTAAACATCCGCGTGAGATTCTGACCGAAATCGGCCGGGTTAATCTGCGACAGCGCCTCCACGGCCAGCTTCACTTTTTGTTCAACCATCTCCCGCGGTCGAACCACCGGCAGGGCATCGAAATCATCCGCGATATTCTCACTCGCGAACGGCACGACCCGCACCGTCTCGGAACGCATGCCGATTGACTCGGGAATCCCCTCCACCCTGGCTCCGGCCGCAACCGTCATCAGATACGGGCTGGCGGTCACGGTGGAGCGATCGGTCTCGACGACTGTTTCGGTCTGCGATTCCGAATCAGAGTAGAGCTTGCGGACTTCGGTCTTGTTCCGGAGCTTGAGTACGGTGGCGTCGACCTTCCAGTACGGGTAGTACAGTTTCTTGACGTGAAGGGTCGAACTGGTCAGGGGAAGATCATTCTGTTTGAGGTGGCGGTCGACGTGAAACCGGAGCTCATGCTGCGTAACCTTTCCCGGAATCATGAAGGCCGGGGGCAGGTCCGGCATGATGATCCGCAGGGGCGAGCCACAGTGCTCGCACCGGGTGACGAAGAAATCGGCGTCCAGGTCGAGCGCCCCGCCGCAACCGGGACAACCGACCCCGATGAAGAAGCCGCCGCGCGGTTTAGACGCCGTTACCGCCATCGATCGCCTTGCCGCAGCCGCCGCAGAACTTCGAGCCGGGGATCAGGTCGGCCGAGCAGTGCGGACACTTCGGCCGGGCATCGAGCTTGTAGCCGCAGTGCAGACAAAAGTTGGCTTCCGTGGGAAGAGCTTCATTACACGACGGACAGGTGTTTTGCACTATCATGTGATGCCCGCACCGGTAGCAGTAGCGCGACTGCTCCGGCGTGGCCGTATGGCATTTCGGACAGGTGACGGTGGACACCGATTCGCGCGCCAACTCGGTCTGGTCCGGGGCGAAGACCTTATTGAGCATGGCCGGCATCATCAGGCCGACCCCGGCCGCCATCCCCATCCCGGCCCCCGCGGGGCCTGCGCCGCCGGACGCCCCGATGCCTCTGGCCACCTCGAACTTGAGAAACTTGTCCAGGTCCCCGACCGCCTCCATCCCGGAGCGCTGGTCGATCATTTTCGAGACGTCCTCGGGCGGCGTGATCGACGAGATATAGAAATCGACCAGCTCGAGGCCGTACTTTTCAAACTCGACCTTGACGACGTCCTTGAACTTAGCCGCCAGCTCAGTGTAGAGCGCCGGCAGTTCGAGAACGGTGTCAAGGTCCTCGCCCAGCAGGTCATTCATGCGGGCGATGATGACGTCCCGCAGGTAGTCCTGAATATCGCCCGTAGTGTACCTGGCCTGGCGACCCACGATAGTGTTCAGGAACAGTTGCGGCTCCTTGATGCGCATGGTGAAGGCACCGTGCCCGCGAAGGCGGATCAGGCCGAGCTTGCTATCCTCGAAAGTGACCGGGCGCCTGGTGCCCCACTTCAGGTCGGTGTAGGTCTTCAGGTTGACAAAGTAGACCTCGGCCCGAAACGGCGAGTTGAAGCCCAGCGGGAACGCGAGCAGCCGGGTCAGGATCGGAATGTTCAGAGTCGACAGGGTATGTCGCCCGGTCGTAAACGAATCGGCGGCGTGGCCGTCCTTGAAGAAGATCGCCATCTGGCTGTCGCGGACGATCAACTGAGCACCCAGCTTGAAATCGGCCGAACCCTCCTGCGGGAGACGGTAGATCATCTCCTGGCCGCTGGGGTCGATCCACTCAATTACCTCGATAAAGACGGACATGATTTCTCCTCTTTCGGCTGACGCGATTTTACCTGCTTCTTACAATTGTCGACCGATGAAGAGATGTCCTTGAACCCCCCGGCGGTCGGATGACAGCAAAACAAAGGGCGGAACCATCAACGGCTCCGCCCCCTCGAAGTCTGTGGACTAGAGACAATCGTTCAACACTGCGTTGTCCGGGCCGGTGATGAACAGATAATCGATCAGGATCGAGATGTCGCTGATCGTCACGTCATTACAGGTCGGATCAGAACCGCCCGACTGGTTGGTATCACCTTCGGCAAGACATGGGATTTTGCCCTCGCAGGTCCCCGAGATGAACTTGGCGTCGATCATAACGCTGATGTCGCTGATGGTCGGTTCGTCGCTACCATCACCTTTGGCGTCACCTACACGACCCTCGCAGCAGCCGCACTTGCAGCCACGAAGGTTCTCGATGTACCAGCAGCGGGCGTATTTCACCTGTTCCACTAGTTCCGACAGCCTACCACGCCAGGCATCCCTAACAGTGGTGAGCACGGTCCAGTAGTGCAGGGTGTCATCCGCACTCAGGCCGTAATCGTGCTCATAGGTCAGCCAGACCGCCTGGTCCATCTCGGTCGGGTCCGGCGTCAGACCCGGCTGCGAGGTTTCCTCCCACCAGACCAGCGGATTGGGTTGCGGCGGCTCCAGCGGCGTGCCGTCGCGATAGTGCGTGGTATCCTCGAGCAAAGGTTGTGGCAAAGCCGCGGCACCGTCGTAAGCCTTCGGATCGTTGGCGCAACTGTCGGACAGCAACTCGGCTGATGTATAAGCACCCGCGAACGCCTCAGTCGCAAACCTCCAGGTGTGGGACTGGCAGGAGAGATACCCGGTCGTGTCGGTACCCTGAACATAGAGGAAATTGTCAGTCGATACCCCGCTGGTGTTGATTGACCTTTTCTCCGACGGCACGTCCCAGTCAATCACGTTACCCAGGGTCACGTGGTCATGAGACTGACCATCGGCCGAGTACACTTTCGTGTGCATCACCACAAAATCGATGATCTCATCCTCCGGGTGGGCCGTCTGCGGCCGCGGACCGTAGAACACCCGCTCCATCGCAATCGACGTATCCCGGTTTACGAACTTGCCCGTATACACCGAATCGTACTCACCCGAGGCCGTCAATCCGCCGGTCATGCTCCCCTTGTCAGGGACCGGATCAAAACCGGTCCCATCAGCCTGATCGGCGTCGCTGTATACCTGGGAGAGGACGGCATTCGTCCCGGCCGCATCATCGGCCAGGATCGTAAAAGGCGAGCCGGAGCGCAGGTAGATAGCGTCTGTGGTGCGAGGCCCGCACTCCGTTTCCGACTCGACGTAATCGAGATTGACACTCCCGGAGGTCCCGGTACCCCAGCCGATCTCTCCCATGTTGCCAACCGCCAGGGCTATGCATTCACCTTCCTTATCGACGTAGACGTCAAACATATTCGCGTGTGTTTTCACCGTGTCCCAGAACACCGGCTCCACCGCCTCGGTAGCGAGAATGTGTATGCTGATCGAAGTGGAATCTTCGTTGACCGCGTCCGACTTGAGCCAGATCTCACCATCCAACCACTGGGCCGATGACATTGAAGTCGCGTCGAGGATTACGTCAAACGTTGCGGTGTTGTTCGTCCCCGCCGGAACCTGGAATGGCTCTGACGGCGTTGGGTTCTCGGACACCGATAGCCACGCGCCGCCGTTGTCGTCCACGCCAATCTCGGTAACATTGAGAGCGATCGAGCCGTCATTGATGACAGTAACGGTTAAGACTGTGGTCTGACCCAGTTCCGCCCAGTTCGGCCACTCGAATTGTTCCGGCGCCACTCTAATCTCGGACGTATATACCCCCTCGACACAGGCGAGCCGAACCCACTTGACCGAATTGTACGTCCTCGGCTCAGTGGTCCGGCCGAAATCGCTCGGTCCGGGGAATTGATCATCGAGGTACACCAGGTTGAGGTACCAACTGCCGTCATAAGGAGGCATCCCCTCCGGGGTCAGATCGACCGTCGCTTCAGCAGGCCAGTACAGGTCCAGACCGGCCTCGTTGAAGCCGTATTTCTCGACCGACGGCTTGTAGTCGCTGCCGCAAGGGCCCTCGGCCTCCGGATCACCCGGCAAGCCACAGTTCGGAGTGTAAGTGTTGCTGACATTACGGGGCTTGTCCCACAGGGTGTACTGATCCAGAGTAAGGACCGACATCATGATCTCCCAGTTGGCGATCGCCAGCCGGTTGCCCTCGTAGGCGCAGTCATCAAGAACTCCGGGGGCCGGCTGGGTAGGGGCGTCCCGCCACGGAAACCGCCTGGCCCGCTCATGAATCTCGTTCCAGACGCAGTATAGCTTGTTGTCGCACTGCGACAGGTTCACATTGGCTATGAACCCGGCGTTGCTGCCGCCGAAACCGCATACCAGAGTATTACAGTCACCCCACCACGGGCATTCGACATCGGCGCAGGCCACCACCAGATCAATCTCGCCGGTCGATCTGACCCAGTGGTAGACATTCTCGGTAAAGGTGTTCCAAGGGAAACCATCGAAACAGGGATCATACGAAGTGGGCGTGGCGGTCCAGACCACGTGCAGGTCGCCATCGGTCGTATACAGAGCCTGAGTTTCCAGCCAGGCCGTGTAATGGTTAGGGCGGCCCGCAATACCGTTCATGTAGTTGGTGACGTTCTCGGGCGACGGCCAGGTCAGGCCGCGGTCAGGTGACTCACGTAACCAGACGTCCAGATCATAACAGTTGTCAAGCAAGGCACCATGATAACTGGCGTTTGTATACGTAACGACCACATTTTCATACGGAAAAGGCGCGGCCGCCAGCGACACCCATGGAAACCACATCGAGTCGATGATCTGCCCGGCACTCCAGCTGCCCTCGGATGCGGTTCCGCCGACTTTGCGATAATAACTGAGAACTCGGTAATGGGAATAAGAACAGTAATCGTCGCCGCTCAAGTGAACCCCTTCCGAGTTCTCGAACATAACCAGGTGGACGACCGTGTTCGAGCCGTCCCACTGGGCCACCACCTGCGGGTTGCGCGAATAAATACCCTCCGACTGGTCCAGCCAGTACGGCCGATAGGTAAGCGAGTCGATAAAAGTCGTGTTCACGCCGGGGCCATAACCGCAGGAGAACTCAGCACCCTGGTAAAACACCATGTTGTCCATCAACCGGCTCTCGTCACCCAGAAAACCGTTGTAGAAATGCGAACCGGCCGTCAGCACCGCCCGGCCGTTATACGTCACATCCAGACTCGGCATGGTGCCCCAGCCCACCGTGTCGTTCTCTTGAAGCTCGCAGCCCATCTCGAACCCGCGCGGCCAGTCACCATCCGGTGACACGGTGGCGTCAAACACGTTGTAACCGGACATCTCGTTGTGAGCCGCGGTGTCGGCATCGGGATCGACCCGATAGGAGAAATGCACGCTCACCTCGGCGTTCTCGCCGTACTCCCCGTTCCACCAGTGCCCGACATGCCGCCCCACCCCCTGGCGATACTGGGCGTCATCATAGGTCCGGGCCACGCTCACCCCGACCCCGATCCCGGCACTCGGCGTCAGCGCCGAACCGACCGAGTGCCGCTCTGCAGGCCGCGTGGGCCCGGCCAGCGGGCGAGCAGTCTCATCGCACGCCGAACGGACTTCCGACGTCCCCACCAAATTGCCAAAACGGCTGGTCTTCTCTGACTGAGAAACCTCCTTCGGCGTCACCGCAGATTTTTCAGCGCCGAGCGCCGTCCCGAAAACGAAACAGGGCAGCAATGTCAAAAGTTGTACCTTAGCCAAGGTTGACATACTACCTCCTTGTCGGGGCGGTGAGGAAATAAGATCGACGGGGCTGACTTGCATAATACTATACCGGTCGCCCCGCTTTCATGCAAGGGCTTTTTCAGCCGGTGGTTAGCCATAGACTCCAGAATCGGCAGTGAATTAGTCGCCTCCAGGTCTCCCGATGCCGTCCGAAGCGTATCACCGATTGACGTAGGTCGGACTGTAACGTATTCTGGAGGAAGGTTCGATGAACCGGCGAGTCGATTCCCCGCGAGATGCAGTTGGCGAAGCGGAATACACAGCAGACCGGTCTCACCGGACGAACGGAGACGCAGAGATGGAAGAAGCCTATCGGCAGATTATATCAGCAATCGGCGATGATCCCGGACGCGAAGGACTCATCAAAACCCCGGCCCGGGCCGCCGACGCCATGCGCTACCTCACCCAGGGTTACCGGCAAGATGTCGATGACATAATCGGCGACAGCCTTTACCAGGCCGACACCGACGAGATGATCATCGTCAAGGATATCGAACTCTATTCGCTCTGCGAGCATCACCTGCTGCCGTTCATCGGCAAATGCCATGTCGCGTACCTGCCCAAGCAGTACCAGATCGGCATATCTAAGATTGCTCGCGTGGTTGATTTCTATGCGCGAAGGCTCCAGGTCCAGGAGCGGCTGACCCGAGAGATCGCCGAGCTTTTGATGGAGCGGCTGAAACCGGGCGGGGTCGGAGTGGTTATCGAGGCCCAGCATCTTTGTATGATGATGCGCGGGGTGGAAAAACAGAACTCGATCATGAAGACCTCGTGCCTGCTGGGCTATTTCCGCGACCGGGCCAGTACTCGGGCCGAATTTCTGCAACTCATCTCTTGATAAGATAAAGTCTTCTAACAGCTTATAAGAAAATACTTGACTCAGTCAAGTATTTGCCTTTTCTTTGTACAGGTCTGAACCATTCCTGTTGGAGGCGGCAGCATGAATTCGCTGGAATTGGATCAGAGGATCGAGGTGGTCCGGCGGTTCAATCGATTCTATACCCAGAAAATCGGCGTCCTGACCGATCAGATGCACGATACACCGTTCACCCTGACCGAGGCGCGAGTGTTATTCGAGATCGGCAGCCGGGGGCCGATGTCCGCCTCTCAACTCACCGAGGAACTGGGCATTGATCCCGGTTATCTGAGTCGCCTGCTCGCGTCGTTTGAGAGCCAGCGGCTTATCCTGAGATCGTCGCCCGCCGGCGATCGGCGCAAGAGGATTTCAGAACTCG
>Ga0209427_10008566_pt1 | contig 11505 bp, 11 predicted proteins | sample DeeMarSWOR136_30_FD_187465 | JGI IMG/M metagenome (GOLD analysis project Ga0209427, IMG submission 187465) | Marine sediment microbial communities from White Oak River estuary, North Carolina - WOR-1-36_30 (SPAdes) (version 2) | ecosystem: Environmental > Aquatic > Marine > Intertidal zone >... | reverse complement strand
AACTAACTCGCATCTTCTAAATGAGCAACTTACCAGAATGTATGCATCTGAGGACACAGATCGCTCTAGACAAAAGGTTTCTGTAGTTACATCAGGTAAAGGAGCTGAGCATAGTTTTTGGGGTTGTCTTAATTTTTCTTTCTATGATATCAGAAGAAAAGTCCCCCGTATTAAACAAGCAGGTCGTGGTGGTCTTGGAACAGTTTTTAGAGATAAAAAAATCAAAGCAATTGTTACAAAGGTAGAGAAAATCGATGGTGTTTCAAACAATCCAGCAGATCCTATAACCTTGGCAAAGATTGGAACTAAAATTCATCGTGAGATTAGAGATCTTGATAGATTTCAGTGTAATATGCGTGCAGTTGGAACTAGTCATCTGGTTGAAATAATGGATGAGTATGATCTACTTCCAACTGAAAACTATCGATTTGGTAGTTTTCCTAAGGCTTCAAAGATTTATTCACATGAATTTTACAAACATTTTACAAAAATTATTCCAGATGGTTGTTGGCATGGATGTACAATGGCTTGTTCTAAAACAGTAGATGGTTTTACTGTTATGACAGGGCCATATAACGGACAAAAGGTTACTGTTGATGGTCCAGAATATGAAACTGTTGCTTGCGGTTCTAACATGAGTCTCTGGGATCCTCTTTGGATTTTAGAATTCAACTTTTACTGCGATACCTATGGACTTGACACAATATCTACTGGTACTGCAATTGCATTTTACATGGAAATGTATGAATATGGAATTTTAAACAAAGAAAGATGTGATAATCTCGAGCTTTGTTTTGGTAACGGCGAAGCAGTTTTAGAATTTCTACATAAAATTGCACGTGGCGATGATAATGAATTTATTAAAGTAGCCTCAAAAGGCATTCGAAGAGTAAAAGACTGGCTCATAAAAAATGGTTGGGGAGAACCTAGGCTTATTGAAGATTGTGGTATGGAGAGTAAAGGTTTAGAATACTCCGAATATGTAACAAAGGAATCACTTGCCATGCAAGGAGGATATGGATTAACACTAAAAGGTCCACAACATGATGAAGCATGGTTAATTTTTATGGATATGGTAAATAATGCAATTCCAACTTTTAAAGATAAAGCAGAAGCACTTCATTATTTTCCTATGTGGAGAACTTGGTTTGGATTAAATGGATTATGTAAACTGCCATGGAATGATATAGAGCCAGCAAACAATGCTGAAACAGATGACCCAGTAAAGGTTCCTGAACATGTCCAGAACTATGTCGATTACCAAAAAGCAGTTACTGGTTGGAATGTCACAAAAGAGGATCTGATTCTACAGAGTGAGCGATGCTATAATTGGCAAAGAGCAATGAACGTATGGATGGGACGCGGCCGAAGAAAAGATGACTGGATACCATATAGGTCAATGGGTCCTGTAACAGAGATGGAATATCTCTCAAGAAAAGAAAGATATGATAAATATTTAGTTGAAAAACTTGGTTTTTCTAAAAAAAAGGTAGAAATGATGAATGTAAAAGAGAAATTGAAGTTTATTTATGATTATCGGCAAGATCAATATCAAAAGCTTGCTGATGCTGTTTACTATCGAAGAGGATGGACCCCAAATGGTGTTCCAACACCTCAGAAAATGAAACAACTAAATATGGATGATCCAAAAATGCTTAAAGTTCTTCAAGATGCAATTAATCAAGATGATAAATCTGGCTTGAATATTTGGGGTGGAAAATATAATAAGCAAGAAAAACCACCAAGTATTCATACCAAATATTGGGAAAAATGGTAATTAAATATGAATAAAAAAAAGTCTGAAAGAATTGATAAAATATTAAAAGAATCAAGTGTGGGTATAGCTGGTCTAGGTGGTCTTGGTTCAAATGCTGCTATATCACTTGCAAGAGCAGGCATTGGACAGCTTGTTCTAGTTGATTTTGACAAAGTTGAGAAAAAAAATCTAACCAGACAATATTATTTTTTAGATCAGATTGGAAAAACAAAGGTAGATTCATTAAAAGAAAATATTAAAAAAATTAATCCGAAGGTAAAAATCATAACTCATAATATTAAGTTGAAAAAGGGATTTATGGAAAAACCATTTCAAGATATAACTGTTGTTATAGAAGCATTGGATAACGCTGAGATAAAGACTTTATTTATTGAAGAAATACTATCAAAACTTCCAGACAAACCTATTATTGCTGCCTCAGGTGTTGCAGGCTATGGACATTCGGATAGGATTACGACAAAACGCTTGGGACATTTATATATGTGTTATGATGAAAAAGCAAAATCAAGTGATGATGATGTTCTTATGGCCCCTCGTGTTTCACTTATGGCTAACTGGGAAGCAAATCTTGCTCTTGAAATAATTTTAGGTGAAGATAAGTGAGTATCAAGGTAAACGACAAACTGGTTGATTGGATTGAAAATGAAACAGTTCAAGAGCTACTTAAACGAATGAGATACACATTTCCACTTGTTGTTGTGAAAATAAATAACAAAGTTGTTCCTAGAAAAGATTTTTCAGAGAAAAAGATACCTGATAATTCAAAAGTTGCTGTTATTCATATGATAAGTGGTGGATAACTTCAATTAAAATAACCTCGAATATTTATTTTTCATTGCTATTATTTATAAGTGTATAAACTGTAATTACAAGAAGCGGTACAAAGATGAAAAATATATATTCTTCGATAGGAATTCCAAAAAGATTACCAATAAATTTATCTTCTGAAAAACTCCAAATTCCTAGTCTAATAGATATCTGATCCCAGATGAGACCAATGATAAACAAGAAAAAAAGAGAAAGTGCAAGGTTTTTCATATTAATTTTGTCTCGAAGAAAAAATAGCAATATTATCGAAGGAATAATTGCAAAAATTAACATTATTACAATATAGTAATAGTTCTCCAACATGAGGAAAAAATCTAATCATTCCTATTAAATGCTTCGCACCAATCAATATTTATGCTGTTATTGAACTCAAGACTGTTAGAAAAGAAAAACCAAATGCAAAAACAAAATAGGTGACATACATCAAAGTCCATGATGGAGTATTTTCCAAAAATCTACCTGCCCTATTATCTTTAATCATTAAGTAAAATATTAGAAATGAAGGTATTGCTAATAACGTTAATATCCATAAATAAGAATTAAGTATACCACTATGTATCAACATTGGTATATAGATAAACGGAAAAACCATAAATGGCAAAGAAATTATTGCTGCTTTTTTCACACCAAAAGTGTTAACAAGAGTACGAGTTCCTGTTTTTTTATCAGCGTCTTTATCAACAATATCCTTTGTAATTGATCCACCAATTAAAAAACACATTGCAATTAGACCAACGGTCAATGGTAATGGTTCAAATGGACTGCCAAAGACACTCCATGATGCCATTATTCCAAAAAGTCCACGAGGAACAGCAACCCAAAGTTGATTTATGAACAACATGTCTTTTATTCTTGGGGGAACAGAGTAAGTGACTGAAAAAAATGCTATCAAAATCACTAGAAAACTAAACATAGGATTTATCAACAATGATATCAGAATAGCTAATATGTATAATACGAGTGATACAACAATTGCTTCTTTTGGAGAAACAAAACCTCTAACTAATGGTCGATATGGTTTAGAAATTTTATCTGCTTTAACATCTGTAAATTGATTTAGAGTATTTGATGCTCCATTTAGTATAGCTAAGGCAAAATTTGCTGGGATTATTGTTGTAATCCAGATATAAGTAAAATCATCTACAATTCCATTGTAAAAATAACTGGCAATCATTATACAAGAGGAGACAATTATTGGTGCAAGTAATGTAAATGGACGTATCAAATCAACATAACCCTTCATATGATTTTTTCGCTCTCTTGTTTCCATGATTTGTCTCCAGTAATAAAAGCTTTTATAATTATACTGATATAAAGGTTGTTTGACACCTGTTACCCAAAAAAAGAAATTTAAATAAATAGTTAGAAGATTAAAATCAGAGAGAGGTTTACATGCCAAAATTTAGGGGATTTATTGCAATTGATATTGATTCCTTTCAAAAGTTGGTTGAATTTGAGCGTGAGATAAAGAATTCAGGTGCAAATTTAAAACTTGTTGAACCTGAAAACATACATCTAACACTCAAATTTCTTGGAGATACAGATGAATTATTAATAGATAAAATTGAAGAGATAATGAGAGAATCTGTTAAAGATATTGAGCCGTTCTCAATTAAATTAAAAAGTGCTGGAGTTTTTCCAAACGAGAGATACATAAAAGTACTGTGGATAGGAATACAAAACGGTGAGATTATAGGAAAAATTGCAAATAAAATTGATGATAAAATATCTGATCTTGGTTTTAAAAAAGAAAAAAGAAAATTTTCAGTTCATTTAACTATTGCCAGAGTCAAATCAGCAAAAAACAAGGATAAACTGATGCAAATTATTGAAAAGTATAGAGATGTTGAATTTACCAATATAATAGTTGATTCAATTAAACTAAAAAAAAGTGAACTAACTCAAAAGGGACCTATATATACAACTTTAAAAGAGATAAAACTCTAAAATGAAAAAAGACTTAATTTTTTATACTGATTTTATTTTTACAATAATATACTCAAAAAAGTTATATCAGTCAAAGGTTATCTTATGAATAATTGTTATATAATTATAATGGCGGTGAACTAAATAGAAACATGGTTAATTGTATTGGGATTAATTAACCTTGGATTGTTTATTTTTAGTTTAATATTCTTTTTTCCTAGGAGATTTTTTAAAGAAAAATTAGAGATATTTAATTTAATTAAATCAAATTTACCCTATTTATTGATTATAATAGGTGTTGTAGTCATTCATTTATTTGAGGTTAATGTGATAGATCCTCATGTAACTAAATGGATTGGTCATGATTTTGCTAATAATATTAAAAATATTGAAGGTGATTTTGTTTATTGGTTTTCGCAAAACTGGACTCCTTTTTTAGTGTATTTCTTTGTTATTATTTATATAGCAGTATATTCATTCCTATTATGGTTTTCACCAGTCTATTTCTTACTTACAAACCATAAGAAAGCCTTGAAAACACTAGCATATGGGCTTCTTTTGATCTACATTATTGCACTCCCATTTTACCTATTTCTACCAATAAAAAATGTATACTCTCATTATAATGTAGGTTCAGCTCTTGAAACCGTTATTCCTTATGTTGAAAGTTTTTTTTATTCAACTACAACACAAAACAATTGTTTACCCTCGTTGCATACCGCTATGACGATTTTAGTTGCTTATTCTGTTAGTTTAACTGAAAATAAGAAATTAACACATTTTGCATATTTTACAATGATATCAGTAATAATTTCAGTCATATATTTATCAATACATTGGGTATTAGATGTAATAAGTGGCGCAGTGTTAGCAATCGGAATAATACTCATATTAAATAGATATATGAAGGATAAATAAAATGAATCAAATAGAAAAAAAGGTATTAGAAAAAATTACTCCATCTCCAGGATATAAAAAGAAAATTGATAGAATAGTAAATGAGATAAATGGTTTAATAAAAAAAGAAATAAAAAAAAGAAATCTACAAGTAACCACAGAACTTGTTGGATCAATTGCCAAAGATACATATCTAAAAGATGATTTGGATATTGATTTTTTTCTAAAGTTTCCAACAAGATATCAAAAAGAAAGAATTGGAGAAAGCGCAATTTCAATAGGTAGAGCAATCCTTAAAGATACTAAAGAATCATATGCTGAACACCCATATATTAGAGGATTTTACAAAGAATGCAAAGTAGAAATAGTACCATGTTACAAGATAGAGAATGCTTCTCAAAAATTATCAGCGGTTGATAGAACACCATTACATACGAAATATGTAAAAAAAAATCTACCTGAATCAAAAAAAATAGATGTGCGTTTATTTAAACAATTTCTCAAAGGAATTGGATGTTATGGAGCTGAAGCAGAAATAGAGGGATTTTCTGGTTATCTATGTGAAATTTTAATCATTAAATATGAATCTTTTAATAATTTAATAAAAAATGTACAAAAATGGAGAGTAGGAGAAAAACTTGCTTTATTAAAAGTAAATTATCCCAGTTTTAATACTCCTTTAACATTCATTGATCCTGTTGATACAAAAAGAAATGTAGCTTCAGCTGTATCTAAAGAAAAATTTGATGTATTTATTAATGCCTCTAAGGAATACTTAAAAAAACCATTATTAACTTTTTTCTTCCCAAACAAAATAAAACCATGGTCAATTCAAAAAATTAAGGAAGAACTTGATAAACAGAACTTCCAATTTGTTGGAATAAAAATTAAAAAACCAGATATAATTCCTGAAAATCTTTATCCTCAAGTTAGAAAGGCTGCTCGCTCAATAGAAGATATATGTGTAAGATATGATTTTTCAATATTTGATGTACCATTCTATGTTGGAGATGACAATATCTATATAATTATTAAATCAAAAAAAGAACCACTTTCAAAAACAAAAATACATACAGGTCCACCTTTAAAATTAAAAGAAAATGCTAGTAATTTTATAAAAAAATGGAGGGATGATACAAGAGTTATACAAAAACCATATGAGAAAAATGGTAGATTATATATCGAGATTAAGCGGGAATATACTCAGATACAACATTTATTGATAAATCAAATTGATAATCTCAGTCTTGGTAAAAGTATTGACAAAATTGTAAAAAAGAAATATACTATTTTAGAAATTAAGGATCTTCTGAAGGAAAATCTTGAAGCTTTTTGGACTGAATATCTTGATGGAAAGATGCCATGGGAAAGATAGAATGAAAACTTTAGGAGTTTTTACAAAGGATTTTTCACTTTATCACGATCTTTTAGGAGTATTAAAGAAAAGAAAAATCCCATATGTTTCTTTATTATCCCTAGATAATATACCCAGTAAGGTAGGTGTTATTCTTACTTCTCATAATGAATTACATGATGTCAAAACATCAAAAGTAATAGCTGCTGATGCATATGATACTATCGAACATGCTGTTGACCTAGCATTACAAATGCTAATAGGAAAGGATCTATATTCAAAAGTTTACATAGGTATTGATCCTGGTGAACAACCTGGGATAGCTGTAGTAGGAGATGATATTCTTTTACAAAAAATGAATATTGAGACTCCTGAGGAAGTAGTATTAATAATCAAAAGAGTTCTCAGGGAGTATCCTGCAATTGAAACCTTGATTCGTATTGGTCATGGATCAATTATTACCAGGAATCGGATAATCAATTCTCTTATTTCACTTCAAGTACCCATCGAAATTGTTGATGAAACCAAGACAACACCTACACAACAGATAAAAAGATTAGAAAGAAATGGTGAAGCAGCAGCAGCAATTGCTCTACTTCGTGGGGGAAAAATTCAAAGACGGTTACCATTAGAACCAACAAAAGGTGATATTAGGAATATCCAAGAGCGAAGTAGAAAAATTTCGAATGGAAAATTCTCAATTTCAGAAAAAACAGCTGTTAAGGTTTTAAAAGGTGAGATAAGTCTTAAAGAAGCAATTGAAATTGAAAAAAACAATTAGAAACCCAAATGTTTATGAAGCTCCTTCATATGCACCTTAGGTAAGAGTAATGAATATTAAAAGAGCTGTGATCAGTGTCTCAGACAAAGAGGGGATAACTGATTTTTCTAAAAATCTTTCTAAACTTAACATAGAAATTTTCTCAACAGATAGAACTGCTAGCGTTTTAAAAAAAGCTGGTATTCCAATTAAGGAAATCTCTAGTTTGACTGGATTTCCAGAGATGCTTGAGGGACGAGTTAAAACTCTTCATCCAAATATTCATGCCGGAATTCTAGCAAAAAGGGATAATAAAAAACATATGGAAACTCTTAAGAAATATAAGATCCAGACTATTGATTTGTTGGTTTGTAACCTTTATCCTTTTGAACAGACAATAAAAAAACAGAAAGTAGGTATTGAAGAGGTAATCGAGAATATTGACATCGGAGGACCAACACTTATTCGTGCAGCAGCCAAGAATTACAAAGATGTTATTGTTATCACAGATAAAAGTCAGTATAGAGAGGTATTGAACTCACTTGAGTCAAAGGGTGATGTTAGTCTAGAAAATAGAGAGAGACTTGCAATAAAGGCTTTTACACATACTGCTCAGTATGATGCAATTATCTCTAGTTATCTTAGAAACAAATGGACTAATGATATTCTTCCGACTGATTATAGTATTTCTTTAAGAAAAATACAGGATATGAGATATGGTGAAAATCCTCATTTGAAAGGTGCATTTTACAAGTCTCTTCCAGAGCTAAATGAACCATGCATTACTAATGCTTTAAAACTTCAAGGAAAAGAACTATCCTATAATAATATCCTTGATAGTGATTGTGCTATTGAATGTATCAAAGAATTTATTGATCCAAGTTGTGTAATAATTAAACATGCCACTCCTTGTGGAATAGCAAGTGCTAATAACCTACTAAAGGCATGGAGAGATGCCTATGCTACTGATACTTATTCTCCATTTGGAGGCATAGTAGCTTTTAACAGAGAGGTAGGAAAGGATATTGCTAATGAACTATCTAATCTATTTTTGGAGGTAATTATATCCTCAGACTTCAGTAAAGAAGCATTGGATATTTATGATAAAAAGAAAAATCTAAGACTCCTTCAGCTTAAAGGCATAGATAATAAAATAGATAGAAAAGGTATAGCTATTAGAAGTGTTGTTGGTGGATTTCTATCTCAAGAAAGAGATATAAAATTAACCCCAAAAAAAGATTGGAAAATTGTAACAAAGAAGAAAACAACTGATGATGAATTAAAATCGATGGAATTTGCAGTTAAATGTGTAAAACATGTGAAATCTAATTCAGTTGTTTTTGTAAAGGATACACGTACTGTTGGAATTGGAGGTGGACAAACAGCAAGAGTTGATGCTGCATGGATTGCAACAAATAAAGGAAAAGAAAATATCAAAGGATCAATCATGGCAAGTGATGCATTCTTCCCATTTAGGGATGCTGTAGACGTTGCAGCTGATGCGGGGGTAAAAGCAATTATTCAACCCGGTGGATCAATTCATGATCAAGAAGTGATAAATGCCGCTGATGAACATGACATTGCTATGGTATTTACTGGTCAAAGATATTTTAGGCATTAACATATGTTGTTATATTTTTCATCTTTGGATAAAAGCTCGATTAAAGAAAATTATTTGTTTTTTATCGGTAATTAATCTAATAAAATTTAAACCTATATGCAACAAAATTTTATTTTTATATCTTAGAAAATTATTTTATATAACATTTATATATAATTTAGATGAGAACACCTTTCTTAGACTATTAAATTATAGTTAACTTTAAATTCATTATTGCCATTAAATTAAAATAGACTATAAATAATAATTAAGGGGGAATGACCTGATGAGAATTAACCTAAAAATAGGGTACTTACCAATTACTGCTATTATTATAGTTATTATCGGTTCATTCAGTATGGCTATAGAAGGATCAATAATTGAAAATCCAAAAATAGATCAAAGAGGTGAATTGTTTTTATACAAAGAACAATCTTTTATAGAATTATTTGATAATAATCCTCCAGTACCACCTTGTGTACCAAAAGGACCATCTTATGGGGAGGCTGGTATTGAATATAAATATGTAAGCAATACAACAGATCCTGATGGTGATGATATTTATTTACTATTTGACTGGGGTGATGGTACTAATAGCAGTTGGATTGGAGCAACTGAATCAGGAACATGGATTAATGCTTCACATAGATGGGTTGAGAAGGGATTTTACAAAGTTAAAGCCAAAGCAAAAGATATTTATAGTTATGAAAGTAGCTGGTCAGATTTTCTTGATATAGAGATTTCAGGACCATATCTTACATTTCTGGATATCGATGGCGGTTTAGGTATACAAGTTGAATTAAAAAATATCGGAAATAGAAATGCTACAAACATTGAATTAGATTTAGAAGTTGCAGGGGGTTTGAAGATATTTTTGCCAAAAAATCAGAATGACATACCATTTCTTTCCCCTAATGAAACAACTAATGTGCAATTAAAAATATGGGGAATTGGCCTCGGGATAATAACTGACCTACCTACTATCAAGATTACAGCAAATGCCTTAAATATGAAAAGCAGAAGTAAAGGAATCATTGCTAGAATTTTCGGACCATTAGTTAAAAAAGTTGGAGAATTTTGGAGTGATGATGAGTCATTTGAAGGCTATACCCTGTTCAGTCCTGTAATATCACTGAAAACTTTTTTAATTAATAACAGTGGTGATATTGTTCATGAATGGAAGAGCAGTTTTAAACCAGCTTTGTCAGTTTATTTACTTGAAAATTCAAACCTACTTCGGACTGCTTTTCCTGGATTTAATCCAAGATTTTGGGGTGGCGGGATTGGTGGACGAGTTGAAATAATAGATTGGAATGACAATCTTTTATGGTATTTCATATATTCTAACGACCAGTATTGTCTTCATCATGATGTTGAGATGTTACCAAACGGTAATATTTTAATGATTGCTTGGGAACATAGGTCAACAGAGGAAGCTATTGCTGCAGGCCGTAATCCAAATTCCATGCCAATGGGAGACCTCTGGCCAGATCATATTATAGAGGTAGAACCTACTGGTAGTTCAGGAGGAAATATCGTCTGGGAATGGCATGTCTGGGATCATCTTATTCAAGATTTTGATCCCTCAAAAAATAATTATGGAGTAGTTAAAGATCATCCGGAATTAATAGATATCAATTATGGAGGCGGAATATTTGCTGATTGGCTTCATTGTAATTCCGTTGATTACAATGAAGACCTCGATCAGATTTTGATAAGTGTACATAATTTTGATGAGATTTGGGTTATTGATCATAGCACTACCACAGAAGAAGCAGCAGGACATAATGGAGGAAACAGTGGAAAAGGAGGTGACCTTATATATCGATGGGGAAATCCAGAAGCTTATCGAGCTGGAGATAAAAATGATAAAAAGTTATTCAAACAGCATGATGCTCGATGGATTGATCCAGGTTGTCCAGGAGAAGGTAATATCATAGTGTTTAACAATGGTTTGGGACGAATAGGAGCAGATTATTCTTCTGTAGATGAAATAATTCCACCTGTAGATAGCTCTGGTAAATATTATTATCAACCTGGCTCAGCATATGGACCAATAGAAAATATATGGTCATATGTTGCAGAGAATCCAACAGATTTTTTTGCAATAAATCTTGCTGGAGCTCAACGACTTCCAAATGGGAATACACTTATCTGTGATGGACCTCACGGAAAGTTGTTTGAAGTAACTCCAAAAAAAGAGATAGTTTGGGAGTACCTAAATCAATATCCAGATTTAATTGATAGTCATTTGTTTAAAGTTAATCGTTATCCCCCGGATTATCCAGGGCTTAAACATTTATTTAATTAATTTATACATACTTCTATAGGTGTTGTACATAAGAAGAAGGTTTTGTCAAATT
>Ga0209427_10008562_pt1 | contig 11508 bp, 11 predicted proteins | sample DeeMarSWOR136_30_FD_187465 | JGI IMG/M metagenome (GOLD analysis project Ga0209427, IMG submission 187465) | Marine sediment microbial communities from White Oak River estuary, North Carolina - WOR-1-36_30 (SPAdes) (version 2) | ecosystem: Environmental > Aquatic > Marine > Intertidal zone >... | reverse complement strand
CTCACACACGACTATGCATTGAGATTGCTTCACTTCGTTCGCAATGACGTTTAGTCTTTATGTAAACTATTTATTGACCCTATTAATAAATATATCCCTTCTAGAAATAATTACAAGAAGAAAACCCCCTCAGCATTTCTACTGAGGTGCTGTATTAAAGTGGGAGAAACACTGTTTGAGGTGTTTTTAGCAGTAGAATGGTGATAAAAAATACCTGGTTTCTTCACTGTCTTGTGTTATTAGTTTTTGTAGACAATAGCCTACTTTATTTACTGAGTTTGACCGCAGTGCCGTAAGCAAGAAGTTCAGCAGCACTTCCTATAACACTGGTAGTGGTATAACGAACGTTGATGATTGCATCTGCCCCCATCTCTTCAGCCTGGGTAATCATTCTATTAATAGCTACCTTACGAGCTCTTCCCATCATTTCTGTGTACTCAGTAAGTTCACCGCCAAGGATCAGTCGGACTATAGCAGATAGATCTTTTCCGAGCCATATAGCAAATATAGTATGACCCTGGGCCAGACCCAGAATATCGGTGATTTCCCGGCCGGGGACTTCAAGGGAATTTAACACCAAAATCCGCGATTTGGTTTCGCCAGTCTGAAAATCTTCCACTGACATCTTCTGTTTCCTTTGTTCTAACGCCAACGTCAACAAGACAATAAGAATACCACCCAGGAGGCCGTAAACTGCTATCCTGAACCACCATGGCATAACCGGATCATCGGCAACTGTTACATACCAGGGTATCCCCGCAAAAACTACAGTAAAGAGACCCATTACGAAAGCAAGAGACCCAATTTGTCGAAGTGTTTTCATATTCCTTCCCCTCCTCCTTTTTTTTACAATTTCGCATAGTGAAGTATTTAGCACTATTCAGATTTCAAAACCTATATACCATAGTATGTGCAATGGGTAAAGGATATAGAGCACTCTTGAATGATTGTGAAAAAAAGAGGCGAGTATATATTGTGCTGTTCTTATTTTAAATATTTCTTGCCAATGTTTTTCATTTAATTTTATAATGTAGAAACATCTGATTATCAGATACAATAACTCAATTATGATTCGTAATAGTTTATTGAGGAGGTGTGTTGTGGTAAAAATTAATTCAGATCTTTGTACGGTATGTGGAGGATGTATTGATCTTTGCCCCGCTATTGCTATCAGTATGGTTAATGATGTGGTCGTCATGAATAACGATACTTGCACGGAGTGTAAAATATGCGTTAAGGTATGTCCCATGAGAGCCCCCTATGTAGAAGAATAATTGGACATTGCGCATGATATCTCCTTTGTTACAATGTTCGACGGTAATCAAAAACAAGCAAGAGAGGAGGACAGAATGGATAAAAAATATGACGTGGTTATTGTAGGGGGTGGCCCTGCAGGACTAATGGCAGCCAGAGTAGCCGGCGAGAATGGTCTGCGCACAGCGCTTTTGGAGAGAAAAAAAACTATCACCAGTTCAAGGCGCGTAGATGGTGGCGGTCTTTCTCCTATTAATGAATATATCTGTGGTGAAAAGCTGGCCTTTAACCCAAAGGCGAAACGGATAGGGTTCCCGGTCAACGGTTTTTCAGTCAAGTACGATGGCCCGTATCAGGACATGTATGGATTTCGCATTTTTTCACCAGGCGGCAAGATGATCAGCTTTGGCGACTACGAAAAGGTGAAAAAGGATCCCGAGAGAAACCGGGTTGGGATTGCTCTTGATAAAGGAGTGCTGCTACAGGGACTGCTTGAAGACGCGCAGGCAACCGGGGTTGAAATTTTTCCGAACACGAACGTCACCGCAATTGAAACAGGAGAAAATAGCGTCAAGGTGACCGGTAATGGCGAACCGTTTGAAGGATCGTTTGTGATCGCCGCCGACGGCATAAACTCCCGCCTTGCCCGTCTGATGGGCATGAACAAGGACCGGAAATTCATTGCTACCATGGTAGATAGAGTATGGAACCTGGAAGGAATTGATCTTCCTGAGATTGTAGGAATTTCGTTCATTGTTACCGATTATGGAAACTTTTTTGTATCCAGGGTCTGCCGTAAAGGCCACTACCATGTGGGGATCTCCTCGTATGATCCCGGTGACGACCTCGGAGGGAGACTAGAAAAGTTTGTGTATGAAGACCCGGTGTATTCACACTGGTTTAAAGGGGCAAAAAAAACTGATGAGCATACCTGTGTGGTTAACCTGCTCTCTCCCATACAGGAACCGTTCAAAGATAACATGCTATTTGTCGGGGATTCTGCCTGGCTGATGGAAATAAGCAACCCGTTCGCCATCATGTGCGGATGGAAAGCAGCCAACGTTGTTACACTAGCTGTTCTTGATGGCAAGCTTAACAAGGAAGGCATTGCGAGTTATTTACAATGGTGGAAAGATAAATTTTACGGACCCCATGGGCAGGTTGAATTCAAGCCGCTTCACCTCCATGACTATCTTGATGCCGAGGCGATTGATTATCTTGCGGGGTTGGTCAAAGAGCCCCTTATTTCAACCATGAATTTCTACAAATTGTTCGGTACCATTGGCAGCACATACGCGCAGCTCTTTCCCGTTATTCAGGAAGAGCGCCCTGATGTGATGGAAAAGCTGATGTGTATCGCTAATGAAATGGATGAAATTGAAGAAAAAGCTAGAAAAGCGGGCTTCCCGAATAGGTAGTTGTACCGTAGCAGGAAGTGTTGGTGGTGAGGGTAAATTTTAAGTCCGTGACGGCTCCTCCTAGTAATCCGCCACTCACTACTTAGTTTTTATCCCCTACACAACATAGAGGGGTATCTTCAAATAGAAAAAAAGTACAATACTTGCCAGAGGCAACAGAAGTAATTTGAAGAAATTTATTGAAGGTTGATGTGGTAATGTTGAAAATTTCGGCTCTTTAATTGTTGTGAAGTAGTAGTTCAAAGTCTTTGGCAGTAAATCAAGATCCAAGATGTTAAAAATGCTTATTTGATTGATTCCAAATCAGTGTGGACATTTGCTCCACCGCTTTTAGGTAGAGAAGTGGCTTTGGTACTTGACATTGGACAATAGATCTATTAATAATGAGGGCAAATCTCCACTTTTTGCTGAGAAGATTTTGTGCACATTCAAGAGTTGACCCTAAGTTTTTTACATGAGGAGGGAGTATGAGTGAGGAGTATTCATTTCCACCCTACAGTGAAAAAGTACAGGAGCTGTTAAAAGAATTTGGCGGAACAGTCATGGACAAGTATCGAGGTTATGACATCAAACCTCTCTGGGATCAGAAGGGAGAAGGGTACACAGGGTTTAAGTACCTCTACAAAGCACCGAGATTGGAGAAGATAGCGTTTGGTGTTGGGTGCTTTCGGGAAAAGCTCATGTCCTATGCACTTATGATCTGGCCTGATGATAGCTATGCACTGCCTATCTATTCAAGTTACTGGGCTGAAAGCGCCAAAGGGAGCTTTTTCATCCTTGATCTCTACCCACTTGCCGACTGCATTCGCGATCTCCCCTACCTGGAGAAGTACCTTACCCCCCTTGAAGAAATCTACGCCGGAGGGCTTGAGTACTTTCCGCCCTCAAAGGTGAGGAGCGAGAACTGGTTTCGGACAATCAACTCGCCCTATCTCATCACTACAGAAGCTGAAGCAACCAAAGAAAACCAGGAAAGACTTCTCAATCTGACTCTGGATTACCTCAAAGTTTACATAGACCTCTGGAAAAAAGAGGAGCCGAGTCCTCCGGCGTACATGAAGGAATTGAATGCCAGGAAAGAAGCAATCCGCAACACATTCCAGGAAAGGGACTCGATTGGCGACATTATGTTAACCAAGGCAATTGGAAAAGAGCTGGCACACCTCTCACTCATCACACAATTTTAATTCACAGTAGAACTAGGAACACATTGTATGGTGATAGTTATGAATACCATAGGATATGGAAGAAATTGTCACTAATCGCGAGTACAGGCCATTGCGACCTTCCCGAGTTGTGTATCAATCTCATCTCCTCTGACCACGTCTGCTCGCCTCCCGTGCCCCTCTTGTAATAAACTTCATAGTTCCCGTCTTGGTTGTCCTACCAGAACAGATAAACTTCATCACCTTTAACTGCAAAGCACGCTTTTATAGAATAAGAGTGATCTTCAAAATCTCAATTTTAAATTACTTTAGATTTGACAAGTGTTTATTCTTCTATTATGTATTGCATTAATTGATGAGACAAAACTGGATGGATAGTATCCTCCTAGCATTGGAAAAAGGCAGGTTTGTGTGAAAAGGTTACTAGTGATATTGTTGGTTGCACTACCTTTGCTCATCTTTCAAAAAAAAGATGCATGTGCTTTTAAGCTTTTAAAGGGGAAATTAGATTGTAAGGGTAATGTGCAGCAGACGCTTAATCTTCGCACCCATGAAGATGTTCGTGATGTTCGCTTTTCCAGCTTCAGGACAACGTTCAGGTTCGAAGGTCTATATGAGGTGGTAAAAACTTCAGACCTTGATATGAGGTTCTATCTACTTGCTAATTACTATTATGATGAAGGACTTGATTTAGACTCTAGCCAAAGGCATGCCATAAGAAGAGAGGCAGGGAAAGATAAATATCGTTACTTCAGAAGGCCTCGTAACTCGGAGGAATGGCTTACAGAGTTCTATCTTGATCTCAAATATAGAGATCTCCAAGCTCGTATAGGAAAGCAGTTAGTCAGTTGGGGGGAGACGGCAGAGTCCCGGGTTGCAGATGTGATCAATCCTCTTGATACCAAATATATGGTAGCCTTTCCTGACTGGGAGGACTTTAAGATCGGCCTCTGGATGGTGCGATTATATTATACACCTAAAAATTTTTGGCAAGACCTGGCCTTTGAACTACTCGTCATCCCCTTCGACTTTGAAGAACAAAGGGTGCCACCAGCGGGTAGCGGTCTTTTCTTTGGTGGACCTGTAATGCCCAATTGTTCGCTACAAAAAATATTTGATAAGCAGAGAAGAGACGCACCCAACGATGGCAAGAAAAACCTTGAGATTGGTCTTAGAATAAGAGGATATTGGAGTATAGGAGAGGGGGTAGACTGGACTGTCTCTCACTTTTATACTAGACTCGATTCCCCTCTCATAGCCGAAAGGGGAGGTTTTGCCAGGTTGATTGCCCTGCAGCTTGGTTTTGCTCCTCATGGGAAGATTTATACCTATCCCCACTATAATTCTACTGCCTTTACTTTTTCCACCACCTGGGAAAAGATTGGTTCTTCCATCAGGGGGGAATGTGTGTACAACACAAACCGGGATTATCAATTTGGTAACTTTGGTATAAAGGAGAAAGATCTTATTACCACAGCACTCACCTTTAACCGCTCAACCATGGTTCCCTATTTATCCGATTGGAACCGTTCTACTGCAGTGGAAGTCTCACTTACCTGGTTTCAATACTGGCTGTTAAATCACGAATATGATAAGAGTACAGGTAAAAGCATTTTATGGGAATCAGGGACCAGAGATTCCACCTGGACCAAATTCAGCTTTTCACTCTCAACCGGCTTTTTCTTCTATACACTGATTCCTGGATTTAATTTTGTGTATGATCTCAACGGTAACACCACCATAGTCGGTGCTTTAGCCTATCAGCCTGGAGACCATTGGCAGTGGATGGTCAACTACCAGCAGATAAATGAGCAAGGGCCTGCACGTTATCAGAACCAGGTGATCTTCTCTGTAAGATATGAGTTCTGGTAGGTGACATAAGTTAGCTCAGTACAGTTTGTAATCTTTCATTTAGTAATGAGGAGGTTTCAAAAATGAGAAGAAAGAGATTCTTTATATCAATCCTATGGGGAATAATGATAAGATTGTATATCATGTTATGCTTCACGTGCATCTCTTCCCAGGCTGATGAGATACGTTACCCTGTTCCCTCTTATGAAGGAGAGGAACTTAAAAAAGTGAGAGGATGGGAAAAGACCTGGGTAGGAAAGAAGATTGATTCTTCTAACATCGATGGAATTGAGGAATTTGTTCCTGAAACCATGTATCAAATAACAAAAAATACTGAAAAATGGGGGCTGAGCTGGTCTGAGATAGTTCCCTACAGACAAATTAAGCCCACTAAGGGAGACCTAAAATTCACCAGAAAGTATGCAGGCACCTGCAGTATTGGGCCTGATGACAAACTGCTCAATTACATAAGCGGCATTCCATTCCCCAATCCCAAGACAGGACTAGAAATAGCTTACAACTTTGATAATCTGAACCAAGGCGATAATGCCCATGCACTTGAGGACCTCTGGATCATAGATGGGAAAAATCGCTATGACCGAAAGATGGTGTTGGATGCTCACTTCCTCTATTTTGCAGGAAGAAGGGAGGTTACTCCTGTGCCTGAGCTTCCTAACCCGAAGAGGATATACAGGGCAACGCATGTTGCATACTATGAGCCAGCCTCAATGAGAGGTACTAGATCCATATTGATTAAGTGGATAGATCGCACCAAACCTTTTGAAAGCTATACTTTTTCGAGTAACACCAGAAAAATTGTGCGCAGGTCTACTGCCCAAAGGACAGCTTCTCAGGGAGGCAGCGATGGGGCTGGTGAAGACAATATAATCTACGATAATGCCATTTCCTATATGAAATATAAACACCTAGGCAGAAAAGAATTGTTGTTATCCCGCCACCAGGACACAGATCAATTAAGAGAAGGTCACAGAGAGGGATATTGCATTATCGATGGAGTTCAAAGAGAGAGAATTAATACCTATGTCCTGGAATGCACACACAAAAATCCTAACTATATTTACAGTAAGCAAATCTGGTATGTGGATCCCGAAACCTGGTGGATTCTCTATTCTGATAAATATGACCGGCAGGGAATATTGTGGAGGGTTTTTGAAAATGCGGGATATGTGGTGAAATCAGTCTATAATGGTGCGATGATGCCCACTATAGCATTTGTCTTGACCATAGATGTACAGCGAGTGCACAGCACAGGAGGATTCAGTAACTACACACTTGGTAAAACTGGTGAGTACTACCAGCCAGAATACTATACCCCAAAAGCCCTACAGAAATACGGGTACTAATATCGGATTACCATTAAGTGAGCAGGCAGTGAGTAATAGACTCACTACATATGGTCATAACTTATAGCACCAGTCGTAAACGAATTATCAACTTTTACTCAAAAAGGGCATAAAATGAAAAAGTTTCTAGTTTTTGCTCTGATTATCACACTAATTTTTCCTTCATATTGTTTCTCATATCTAAAAGAAACTATAAATGAGGAATCGGACAAACTCCCTATCAGCATAGAATTACTTGATGAAATTATATGTATTCTAGACGATGGTCATGTAGCGATGGAGGAGTCTGAATATATAATAGAACTTATCGAGAGTGAATTGGAAACTGATTACTGCAAGGATTTACTTGTTGCAATAACCTACTATACTTTTCAAACTATTGTTGCTGTAGTTGAAGGTTCTGCATCTGCTATAATTCCACCTTTACTCCAGTTAATTATCCACCTCATAGATTACTTTCAAAACTGTGTATAACGATAGAGTGTTGGTACACTGTCACAATAGCAAGAATAAGTTTTACAATGACAATGGCTCCATAAAAAACAGACCATTTAATCAAACCTATATCCCACACGCAGACCCTATTTTTCCGCTCATTTAAATTTTGCAATAGCTCCACACAGGGCCACACCTCCACCATAGCTCAACAAATAGATGAATGATCATCCAGAACAAAAGCAATGGACAAAGGCTGACTAGGAGAATAAGGGCACATAAATATCTCCCCGAATCCATTTAACCACTCCATCTCTAGAGTCCCACATCCAATGCTTGTACACATAGAGATTTTTGAAAGACTATTTAAGACCAGTAATTGGGAGGGCAGTACTGTATAATTTTAGGGTGTGTTCAAGATAGTATGGTGGGTAGTCACTAAGGAAGAACATAGACTACGTGCCATTGTTGACAGTGGTGTCTTCAGATAAATTCCAGTGCAGACTTGTTTTGGTAACATTTAATACTCTGATTATTAAATAGTTATCATTTTCACAAAACATGTCAAACAAAAAAATGTGCAAATCGTCCAATAAGTGGTATAAAGTTAACATAGAGGATTAACTCTATTTTTCATCCTATGTGGCGTAAAAATTTTATAACATATACTCGACACTAAAAACTCATCTTCCCTCTAAGGATAAAATACATATACGGTGGAGGAGAACAATGAGTAGCAAAATAGGCTTTGACAATGATTTATATTTAAAAGAGCAAACAGCTGCAATTCTTGACCGTGTTACAATGTTTGGGAACAAACTTTATCTAGAGTTCGGTGGAAAACTTCTCTTTGATTACCATGCAGCAAGAGTTTTGCCCGGATTTAAACCTAATGTAAAAATGGAACTTTTGCAAAAATTAAAAGACAAAGCTGATATCCTGCTCTGTATTTATGCCGGAGATATTGAGCGAAAAAAAGTTCGTGCTGATTTTGGGATTACCTACGATTCTGATACCTTAAAACTTATAGACGACTTAAAGGAATGGGGCATTGATATATTATCAGTAGTAATAACCCGTTTTGATAATCAACCAGCGGCAAAAATATTTAAAAATAAACTGGAACGTCGAAATATTAAGGTATATGTTCACCGCTATACGAAAGGCTATCCCACAGATGTGGATACAATTGTGAGCAATGAAGGGTATGGCAGTAATGAGTATATTGAAACAAAAAATCAGCTTGTAGTTGTGACCGGTCCAGGACCTGGCAGTGGCAAACTGGCAACCTGTCTTTCCCAGCTATACCATGAGCATAAAGGGGGTGTTCAAGCTGGCTATGCAAAACTTGAAACCTTTCCTGTATGGAATCTGCCTCTTAAACACCCTGTAAATGTTGCCTATGAAGCTGCAACAGCCGATATAATGGATTGTAATCAGATAGACCCGTTCTATCTGGAATCACATAAAAAAATTGCTGTTAATTACAACAGAGATATCGAAATTTTTCCTGTGCTCAGAAATATACTTGAAAAAATTTCAGGAACAGAGTCAGTGTATAAATCTCCTACTGACATGGGAGTAAATAAAATAGGATGTGCAATTACCGATGATAACGCCATACAAGAAGCAGCAAAACAGGAGCTTATAAGAAGATATTTTAGATATAAGTGTGAGTTTGCAATGGGCTTTGTGGACAAGGAAACCTCACAAAGAGTTGAACTTCTTATGAATGAGCTGAATGTTAAAATAGATGATAGAAAAGTCGTTGCAATGGCCCGCAAAGCAGCTTCTGAAGCCCAAAAGCAACAAAAAGGCAACGAAGGTATTTTCTGTGGTGCTGCAATTGAACTACACGACGGTTCGTTTATAACTGGCAGTAACTCCCCCCTCATGCATGCGGCATCAAGTCTTGTGATAAATGCGATAAAGTATTTAGCCGATATTCCAAAAAAAATACATCTTCTTCCCCAGAACATCACTGAATCGATAGGAAATTTTAAAATAAATATTCTTAATACAAAAAGTGCAAGCCTTGACCTAGAAGAAATACTCATTGCCCTAAGCATCAGCGCTATGTCAAACCCTGCCGCTCAACTCGCAATTGATGAATTAAAGGAACTCAAAGATTGCGAAATGCATATGACCCATATGCCGACCTCCGGTGATGAGGCAGGATTAAGAAGGCTTGGCATAAATGTTACCAGCGATCCTGATTTTTCCACTAAAAACCTATTTATAAAGTGAAGCTGCTCACCTACAAGGCGGGGTTTCAATAAAATTTAGCAATTCAGCACGTGCACAGCACTGCGTATTCTGGCAGATTTTCATAAAATCATAACCTTAACTTTTCGTTTTGTCTTTTCATATAACAGTTATTAACCTAGAAGTAGTATTTAATCTCTACAAAGGTAAAATCCGGGTAGGCTCCAAATTCACTCTTGAGTATATGTCTTCTTGGTTTCTTCCCCTCCCCAATTACCATACCTGCAACAAATTCTGCATTATCACTGAGTGAATAAATAATGGTAGGATTGATAAGTACACTATGATCGATAAGATTGATGATAGTGGCAAGGGAGACGGTCAAAAGAGGGGTTACCTCATAACTTCCCAAAATGCCCACATAGTGTCGTGAGATATTATAGATATCTCCTTCCATAATTCGTTTGGAAAAGAGCTCTCTTACATATCGAGAGGTATGAGGCGTTCCAAATCCATTATAAAAATATTCGGCGGAGAGATAGAGGTTATTTTCAAAGCGATACTCGTTACCTACAACTACTTGAATAAAATCATCATCACTCTCAGTAGCAAAATAGGAGAGCTCACCCCGAACACCAATCCCAGGTCCTACTTCACCACTGAACTCGGTTCCTAAAAATCCATCCTCACGAAACCTGCCCACCATCATGGCGAGATCGAAATCAAACATATTGGCGAAGGCACGAATGAGCAGTGCACTTTCATTTAACCTGAAACTATCACCTGCTCCGTAGATAAAGCTGATACCGCTTAACTTTCCCAAAGCAATATCAGCCCTCACAGCATCAACTCCCGGTTTGTAATCACGATCAAACTCATAAGGGGAAAAAGCAGTTAAGAGGTCATTGGGATTCCAGAAGTAGGTTGTTCCAAGAGAGAGTGCCTGTCTGCCCACAGTAAGATCACAACGAGGAAGCCTTAAGGTGATATTGGCACGATCGATAGCTATCTGACTTGAGAAATCCTCATGGGTGCTCTGAGTATGATCCCATCGATCTGCCCTGAATCGTGTAGCCTCACTGAAAGAAACAAAGCCTGAGGGAGTAGCGGGAGGGGGATTGATCATCCCCCCTTCAAGCAGATGAAATTCAATCGAGGCTCTCTCTAAAATTGTCCCAGTGAGAATCAGGCGGAGCAGAGCAAGCCCACCATCATTGCTCTCACCAAAAGGGGTGTCATGAATACCTAGATAAAATCCCTTCAAACTACCTGATAGATCACAGGAGAGGAACTCACTATCAATGATCTTAATGCTATACGCAGGAAAGGGACATAGAAAGATCAGAGTGAGATGAGAGAGATGAAAAAGGGAGAGGAGAGTAATGACAGTTAGAAGGTTCCGTTTCACTATCATTTCATTGTGTCCCTTTCAACCCTCCCATCTTTTAAGGTGATAAGTCGTCGAGCTCGCTCCATGACGGCAGGATCATGAGTTGAAAAAAGGAAGGTAACACCCTTCATCTGATTAAGCCTTTCCATCAGGTCCAACAGCTCAGAGGCGGTTTGGGAATCCACATTGGCAGTGGGCTCATCGGCTAGAACTAGAGCAGGCTCAGAAGCAATAGATCGAGCAATGGCTACACGCTGCTGCTGCCCACCGCTCATCTCACGGGGAAACCTCCCCTCTATACCAGCAAGTCCCACCTCTTCAAGGAGATTTACCACCCTTTGTCTGCGCTCTTCAGCTGAGCGTTTTTGGAGAAGCAACACGAACTCAGCATTCTCAAAGGCAGTAAGAACAGGAATGAGGTTATA
>Ga0209427_10008560_pt1 | contig 11509 bp, 8 predicted proteins | sample DeeMarSWOR136_30_FD_187465 | JGI IMG/M metagenome (GOLD analysis project Ga0209427, IMG submission 187465) | Marine sediment microbial communities from White Oak River estuary, North Carolina - WOR-1-36_30 (SPAdes) (version 2) | ecosystem: Environmental > Aquatic > Marine > Intertidal zone >... | reverse complement strand
CAGCGTGGAAAAGCTGGGCGACGATATCGAGGCCGAGCTTTACCAGCTGGGCAAGGCGGAGGTGCCTAGCGCCGTCGTCGGCGACATGGTGATGGAAAGATTAAAGAGCCTGGACCACATCGCCTACATCCGTTTCGCCAGCGTCTACCGGGAGTTTGCCGATATCACCACCCTGAAAGAGGAAGTCGATACCCTGCTCGATGCCAAAGCCGAGCCTTCCACCCCCTCCAGCCAGTTGTCTCTCCTCCCCGATGATGAACTGGCGGGGGTAGCCAAAAACCGACGGAGGAAGCGGAGATGAGCCCAGCCAAGAATAAAGCCGCCCAGCCGCTGGTCGACCGCAACCAGATTGCGCGGGCTATCTTTAAGATTGCCGAGTCCATGGGCATGTCGGATAGAGACCGCGTCGAGCAGCTTACCTCCCAGGTTATCGAGCGCCTGGAACAAAAACCGTCCCTGGTGGCCAAGGAAGTGGTGGCCCAGCCTCTGCCGGGTATGGAAGAACTGGTTATCAAGCCCCGCCCCACCGTACGCCTGCTCAGCGATGGCGAGATCCAATCTATGGTCAAGGAAATCTTGAAGGCCGAAGAGCCAGCCAAACGAGAGGAGGTCCAGCCTCAGATGGAAAAAACCACTGTCGTTCAGCCCAAGGTCCAGCCCTCATCGGGCATGCACTTAAGCGAAAACGCTCTTCGTGTCTTGGAGAAACGCTATCTCATGAGAGATAAGCAGGGCAAGGTTGTCGAGTCGCCTGAAGAGCTGCTGCACCGCGTGGCGGCCGCCATCGCCGCCGCCGAGCTTATCTATGACCCCAAGGCCGACGTCAAGGCCAGGGAAGACGAATTCTACCAGCTCATGGCTAATCTGGAGTTCCTGCCCAACTCTCCCACCCTGATGAATGCTGGGCGGGAGTTGGGGCAGCTTTCGGCCTGCTTTGTTATTCCCGTCAATGATTCCATGGAGTCCATCTTCGACGCCGTAAAGTACACCGCCCTCATCCATAAGAGCGGTGGCGGCACCGGCTTTTCTTTCAGTAACTTGAGGCCGGAGGGCGATTTCGTTAAGTCCACCTCGGGTGTGGCCAGCGGCCCCGTCTCCTTCATGGAGGTCTTCGACACCACCACCGACGTCACCAAGCAGGGGGGGACAAGGCGGGGGGCCAACATGGGCATCTTGAGTATTGACCACCCCGACATAATGCGCTTCATCACCGCCAAGGATGACCCCAGAAAGCTGACTAACTTCAATATCTCGGTGGCGGTCACCACCGAGTTTATGGAGGCGGTCAAGACGGGGGCTGACTATGAGCTGCTGAGCCCCCGCACCAAGAAGGTGGTGGAAAAGCTCAACGCTAAAGAGGTCTTCGATAAAATCGTGGATATGGCCTGGAAGACGGGTGACCCCGGCATCGTCTTTATCGACCGCATCAACCAGGACAACCCCACCCCTGCGCTGGGCAAAATCGAATCGACCAACCCCTGCGGCGAGCAGCCCCTGCTGCCTTACGAATCATGCAACCTGGGCTCAATCAACCTGGCGCGGATGCTCAAAGCCACTGACGGTAAGTTCGAGATTGACTACTCTCGCCTGGCCCGGGCGGTCAAGACCGCCGTCAGGTTCCTGGATAACGTCATCGAGGTCAATAAGTTCCCCCTGCCCCAGATAGAGGAGATGACCAAGAAATCGCGCAAGGTCGGGCTGGGGGTAATGGGCTTTGCCGACATGCTGCTCATGCTGGGCATCCCCTATAATTCGGAGGAAGCGCTAAAAATAGGCACCGAGGTCATGCGCTTCGTCCACGATGAGGCGGACAAGGCCTCGGCGGCGCTGGCCGAGGAGCGGGGCGTCTTCCCCGCCTATCCGGGCAGCATCTACGACGTACCCGGCGGCGCCAAGATGAGAAACGCTTCCTGCACCACTATCGCCCCCACGGGGACCTTAAGCATCATCGCGGGCTGTTCCAGCGGCATCGAACCCCTCTTCGCCCTGAGCTACACCCGCAATATACTGGACGGCGCCCAGATGGTGGAGGTTAACCCCTATTTCGAGCAGGTCGCCCGTAACGGGGGCTTCTATTCCGACGAAATGATGAAAAAGCTGGCGGAAGGGGCTAAACTCCACGATATTGAGGGCATCCCCGATGAAATCAAGCAGCTGTTCGTCACCGCCCACGAGATAACCCCCGAGTGGCACGTCAAGATGCAGGCCGCCTTCCAGAAGTCCACCGACAACGCCGTCTCCAAGACGGTCAACTTTCCCCATGAGGCCACCCGGGAGGACATCACTAATGTCTATAAGATGGCTTACGAAGAGGGGCTTAAAGGGATAACCATCTACCGCGACCGCAGCCGCGATTCCCAGGTACTGATCACGGGCAAGGGGAAGGAAGAAGAAGCCTTTAAGCTGACCCCCCGCCAGCGCCCCACCGAGACCAAGGGGGCGATTACCAAGGTCAGCACTGGCTGCGGCTCCCTCTACATCACGGTGGCTTATGACGACAAGGGCATCTTTGAGGTCTTCGCCACGCTGGGTAAGTCGGGCGGCTGCGCCTCCGCCCAGCTCGAGGCCACCTGCCGCCTGATAACGCTGGCGCTCCGTTCCGGGGTGGATGTCGCCTCGGTGGTGAAGCAGCTCAAGGGCATCCGCTGCCCCAACATCGCCTGGGAGAACGGCAAGTCCATCCTCTCCTGCGCCGATGCCATCGCCGGCGTCCTGGAGAGGCACATCGGTGGCGAGAGCGGTCAGATTGTGGCCCCGCCTAAAGACCTTGATGTCGCCCTGAGTAGTGAGAACGGCGGTCAGGGCGCCGATGCCGTCAAGAACCTGGCTGGGCAGTGCCCCGACTGCGGCAACCTGCTCGTCTATCAGGAGGGGTGCTACATCTGCCCAAGTTGTGGATATACGAAGTGCTAGGGGGTTTTGACCCCACCCCACTACCCCACTCTGTCGGCGCACGTCTTATTGTCCCACCCTACCCACCCTTAGAGGGGATTCTCCCTCTAGAACTCCTTCTGAGTTATGGCCACTCCTTTCCCCCACCTGTTGGTGCAGAAACAAAATATGGGGGTTTGAAAGTGGGCGTAGCTCCCTTTCTACCTTAAAGGGCGGTGGGTGGGAATAGATAAAATCGGGGTGGGGTGGCCTCCATCCCCCTCTCTTTTTCCATTTTCCCCCGAAGCCTGTATAATGGGACGGTATGCATACCGTCAGGCGAGAGCTCATTAAAGTGGCGCTGGGGGAGGCCGAGGCCGATTTGGCCATTATCAATGGCTCGGTGGTCAACGTTTATAACAGTGAGATCGAGAAAGCCTCGGTGCTCATCAAGGGCGAGCGGATAGCCTACGTGGGAAATGACACCGCCAGGTCCATCGGCGCCAAAACAAAGGTTATCGACGCCGCGGGCAAGACGCTTGTCCCCGGATTTATCGATGGCCACACCCATATTGACGGGCCATATTCGATAAGCGGGATATTGAGCTACGCCATCGCTGGCGGCACCACCACCATCGTTACCGAGGTATCCGACGTTGGCTCCGTTCTGGGCTATGAAGGGATAGTTCAATTCTTAGCCTCCATCAAAGACCAGCCAGCGAAGGTCTTCGTTGTCGTCCCACCCCTGGTTACCCTGAGCCCGGTGACCGAAGAGCATGCCATCACCGTTCCCCAGCTGCGCCGGCTGCTGCGGCGCAAGAATGTCCTCGGCCTGGGCGAGGTTTACTGGGGTGATGTGGTCAACGGCCAGCGGAGAGCCCTCGACCTTATCGCCGAGACGGTAAGGCAGGGCAAAAAGGTGGAGGGGCACAGCGCTGGTGCCACCGGCAAGAAGCTGCAGGCCTATGTTTCCTCTGGCGTCAGTTCCTGCCACGAGCCAATAAGCGCCGAAGAGGTCAAGGAAAGAATAAAGCTCGGGCTTTTTATCCTGATAAGGGAAGGCGCGGTGAGGAGGGAGCTGGAGGCTATCTCTCAGATAAAGGACGACGATAATGCCATCAGCCGGCTGGCGATATCAACCGACGGGGTGACGCCGGAGCAGCTTATCAGCGATGGCTATATGGAGTTCGTGGTGCAGAAAGCCATCAACCTCGGCTTTGAGCCCATAAGGGCGATACAGATGGCTACGGTCAATGTCGCCCGGTATTTCGCTATGGATGATGATATCGGCGGTATCGCCCCGGGCAAATACGCCGATATCGCCGTTATCCCGAACCTAAAGACGATCAAAGCCGAATATGTTATCAGCAACGGGCGACTGGTCTCCCAGAACGGCCAGGTTCTTATTCCCCCCCGGGAACACCGCTACCCCCGGTCGTTATGGAACACCGTACATCTGGCCAGGGATTTTACCGCCGATGACTTCGCCATCCCGGTGGAAGGCCATCGGCTAAAAGTGCGACTGATAGACCAGGTCACCAATCTGGTCACCAGGGAGGAATTTGTTGATATGCCGGCGACTGATGGCCAGCTCAAAGCCGACGTCGGCCAGGATATACTAAAGGTAGCTGCTATCGAGAGTTCTTACGGGACGGGCCAGAGCTTCGTTGGCTTAATCAGGGGGCTGGGGCTAAAACGCGGGGCGATGGCCACCACCGATGTCTGGGACTGCGGCGATATTATAGCCGTCGGCGCTGATGAAACCGATATGGCGCGGGCGGTAAACCGGACCCGGGAGCTGGGTGGTGGGTCGGTGGTCTGTGCTGGTGGTAGGATAGTGGCTGAATTAGCCCTACCGGTGGCGGGGGAAATCTCCACCGAGCCTATGGAGACCATAGCCGAAAAATTTCGGCGTATCCAGGAGGCGGTCACCGAACTGGGCGGCAGTTCCCCTAATTTCGGTCTCACCTTGGCCGTCCTACCCTCACCGGCCATACCCTTTCTGCGCATCTGTGAATCGGGGCTGTTCAACCTCAGGGAAAACAGCTTTGTCGACCTGATTGTGGGGTAATAAATGGGCTGGAACGAAATAGAAAAAGCCAGACGGCGCCTCTCCCGGGAGCGGGGCACCATCGTCAAGGACTGGGGGGGGCGAACTCCCGTCGCCCTGGTCTATCCCAACTCCTACTACCTGGGCATGTCCAACCTGGGCGTCCACGCCCTCTACCGCCTGCTCAATAGCTACGACAATATCGCCTGCGAAAGGGTCTTCTGGGAAGGGGATAACCCCATATCTCTAGAATCACAGAGACCGCTGGCCGATTTTGCCGCCGTCCTCTTTTCTATATCCTACGAACTCGACTATTTTAACGTCGTCGGTATTCTCAAGGCCAGCGGCATCCCCCTCTATGCCCAAGACCGTACCGAGGCCCACCCGTTGGTCATCGCCGGCGGCCCCTGCATCATGGCTAACCCTATGCCCTTGTCTCTCTTCTTCGACGCCTTGGCTATCGGCGAGGCCGAGCCGCTGCTGCCGGCCATGCTGCCTGTTATTGCCGAGGTTGCCAGGCGCGACGAAAGACTCAAAGCACTGAGCTCGCTAGACGGCATGTACGTCCCCCAATACTATGCAGGAAAGCCGATTGAGCGCCAGTGGGCAAAAAAGCTGGACGATTTTCCCGTGGCCTCGGTGGTGCTCACCCCCGATACGGAATTAGGCGCCCTCTACCTCATCGAGGTGGAACGGGGCTGTAACTGGGGCTGCCGCTTTTGCCTAGTCAGCCAGTGCTTTGCCCCCATGCGCCTTCGCTCCATAGAAAGCATCTTGGCCCAAGCGGAGACGGGGCTTGAATACCGTAAGCGCCTGGGGCTGGTGGGGGCGGCTGTCTCTAGCTATCCTCATATAGAAGAGCTTTTGCCCAAACTGACGGCTATGGGGGCCGAGCTCTCCTTAAGCTCGCTGCGTATCGCCCCGCTCTCTCCGCTGGTCTTAAAAGAGCTGGCTAAGGGCGGCGCCAGGACGGTTACCCTGGCCCCCGAGGCGGGCTCGGCGAGACTGCGTAAGCTGGTCAAAAAGGGCATAACCGAGGACGATATCCTCAAAGCGGTGGCAAGGGTCGCCGAGGCGGGGATAAGGCAGCTCAAGCTCTACTTTATTATCGGCCTGCCCTCGGAGAGCGATGAGGATATCGAGGCGATGATAAAGCTGGCTTTGGCTTGCAAAGAGAACATCGATAAAAAGCAAACGGGCTGCCGACTGACGCTGAATATCTCCCCATTCGTGCCCAAGGCGGGCACGCCCTTCCAGTGGCTGCCCATGGCGCCGCCATCTGTTCTGAATCGGCGCCTATCCCGTCTCAAAAACGCCCTGATGCCGAAGGGAATCAAGATTAAGGCGGAAAGCCCGGCCTGGAGCCAGGTGCAGGGGGTGCTGGCGCGGGGGGACATCGAGCTGGCTGAAGCCTTGGCTGACATGGAAAGGCTGTCGCTATCCGCCTGGCGCAAAGCAGTCGAAAAACACAACGTAGATGTCGACTTCTATGCTAACCAGCGTTGGGATACCGGCCAAAAGCTTCCCTGGGATGTGATTAAGCTGGGGACAAAGGCGGGCTACCTGGAATCGGAGCTGGCCAGAGCCAGCGCTTAAACACCATCAGCCGCTTATATGCTATACTTTTAGCCTGATATGGGGTTCTTTGCCGTTCTGCTCATAGCGCTGGGTCTTTCGGCGGACTGCTTTGCCGTAGCCCTCGGCGGCAGTATTGCCATGAAGTCCTTTTCCCGCCTCCAGGTTCTCCGCGCCGCCGTCGCCTTTGGTCTTTTTCAGGCCCTGATGCCAGTAGTAGGTTGGCTGATAGGGCAGACCGTCGTCGACTTAATCGCTGACTATGACCACTGGGTGGCTTTCGGTCTGCTGGCTATCGTCGGTGGCCATATGATCTGGGAATCTTTCCGTCACCGCGACGGCCGCGCTAAAGGTACCGATATCACCCGGGGCTGGCCCTTGGTGGTTTTGTCTTTTGCCACCAGCATTGACGCCCTGGCCGTGGGCCTGACCTTTCCCTTCATCGAGGTGAATGTTGCCGTGGCCAGCCCGACTATCGGCGCCGTCGCTTTTGTGGCTACGGTGGTGGGGTTCGTTCTGGGGAGAAAGGTCGGGGAGCTGGTGGGGAGAAGGGCGGCGGCCGCCGGCGGCTTGATACTGATAGCTATCGGCCTCAGGATTTTGCTCACTCATCTCTTTTAGACTGTTTTTCAAGCGTATTGACGGCTTTGGCTACTTTGGCTATAATGGCTATGTAGGCTATGATGGAGGCTCGAATGGCCAACTCAGCGAAGCGTTCCCGGTATTTTCTCGATATAGACCCTGAGCTTAGAAACCGTGTCAAGGCGGTGGCGGCGTTACAGGGTAAGACGATGCGGCAATGGATGGTTGAAGCCATTAAAGAAAAGCTGGAAGAGGACGTTGATGCCCGGGAGGGTTTCACCCTCGGCGATGTTGAAGGCGCGCCATCTTTAAGGGGTTACCTGGAACCGAAAAGGAGAGGGAAAGGAAGGTTTTAGGGGGTTTTTAGCTCAAAAGCTCGGTGACGACCTCGTTTATCTCCCGCCCGTCGGCTTTACCTTTGAGCTTGGCGATAAGCTGGGGCATGACCTTGCCCTTATCCCTGATGCTCTCCGCCCCCACCTCTTTGATAACCTGTTGGGCTTCGGCCACAATCTCATCGCGGCTCATCTGGGCGGGCATGTAGGCTTCTAGGACAGCCATCTCCGCCTCTTCGTTGGCCGCCAGCTCGGGGCGGTTTCCCTGCTTAAAGGCTTCGATGCTCTCCTTGCGCTGCCTGATTTCCTTGGCGATGACGCCCAGGATGTCGCTGTCATCCAATGCTTTCTGTTTGGCGATTTCGGCGTTCTTGATAGCGGCCATCAGCAGGCGGATGACGGAACGCTTTAGTGTATCCCCGCCCTTCATCGCCTGTTTGAGGTCGTCAGTTAGCTTCTGCTGTAATGGGGATGGTTGAGCCATAAGACTTTATCTTCTCGACATTCGGGCGCTCTTGCGTCTCTTGGCGGCGCCCTTGCGCTTGCGCTTGACGCTGGGCTTCTCGTAGTGTTCGCGCCGGCGCACCTCGGCTAAGATACCTTCTTGCTGCACCTTTTTATTGAAACGCCGTAGCAAACTCTCAAAGTTTTCGTTGTCCGTAGCTACTACATTGGCCAAACAGCATCCTCCTCCTTCGCTAAAACCCTCACTTCTTTTACCCCCACATTTTAGTCAGCTTGGGCCACTCTGTCAACTGGCTTTTATTACTAGTGCTTTGGTAGTCCCCTGTAGACTTCTCCCCCGCCTTGTTTAGAAGACGTCTTTCTGACCCACCCTGCCCACCCTTAGAGGGGATTCTCCCTCTAGAATTCCTTCCGGGTTACGTGCCCCCCCACCTTGCTAACGTGGGTCTTTCGTCCCAACCCGCCCTAATGAGTAAACTCCTTAACTTGGGGGGGTACGTTCCTCCCATACCCAAAGGGAGATATATAAGGGGTGCCACCCTTATAGGGAGGGTTTTGGGTGGGATAGAAAGACGTATGTTGAACAGGGTGGGGTGGAAAGGATATGAGTCGGGGTGGAACTCCCTAACGCTTTTTGCGTTTTACTACCTCACGGGCGGCGACCACGCCCGAGGCCGAAGCCTGGATTAGCCCGCGGCTGACGCCGGCGCCGTCGCCGACGGCAAACATGCCCTCGACCTCGGTCTCCAGGCTGGGGCTGAGCTGGGGGCGGGAGGAATAGAACTTGACCTCGATACCGTAGAGCAGGGTGTGGTGCGAAGCCACTCCCGGAACCAGCTTATCCATCGCCTGCAGCATCTCCACCAGGTCGGTGAGGTAGCGATAGGGCAGGGTGAAGCTGAGGTCGCCGGGGGTGGCGTTCTCCAGGGTGGGTTTGGTCAGCCCGCGCTCGATGCGCTCCGGTGTGGAGCGCCGCCCCTCCATCAGGTCGCCCAGGCGCTGTAAGAGCACGCCGCCGCTCAGGATATTGGCCAGCCGCGCCAGATACCTCCCGTAGGCGATGGGCTGGTTGAAGGGCTTGGTGAAGGCGGTGCTCACCAGTATGGCGAAATTGGTGTTGGCCGTCTTGCGCTCGGCGTAGCTGTGCCCGTTAACGGTGATGACGGGGTCGTGGCCGCCCGTGGACTCCATGATGACCTCGCCTCCGGGACACATGCAAAATGTCCTCACCCGGTCGTCGAAGCTCTTGGAGAGGAACTCCAGCTTGGATTCGTAGAGGACGTCGGTCAGCGGCGCCATTACCGCCGCCGGCACCTCCACCCTCACCCCCACATCCACGGGGTTGCTGTGCATAGTAAGTTTGAGCCGCTCGGCTTCATTGGTCAGCCAGTCGGCTCCCTCCCGGCCCGGAGCCAGAATCAAATAGTCGCATTCAAGGCTCTCCCCGTCATCGGTAGTGACTCCTTTGACCTTGCCTTTTTCAACATTGATGGCGGCCACCGCCGTCCGCAGCCGGGATTCCAGACGGGGATTGAGGTAGTCCCACATCGCCTTGAGCACCAGCCGGCAGTGCTCGGTGCCGAGGTGGCGGATAGGCATCGGAACCAGCTTCAGTCCCGCCCGATCCGCTTTTTGGCGCAGCTGGTCGACCTTCTTCCCGGTGCCGTATAGCTTGTCGGGGGCGCCGAACTTTAGGTAGAGCTCATCAACGTATTTAATCAGTTCTTCGGTCGGCTCTTCGCCGAGGTAGCTGGGGAGGCGGCCGCCCACCTCTGAGGTCAGCGTCAACTTGCCGTCGCTGAAAGCCCCTGCCCCGCCCAGACCGCAGACCAGGTTGCAGGGCGTGCAGGGAGGGCAAGGCTGACCGGTATCACGCGCCGGGCACTGTCGCTTGTCGATTTCCCTGCCCCCTTCGATTAGCAGGATCTTGAGGTCGTCGGGAGCCAGTTCCAGGGCGGCAAAGATACCCGCGGGACCGCCACCAACAATGATTACGTCGTATTTCTTGGACATTTTGATAAGCCAAGCCATTTTATCGCCTCTAGCTTTGGCCGTCAAGGAACGAAAAATGGGGTTTTAAGGAAATTTAGGCGCTGTTTTTACGGGTAATAAACCCCTTTGGCCTGAAATTTGCCTACATTGAGCCTAAAGCTGCCTTAACCCATTGACATACGCTGTTTGGCAAATTAAAATATGTTAGAATTTGAGGATACTCAGGTGAAAGAATAATCAGCCCGCTGGCACCTTGGAGTTGCTAGGTTTTCAGCGGGTTTTTTATTAGCATCTTTAATACCTTAAAAAAATATTGCCCGGGGTATAGACCCAAAAATAAGCTGACTGGGTAGGTTAAGGAAGGTGAGCCGATGGGAGGTGTAAGGTGAACCTGCCGTCAATTCTGAGGAGGCTGTTGATAGTTATTCCGGTAGGGGTGGGGCTTATTTTGGTCACCCTGTTTATGCCTGCCCAGCGCCTGAGCATAGAAGGTATCGGCATGCTTTCTTTCGAGACCACGGTGACCCTCTCTGTTGGCTACGAGGTTGCCCGTGCCAGCCCTGATAGTATTGCCAAGGTGGGAACCGACACCAGCGCAACCGGGAATAGCTTTACCTTATCCTTCTCGCACACTTTAGTTACCGGGTCTGATAGAGTGGTCGTTATCTGTGTCGGGATAGAGAACGGCGATACGGTTGATGTGGATTCGGTAACCTACGGTGGGGTAGCCTGTAACAAGGCTGTTGATTGGATTACCGGCACAAGTGGCTTTCGGTACCTCACCGAAATCTGGTATATCCTTGAAACTGACCTGCCCAGTGATGGGCCAAACACCGTTCTAATTACTGCTTCTGGTACTGCATCTTCGCTGGAACACAACGGCTACTGTGCCGAATATACCGGTATAGAACAGGTAGTACCCGAAGCCACAGACGGTAATAATACCATATCATCACCAATTACAAACACAATCAGCCCATCAGATGGTGCGTGGGTTATCTCGGCGGTGGGCTGCGGTAATGCTGGGTCGTTTAGTCATGGGGAGGGACAGGTTGAGGTATTAGATTTTGGTGATGACTCCTCAACCTTTGCTGTTGCTGAACTCCGAGGTGCAAGTGGAGAGACATCTCTGAGCTCCACTTATTCAGGAACCGTAAACCGACTATGTCGAGTCGCCGCTTCATTCACCGAGGAACCACCCCCACCACCAGCAGGGCCTACCTACCAGTCAGTTGCCGTGGCTAGTAGTTCCACTGATACAACCTCAATCGCCGTTAGCAAGCCTTCGAGCACCGCCAGCGGTGATTTACTTATCGGGGTTATAGTCACCGATGGTAATGCCGGCACGTTTAGTTCGCCGTCAACCTGGGCCCCGATAGATTCTGGGACTGCCGACCCCGGAGGTACTGCAAATCAGGTTACCTTAGGTGCCTGGCACAAGACTGCCGGGGGTTCCGAGCCGTCTTCATACACTTGGAGCTGGACCAACAGTGAGGCGGTATACGCCTTTATCATTCGTGTCACCGGGCATGATGTGAGCGATCCAATAGATGTTTGGGGGGTGGCTACGGGCAGTAGCACCGGCGCTAGCATAACCGCAACCTCCCCGAGCGTTAACACCAACGTGGATGATACCCTG
>Ga0209427_10008557_pt1 | contig 11510 bp, 7 predicted proteins | sample DeeMarSWOR136_30_FD_187465 | JGI IMG/M metagenome (GOLD analysis project Ga0209427, IMG submission 187465) | Marine sediment microbial communities from White Oak River estuary, North Carolina - WOR-1-36_30 (SPAdes) (version 2) | ecosystem: Environmental > Aquatic > Marine > Intertidal zone >... | reverse complement strand
GCATCCCATGTAAGGTTTCTTATTGTCAGTTCTGCAGTTGAATTGAATGATGAATGCAGTCCAAAGATAATTTCTATGAAATTATAACCTAGATTAACATTTGTATTAAAGTTCTGGTCACGGGCATCCACGCAATTAAACCATTTGATTTTGGAATTATCTGGATTATCTAGGATAGCTGTTCCATTACAGACATTGCTTAGGTCAGGAAGTGCCTGCCAGTCTGTTGTTTCTCCTGTGAAATTTGTTGAAACTGGTGCTTTGGTTTTGTTTACATATAATGTTCTGGCTTCTGTTGCATTCCAATTACTTCCAGAATCATAAACTTCACAATACCAGTTATATGTATTATCAGATATGTTTAGCAATGTGAAATTAGCAACATAAGATGTGCTGTTAGTTGTTATTGTCTGGTTTAATTGATTATTAACATATAATGATATGTTTGACAATGCATAATTATCTGCAGCAGAGCAGTTAAAGTAGATGTTTCCATCTCCATCTACTGAATTGTTATCTGGAGTTATTTGGTATATTGTTGGGAAGATTGTATCTATGACTGTTATGAAATGGGTTTCATAGCTTGAGGTATAGTTTTGTGTTTCATCATAGACTGCTGTGATATTGAATGTTCCTACTGTAGTGTATGCTGAGGTTGTTGTTAATGTTGCATTGCCAAATGCAATTAGGTTTCCATCCCTGTAGAGCTTAACAAAGCCTGCTGCTGGGGTTACCATTGTTATTGTATGGTTTACTGTATCTCCAATATTTACTGTGATATTACTGTCAAAGTTGTTTAACAGAAGATTTACTTCTGATGTTCTCTTGTTTATTACAAGGGTGTTTGATTCTTGTGCAGATGAATAATTCTGTGTTGCTGTTGCATTACAAACATAATAATAATGCCCTGCTGCATGGGTTGTTGTGTGGGGGATTAAAACAGGAGTATTGTTTACATACAGCAGGGGAGTAACCTCTGAATTATTTGCAACACAGTTGACTGTTGTTTGTGTTGGATAGGTTTCATTCCATGATGGGGATGCTGTTAATGTTAATCCTGTTGTTCCTTTATAGATAATATAAGTTGAGGTATTACTTGCAGATGTATAGTTTGTTGTTTCTATAACACTACAGACATATGTATGATTTTGTGCTGCAAGTAATGTTGCGATGTTGTTTTCTGTTGCAGTTACATTGATTCCATTTCTATATAGAGTTGAAGGAGCTTGTGGATTACTGCAAGCACATGACGCTGTGACTGCTGCTGGATATGTCTGTGGTGATTGTGGTGTGAAGGTTAGATTGCAATGTGATGCATATTTTGTAGTTACTGTCAGCAGATTGGATTCTTGTGCAGATGTATAGTTTTGTGTTGATGTTGCATTACAGGTATAGTTGTATGTTCCTGGTGCATGTGTAGTTGTATATGGATTTGCAATTGGTGCTCCATCTACATACAGCAGTGGTGTTACTTGGTTATGGTTTGCAGTGCAGTTGACTGTTGTTTGTGTTCCATTTACAACTGTCCATCCTGGTGTTGCTGTTAATGTTAGTGTTGTTGCTGCCTTGTATATTTCATATGTTGATGTATTGCTTGCAGATGTATAGTTTTGTGTAGTTGAGACATTACAAACATAAGTATTGTTGCCTGCTGGAATCAATGTTCCAATGTTGTTTTCTGCTGTAGTTACATCAATTCCATTTCTGTATAATCTAAATGGTGTTTCTGGGTTATTGCAGCTGCAGGATGTTGTTACTGCTGTTGGATATGTCTGCGGTGATAATGGACTAAAGGTTAAGTAACAGGATGATGTATTTTTGTTTATTACTAATGTATTTGATTCTTGTGCTGATGAATAATTCTGTGAAGCAGTTGCGTTGCAAACATAATAATAATGTCCTGCTGCATGGGTTGTTGTGTGGGGGATTAAGATAGAGGTATTATTTACATAAAGCAATGGTGTTATTTCATTGTTGTCTGCAACGCAGTTTACTGTTGTTTGTGTTGGATATGTTTCTGTCCATGAAGGTGTTGCTGTTAATGTCAATGTGGTTGTTGCTTTTGCTATTGTAAAGTTCCATTGATATGTATAATTCCATTGATTAACTGTATCATTTGCATATGATTTCCAATAGTGTGTTCCTGCTGGAAGTATTGAAGAATAACTATAATTTCCATTTGTTGTATTTCCTGCAACAAGGTTCATTGAGTGGTTCCATGGTGTTCCTGAATAATTTGATTCAAACCAGGCAGAGCTTATGCCATAATCATCCTGCCAGGTAATATTGAAGTAGCTTTGTTGTGATGGGGAGTATGTCAATGGAATGCTTGTTCTATTGTTTGACCAGTATGGAGGACTATCTGCAATAACATTAAAGCAGTGATAAGGCATTGTTGTATTCCAGTTTCCAGAGGTATCATTTGCATACTGGTTCCAGCAGATTGTCTTGCTTACCTGGCTTGTTGTATTAATGGTCTTATTGCACCAGCTGGATGTCCCTGTTAGAGTGCATGTTGATTCATTTACCCATGTTCCTGTTTTATTTGTTCTGAATACTGCAGTGCTTAATTGGTAATTGTCATGCCAGTAAACTGCAGTGTTGACTATTGTGCCTGCAATAACAGTGCCAAGGGAATCATCCTGGTCATTTGTATAATAAGGCGGAGTTGCATCATAAACTGTAAGCAGATTGGATTCTTGTGCAGATGTATAATTTTGTGTTGATGTTGCGTTGCATGTGTAATTATATGAGCCAGGTATGTGTATGGTTGTATATGGAATTGCAACAGGTGTTCCATCTACATAAAGCAGAGGTGTTACTTGGTTGTGGTTTGCAGTGCAGTTGACTGTTGTTTGTGTTGGGTAGGTTTCATTCCAAGAAGGTGTTGCTGTTAATGTCAATGTGGTTGTTGCTTTTGCTATTGTAAAGTTCCATTGATATGTGCTGTTCCATTGGTTTATTGTATCATTTGCATATGATTTCCAATAATGGGTTCCTGCTGGAAGTATTGCAGAATAATTGTAGACGCCATTTAATGCTGTTCCTGCAATCCTGTTCATTGTATAATTTCTTGGAATTCCAGAATAATTGCTTTCATAATAAGCTGTATTAACTCCATAATCATCCTGCCAGGTTATGTTAAAGTAGCTTTGTTGTGCTGGGGAATATGTTATTACAATATCTGTCTGGTTGTTTGACCAGTATGGTGGATTATCTAGCAGATAACCAACTTCAAGATATGCTGCATAAACATAACCATATGAATGGGATGTTGTTTTAGTAACAGGGCTTAGTTCTATACTCATAGCATTGTAAGCTCCAGAAGGAGTTGTCCAGTTGCAGGATCTCCACCCAGCTGCAGAATTGGTTGCAACTGTTGTCTGGCATCTTGTTGTTCCCCCCTGCTGCAAATAGAATGTGTATGTGGCAGTTGTTCCAGTTGCAGAATATACCCAAAGTGTGATGTACTGTGGATTCTGGGTTATTGTTGGGAACCCAAATTCAGCTGTCACTGAATTTACAGTGTAGTCTGAAACATAATCTGCAGTATTTGGGATATTTGGCCGTCTTGTGCCATCGTCTATCTCTGCATGAGTTGTTCCTGTGCCATCATCCCATCCTGCTGTGATAGTTGAGCTTGGGTCATAATAACTGTATTGCATCTGTGCTATTGAATACATTGGTTCTTGTGTTATTGCGATTCCAGCAGAAGCTGGTTCTTCGGTCACAGGTTGTTCTTGTGCTGGTTGTATGTATTCCTGTTCTGAAGTAACTGTAGGTGTATTGTCTATACTTGTTTGCAGTCCAGGCTGGTCAATTCCATAGATTGTCCTTCCTGTTGCATCTGGTTTAATGAAGAATGCAACACCTATTGACATTATTACAAGCAGAGCTATGATTACTGCAATCTGGAGTTTCTGGTTTCCTCTCTTGTTTTTATTTATCATTTCTTAACCAAAACCTCTTTTTTATTGAATTTGCATTCCCACAGTTCTAGGAATTCCTGGACTTCTTTTGAGAATTTAACTGGGACAAGAAGGACTGTTCTTCCAAGGTGAGTTATATCATATTTTTTGACAATTCCTGATTTTCCATCTCTGCCTTTAAGTGCATAATAGAACCTAATCTTGTCTTTTTTAACAAGATGTTTAGTAGAATACGTAAAAATAGCCATCTCTGCATAATTGTCTTTACTTAATTGCACTTTTCTAGGCATATGTTAACTAGGTTAACAGAATAAGTATTTAAATGTTTCTATGTTAAATAGGTTAACAAAGAATTCTTATGTTAAATAGGTTAACTATCAAACTAAAATTGCAGAAATAATTGAAATATTTAAATTTTTTGTTTTTTATTGTTAAATAGGTTAACATAGGATTTAAATTTATACTTACATTTATTTCTTTGGATGTATAAAGATGTTTTAAGAAATGCAAATATTTATATATAAGTATAGCTTTTCCTATACTGAGCTGATTGTTAAAAAAATGGATAAAAAGAAAAAAAATAAAAATAAGAAAAAAGTAACACTGAGTATAGATTCTGATATTTATGAAAAATATCAAAAGTTTTGCGAAGAACATGGCTTGATGCTTTCAAAAAAAGTTGAGTTATTTATGAAGAAAGGGGCTGAAGAAAGTGAGGAATAAAAAAGAGATGAAGATAATTGTATTGATTTTAATAATTCTTTTCACTATTGGGTTTGTTTATGCTGCAACACTTTTAGATGATACCCAAGCTGAGTTTGACAGCGGAACTTATGCAAATACTTTCTACAACACTTCTGGATTTGTGCAGTTAAATGCATCACAGACATCTGGAAATTATACTTCACAGATATTTAATGCAGGTGCAATCTCACAATGGAATAATATTTCATGGACACAAGGAGCTTATTACCAGCAGGAACTGCCAGATAATTGTGCTTCTGAAAGTGGCTTGGGCGGAGTAGATATGACAGGAACTAAATTATTAATGCACCTAAATGAAGCATCTGGAACAATAGAAGATACATCTGGGCAAGGAAACAATGGAACTTATAATGGGGCCCTATATTCACAATCTGGAAAATTCAATACAGCAATTGGTTTTGATGGAACAGATGATGTAATTACTGTTTCAGATGATGACAGCTTGTCTTTTGGAGATGGCGCTACAACAGATTCTCCATTTTCTATTACTGCATGGGTGAATATGGACGATGCTACATCTTTCCCAATACTTGATAAGTTAGCAGAATATACATTAGATACAGGAGGTTCTGATAATTTATTTTTTAGGATTTATGATAATGCAGTTGGATTAGCAACTGCAAAACATGTTCAAACCACAGGAACTTTAACCTCATATGAAGGACAATGGACCCACCTTGCAGCAACATATGATGGTTCTTCAACTGCTGCAGGCATTAAAATATATATCAATGGAGTACAACAAGCAACAACTGTCCAGAATGATGGGGTAAGTTATTCTGCAATGCACAATAACGGATATCCTTTAACTATTGGAAAAAGAGAAAGTTGGAGTACTAAGTATGCAAATGGAGATGTTGATGAATTAATGATAATCAATAAAACTCTGTCAGCAAATGAGATATTAAATATCTATAAAAGAGGGGCGTTGAAATTAAACCTAACAGCAAGAAGCTGTGATGATGCAGCATGTTCAGGAGAAAGCTTTACAGATATTACAGATGAGTCTCCCCAGAGTTTGTCTGTTGCAAACAACTCTTATTTCCAGTATAAATTTGCATTTGAAACAGATAATGCAACTTATTCCCCTGAATTGTACAATGTTACAATTGATTATACTTCTTTAAATGCAATCCCTATTACAACAACACCATCAATAACTCCTGCAACAGCATATACTAATAATGACTTGAATTGTTCATTTACTGTAACAGACAATGATGATGGAGATAATCTAAGCATTAATTATACCTGGTATAATGGCAGCACTGCCATGATTACTGGAAATTTGAGTGTTGTGAATGGAACAGAGGAATCAATAATCCTCAAAAGCGGAAATACAACAAAAGGAGAAACATGGAATTGCTCTGTTATCCCTTATGATGGGGCAAGCTATGGGACTGAAAAAAGTGCATCCAGGACAATTTCAAATTCACTTCCAACAGCCCCTGTAATTAATGTAACCCCTGATATTCCAAATGATGGTGATGATTTGACATGCAGTGTCAAGACAGCAAGCACAGACAATGATAATGATGCTGTAACTTATGCAAGGCAATGGTATAAGAATAGTATGGCACAGGCAGGAGAAACAGCAAATACATTATCAAATACATTAACAACTCCTGGTGAAATATGGATGTGTGTTGTGACACCAAATGACGGGACATCAGACGGAGCAGCAGGAAATGATAGTGTAACAATTAATGGAACAATACCAACATATGCAGTAAATCTTATTTCACCAAGCAATGGAGCATCATGGACATCTTCAAGCACTGTTACATTCCAGTATAATACTACATTGAATGCAACAAATTGCTCTTTAATAATAAATGGTGCAGTAGACCAGACAGATGATAATATTACTGTAAATGCAACTGAAAGCTTTACAAAATCATTGTCAAATGCAGCTTATACATGGTCTGTAAACTGCACAGATGTGAATAATGTTACAAACTCCTCTGCAACATGGACAGTAACAGTAAGCTACTCCACTGGCGGTGGCGGAGGAGGAGTCGGAGGAGGTGGTGGAGGCACCACTACTACAACTACTCCTGTAACAACTGTAATACTTCCTGAAGAAGAAGAGGTATGTTCAGAATTCTGGATTTGTGAGGACTGGTCAAAATGCATTAATGGAAGAAAGACAAGGACTTGTGTTGATTTTAATGCATGCGGAACTGCACTAAGCAGGCCAATAGAAACAGAGACATGCTTGACTGAAGACCAGCTAGCACTTGAACAATTAAATGTTGACCAGTACAGGGTAGAGCAGACATTTACTGTATCCCAGAATAATGAGATATCATTTAGTTATGGAGGAGAAACACACAGCATAACTATTACAGAGATAACACCTGAAAAAGTTTCTGTGATAATAAGATCTGAGCCAATAAGTGTTGATTTATATCCTAAACAGCCGCAGGGTGTTGATTTGGACAATGACGGGAGGGATGATATAAAGCTCATATTGAATTTTGTTGAAGATGGAGAGGCAGAGATAACATTGAAGTTTGTTGGGACTGGCATTTCATCAATTACAGGAGAGGCGATAACTGTTCTTCCATATAAATCACCAAAATCATATTATTTAGTTCCTGTGATATTACTGCTGGTATTATTCATAGTGCTGGTTTCTGTGAGAAAATCCCATTTGTCAAAAAAGACAAAGAAATTTGTTACAGTCCTTCATATCATATTGATGGGATTAATAATCCTTATTTTCTTAACATCATTTTTCAAGGATTCAATAATAGGTGCTATTTTGACAAATGCCACTAACACGACTGCAGCTCAAAGCTCTTCTGCTATCAGCAAGATGTCCTTGCCGATGATAGCTTTTGCACTTATCATAGCAGCAGTATCAATTATCATGATATTTATAGAAAGGAAGAAGATAAAGGGACTCTTCAAAAAAAAGCATGGAAGCCGTGCAAAGAAAAAAAAGGCAAAGAAAATTAAAAAAATACCAAAACGTGTTAAGAAGTTAAAAATAAAACCAAGAAAACGCCAGAAGGCAATAAATAAATTATTTAAACAAAAGCGCCGCAAAAGAAAAAAGAGGTAATAATTAAAAATGAAAAAAAAGAGGAAGACAAAGAAAAAATCAAAAGGTAAAGGACATTTTAAAAAAATCCAGCTGGGAATTGCAATCTGCCTGCTGCTGGTGGCTGTTCTTATGCTTTTTAAGAATCCAGGGATTACAGGGCATTTTTCTGCAGATTTCAAATCGCAGACATTATCCATGACTATTGACAAAAGCCAGAGTTATATGCTGACAGCAGTCAGCGATGAACCAATCTATGTAACTTCTATCAGAATGTCAGGAGAAGTGGTTGGCAATGGAAATGTTGAGATATTTATTGACAACAATGCAGGACAAAGGCTTTTGTTATACAGGAATGTAAAAAAAATAGAACAAGGGCTTTCAACTGTTACAGGAATGCTGGTTGGTTCAGATGAAGAATCTATTGAAGCATCTGAGCAAATACTTCTTGTGTTAAAACCTCTTGATAAAATAGAATACAAAGGAGCTGAGATATCATTGTCAGCAAAAGAGGAGTATGTATCTGGTTTGTTTAACAACAAATGTGCTGATACATGTTTTATAGAAATGACACTTTCATCTGAATTGGGTTATAAATTAACATTTAATATAGAGCCAGGAACAATGCTGAAGATAAACAAGCTAATCTATACTTTAAAGGATGAGATAACTTAGATTACATCAGCAAAGGTGTTATAAATACTTCTATCAGCCCTGCTATAATCAAGAGAATAACAGCTATAACTATAAGGGTAGCGCTGTCTTTCAAAACTTTCTTGAAATTATTATCCATAAAATCATGCTTCATTAATGCAAAAGATATCATTCCGCTTGCCAGCCCGCCCACAAAATAAGCCATTATCTCCGGGGCTCCATGGGTGAGGTACTGCAAGAACCCTACTATAGTTACCTGGAAATAATCAAGAATATTCTTTGCATAGAAAAGGTTGTTTCTTATAAAAGAGCCTATTGCTGTTGCCATGATAGATGCGTTCCATGTAAGGATGAATATTGCCCCTGCCCCATAAAAGAAAGAGAAGGCTATGCAGAATACCAGTATTTTCAAGTTGTTCATGAATATTGAGCTGAGAGATGCAAATGAAAATGCTGTGTAGCTTCCTGTTGGCGTTGTTGTTACTGTGATTATTGTTTCCAGCTGGGCACTAAACATCCTTTCAATAACTACATTTGGCATGAATATATACAAAGAAGCAAATGCCAAGGCATACCCAATAAAAAGATAAAAAAGCACCCACAATGCTTTACTGTGTTCTTTTAATAATTTCCTTTCCTGTTTTATTACCAAATCTTTTTTTTCTTCTTGCCTAATTATGCTGCGTACAAAAGGGATTGATGCAATTACTGTTAATGTAACCATGATTATACTAACATAATTCTTGAATATCCACAATGCCAAGAATGCAGCAACAAAGGAATAAACAAAGCCTATGAAAATCATCTCCCACGGCCTTCCTGTCACCTTTTTTGGGTTTACAAGAATCTCTAAAACCATATATAATTATAGAATCCAAACGTATATAAATCTATTGTTTTGTTATTAAAAAACAGGCATATTTATAAATAGGTATATTTTCAAGATTATTATGCGCCGGTGGTCTAATGGCTACGCGTTAGAATTATAGATTCACTGGTTTATGACGCTAAAGCGCCATAAATGACTGCGGCCTTCCATTAATCAGAAGACAGCCGTATATCTGGGTTCGAAAAGAGCTCAAATTAACCTAAAACGTGCTTCGTGCACTCTTGATTTAGGTTCTTCGAAAGTCCCGGCCGGCGCATTTTAAAATGAAAAAGAAAGAAAATGTCCTGGTGTTCTGCGCCCATTCTGATGATCAAATCTTTGGGCCAGGAGCAACCTTAGCAAGCTATGCAAAAGAAGGCAAGGATATTTATACCTATATTTTTTCATATGGGGAGGCAAGCCTGTTATGGCTTAAGAGAAAGGTTGCTGTCAAGACAAGGGTCAAGGAAGCAAAAAAAGCTGACAAGATTATTGGAGGAAGAGGAGTTTTTTTCTTTGGATTAAAAGAAGGCAGGTTTCCAGATGAAATCAAGACAAAACGGATTGTCAGGAGATTAGCTAAAATAATAAGAGAAAAAAGACCAGGAAAGATATTCACACATTCATTTAATGACCCTCATCCTGACCACAGGATAGTTTATAATGCTGTCATGAATGCGATAAGCGACATAAAATACAAAGGAGATGTTTTTGCTTTTGATGTATGGAACCCATTCATATTCAGGAAAACCTTTTTGCCAAAATTATATGTTGATGCCACAAAAACTTTTGATAAAAAATTGAGAGCATTAAAATCTTTTGAAAGCCAGAAATCATCCTTGATACCTTTGTTTTGGAGTGTCTGGTTCAGGGCACTGGTCCATGGATTTCATATTCACAAAAAATATGCAGAGAGGTTTTTCAAGATTATAGAATGACCAAGAAGAAATTATTGATTACATCAGATGCTTTTTTGCCTCATTGGGATGGGGTTGCAAGGTTTCTATCAGAGATTATTCCAAGAATAAAAGAGGATTTTGATATTACTGTTATTGCCCCTAAATTTGAAGGAAATAAACCGGAAATAGAAGGGGTAAAGATAATCCAGATGCCCTTGCTAAAGATCCAGTTTGCTGATACATATTTCTCAAGGTTCCAGTTTAAAAGAATAAAAAGGATTGTTGCAAGGCATGATATTGTCTTTTGCCAGACAATTGGGACTATTGGGATTGCTGCAATAAGGGCTGCAAGAAAACTAAGAAAGCCGATTATTTCATACATGCATATCATTGAATGGGAGCTTGCCCCAAAGAGTTTGAAACGCTTTAGATGGATATCCAGGATTTTCACAAGATGGCTTGCAAAGAAGCTGTATAACAAATGCAAACTTATGCTTGTCCCTTCTACAGAGGTTGCTGATGAATTAAGCATGATTGGGGTAAAGACCATGAAAAGCGTTGTCCATCTTGGAACTGACACCCATAAATTCATGCCTCCTGCAGATAAAGCAGCTGCAAAAAATAAGCTCGGTATAGACCCAAAAAATATAGTGATAGGCTACTGCGGGAGAATAAGCCGTGAAAAAGACCTTGTTACATTATACAGGGCTTTTACACAGCTGCGCAAAGATAATTCAGATATCATATTAATGATTGTTGGTTCTGGGATTACAGAACACAGTGTTTTATTTAAAGACAAGAGAGGAGTAATTATGCCTGGTTCTGTTAATGATGTTGTTCCTTATCTGCAGGCAATGGATATATTTGTATTGCCAAGCTTGATTGAGACAACTTCCCTTGCAACAATGGAGGCAATGTCATGCGGGCTTCCGGTTTTGTCAACAAGGGTTGGGCTTGCTAAGGAATATATCAAACACAAGACAAACGGCATGTTTTTTCCAAAAAGAAATATATATATTTTAAGAAAGAAGATTGAACAGCTGATTAATGACAAAGAACTTAGGTTGAGATTAGGAAAAAATGCAAGAAAGACAATAGAAGAGAAATTCTCATGGGAAAGGACTGTTAAAGAGATTAAAAGAGTTTTGGGTGCTTTCTAAAGTTTTAGGCTTACAACTTTAGATATTCCATGTTCGTCCATTGAAACACCATATAAATTATCTGCTTCTGAGATAATAGCATCGTTGTGTGATATCATCACATACTGGGCCTTATCTGCATATTTCCTTATTAATCCTGCAAGTTTTTCTGAATTATGCTTGTCCAAGGCTGCATCAACTTCATCA
>Ga0209427_10008553_pt1 | contig 11512 bp, 9 predicted proteins | sample DeeMarSWOR136_30_FD_187465 | JGI IMG/M metagenome (GOLD analysis project Ga0209427, IMG submission 187465) | Marine sediment microbial communities from White Oak River estuary, North Carolina - WOR-1-36_30 (SPAdes) (version 2) | ecosystem: Environmental > Aquatic > Marine > Intertidal zone >... | reverse complement strand
AGCAGAGAAGAATTATATCAACTTTACAAGGATCTCTTTAAATCATACGTCTCAACTATTAGAGTGATCTTAAAAGCCCTTGACTCAAGAGATGCAATTGCGTCAGGTCACTCGCAGAGAGTTGCGGAATACGGTAAAATAGTGGGTGCAAAATTAGGATTATCCACCACAGAAAGAAGGAATCTAGAGTTGGCTTCACTTTTACACGATGTGGGTAAGATTGGAATAAGTGAATATATATTAGGAAAGCCAGGAAAATTAACAGACCAAGAGCTCTTTATGATAAAGAAACATCCAGAGATTGGAGGACATATTATAGAAGTTGTTGAGTTTTTAAAGCCAAATGTTCCTTATATTCGCCACCACCATGAGAGGTTTGATGGTAAAGGCTATCCTGATGGTTTAGCTGGAGAAGACATTCCTCTACCCGCAAGGATTATCTCAGTAGCAGAAACTTACGATTTTCTAACCTCTGACCTCTCTTATCGAAAGGCACTCTCTAAAGAGCAAGCCTTTGAAGAATTGAAAAGGGTTTCAGGTACACAACTTGATCCAGAAATTGTTAGTACCTTTATGCACACAATTCATTAAAGGACATTTGAAAAAATTAAGAGGATGTATTGCTAGAAGGTAGTAGGTTATCCTAAATCTTTTATTACTTACACAGGTGATGCCGATTTTGAAGCACACCTACATATTGTGGATTCGACTTATTCCTAAAAACCTTATAAATACTGCTATGAATACCAGCAAATAAAAAGCTCAAAAAAGTTGATGTTACTGATTATATGTTAAACTAGAATTTTGAAAAATTGTATAAAAAAACTACTTGGGAAGTTAAAACAAAATGTCACATTTAAAGTAAAAATAAGAATTCAGAATTAATGGGCTAAAAAATGCCACTAGGTAAAAAAACTTCACTTCCAATGCAAGTAGAATCATTGTTTGTAGCGGAGTTAACGACTGCTGCTATAAGTTATGACCACACTTAGTGAGACTATTACTTACTGCCTGCTCACTTAATGGTAATTCGGTATTAGTATCCGTATTTCTGTAAGGCCTTTGGGGTATAATATTCTGGCTGGTAATACTCACCAGTTTTACCAAGTGTGTAGTTACTGAATCCTCCTGTGCTGTGCACTCTCTGTACATCTATGGTCAAGACAAATGCTATAGTGGGAATCATTGCACCATTATAGACTGATTTCACCAGATATCCCGCATTTTCAAAAACCCTCCACAGTTTTCCCTGCCTGTCATATTTATCAGAATAGAGAATCCACCACGTTTCGGGATCCACATACCAAATCTGTTTACTGTAAATATAGTGAGGATCTTTATGCGTGCATTCTAGGACATAGGTATTAATTCTCTCTCTTTGAACTCCATCAATAATGCAATATCCCTCTTTGTGACCTTCTCTTAATTGATCTGTGTCCTGGTGGCGGGATAGCAACAATTCTTTTCTGCCTAGATATTTATATTTCATATAGGAAATGGCATTATCGTAGATTATATTGTCTTCACCACCCCCATCGCTGCCTCCCTGGGAAGCTGTTCTTTGGGCGGTTGACCTGCGCACAATTTTTCTGGTATTGCTCGAAAAAGCATAGCTTTCAAAAGGTTTGGTGCGGTCTATCCACTTAATCAATATGGATCTTGTACCCCTCATTGAGGCTGGTTCATAGTATGCAACGTGCGTTGCCCTGTATATCCTCTTTGGGTTAGGAAACTCAGGCACAGGGGGAACCTCCCTCCTTCCTGCAAAATAGAGAAAATAAGCATCCAAAACCATTTTCCGGTCATAGCGATTTTCCCCATCTATGAGCCATAGGTCCTCAAGTGCATGCGCATTATCGCCTTGGTTAAGATTGTCAAAGTTGTATGCTATCTCTAGTCCTGTCTTGGGATTGGGGAATGGAATGCCGCTTATGTAATTGAGCAGTCTGTCATCAGGCCCAATACTGCAGGTGCCTGCATACTTTCTGGTTAATTCTAGGTCGCCCTTGGTAGGCTTGATTTGTCTGTAGGGAACTATCTCAAACCAGCTTGCCCCCCATTTTTCAGTATTTTTTGTTATTTGATACATGGTTTCAGGAACAACCTCCTTAATGCTATCGATGTTAGAAGAATCAATCTTCTTTCCTACCCAGGTCTTTTCCCATCCTCTCACTTTTTTAAGTTCCTCTCCTTCGTAAGAGGGAACAGGGTAGCGTATTTCATCAGCCTGGGAAGAGATGCACGTGAAGCATAGCATGAGATACAGTTTTATCATTACTCCCCATAGGGTAGACATAAAACATCTTTTTCTTCTCATCTTTAAACCCCCTCATTGTTAAATGAAAGATTAAAAACTATCATGAAGTAACATATGTCACTTACCAGAATTCATATCTTACAGAGAAGATCACCTGGTTCTGATATCTGGCAGCTCCTTGCTCATTTATCTGCTGGTAGTTTACCATCCACTGCCAATGGTCTCCGGGCTGATAGGCTAAAGCAGCGACTATGGTAGTATTACCGTTGAGATCATACACAAAATTAAACCCAGGAATCAGTGTATAGAAGAAAAAGCCAGTTGAAAGTGAAAGGCTGAATTTGGTCCAGGTGGGATCTCTGGTCCCTGATTCCCATATAATGCTTTTACTTGTACTCTTATCATATTCGTGATTTAACAGCCAGTATTGAAACCAGGTAAGTGAGACTTCCACTGCGGTAGAACGGTTCCAATCAGATAAATAGGGAACCATGGTTGAACGGTTAAGAGTGAGCGCTGTGGTAATAAGATCTTTCTCCTTTATATCAAAGGTACCAAATTGATAATCCCGGTTTGTGTTGTACACACATTCCCCTCTGATGGAAGAACCAATCTTTTCCCAGGTGGTGGAAAGGGTAAAGGCAGTAGAATTATAGTGGGGATAGGTATAAATCTTCCCATTAGGAGCTAACCCAAGCTGCAAGGCAAGCAACCTGGCAAAACCTCCCTTGTCGGCTATGAGAGGGGAATCGAGCCTGGTATAAAAGTGAGAGACAGTCCAATCTAAACCCTCTCCTATACTCCAATATCCTCTTATTCGAAGACCAATCTCAAGATTTTTCTTGCCATCGTTGGGTGCATCTCTTCTCTGCTTATCAAATATTTTCTGTAGCGAACGATTGGGCATTATAACCCCACCAAAGAAAAGACCGCTACCCGCTGGTGGCACTCTTTGTTCTTCAAAGTCGAAGGGGATGAGGAGTAGTTCAAAGGACAGGTCTTGCCAAAAATTTTTAGGTGTATAGTATAATCGCACCATCCAAAGGCCGATCTTAAAGTCCTCCCAGTCAGGAAAGGCTACCATATATTTGGTATCCAGAGGATTGATCACATCTGCAACCCGGGACTCTGCCGTCTCTCCCCAACTGACTAACTGCTTCCCTATGCGAGCTTGGAGGTCTTTATACTTGAGATCAAGATAGAACTCTGTGAGCCATTCCTCCGAGTTACGGGGCCTCCTGAAGTCCCGATATTTATCTTTCCCTCCCTCTCTTCTTATGGCGTGCCTCTGGTTAGTGTCTAAATCAAGTCCTTCATCATAATAGTAATTAGCAAGTAGATAGAACCTCATATCAAGGTCTGAAGTGTTCACCACCTTGTATAAACCCTCGAACCTGAACGTTGTCCTGAAACTGGAAAAGCGGACATCACGCACATCCTCGTGGGTGCGAAGATTAAGCGTCTGCTGCACATTACCCTTACAATCTAATTTTCCGTTTAAAAGTTTAAAAGCACATGCATCTTTCCTTTGAAAGATGAGCAAAGATACTGCAACTAACAATATCACTAGTAACCTTTGCATACAAACTTGCCTTTTTTCCAACGCTAGGAGGATAATATCCATCCAGTTTTATCTCATCAATTAATGCAATACATAATAGAAGAATAAGTCCTTGTCAAATCTAAAGTGATTTAAAATTGAATATAGCGTATCAACATGGCAGATTTCAACCACAATGGTTTTGAACGATCCTTCTTATTCTATAAAAGCGTGATTTTGCAGTTAAAGGTGATGAAGTTCACCTTTTCTGGCGGGACAATTGTGAGGGAAACTATAAAGTCTATTACATGAGGAATGAGGACGGCGGGCAGACTTGGTCAGAGGAAATGAGGTTGACAATCAACTCGCGAAGGTTCTTTTTGTCTGTGCTGGGAGTTAGTGACAATTTCTTCTATATTCTGAGGTATGACGATAGCGACGGGACGTAGACTCTGTATTATGTATTCACTTTAGATGAGGTCAATACCTTATAAGATCCTTGTTCTATAATCGCCTTCCGATGTAGAGTGTTGTGATATCAGAATAGTGGTTTAATTTTTCTAAAGAGAGTAGGTCAAAATGCCGAATATAGGATTTAGATAGTTAGATGAGCACAGAATAGAGGCAAGCTTAAAAGTGGGAGAAGGTTATCTAAGTATACAACATTACAAATCTAAAAAAATCTAAGCGTGATAACAGAATGGCTACATATAGTTTGACTAAGAAAGATAGACTACTAATTGAAAAAGTTGTACCTTGCTCCAGTAAATCGGAAGCAGAAAGGATACTTAAACAAAAGAGAGTCCCATGGACACGGAGCTACAAAGGGGGTAAGCATACCCTTGTTTTTTCTAATAGTAACACATACAGTGCTGTGTGGTTTCGGTTGTGGAGCATATTAGAGATATTGTAATAGAATATGATTTAGGATTCAAGTAAGGCAGGAGTTAAATGTCGCTCCTGTTTTGTGAAAGGATGGTGAAGTGATTGAATAAAATGAAATTCAATGTCATTGGGCTTGATAGTGAGAATGGAGAAATCAAAAGATGGTATCAAAGTGGAAATACTATTAAGGTAGAAAATAAAATTAACATCGTAGTGAAAGATGGAGTTACTAAGCGAGAAGCAGAAAGTATATTTTCAAAGCTCATCCCACGAGTTTTAGATGTAATATTTTTGAGTGCTAAGAGGTAGAACAGAAAATTATCAAGCTGAATGAGGAAGAAGTGAAAAGAAAAGGGCTAGGCGTACTTCAGCCCTTTTTGCTAGCACAATAAGTCAAAACAACTCTACTCCCATTGTAATTTACACCCTCGGTATAAATGCGTGGTTTTGATGAAAGCAGAAATTTTTAAGGTTACCAAAAGTAATGTGCGATAAAATTCAATAGAAGGCGAGCTTAGAAACTGACAAGAAATATAAACTTTTTTGATCATTTTAGACACCGCATATGTTATGGCCAGACTCCCACCGAAAGCTTGCCTGATAAATCTACTTTAAAATTTTTGATTATGCTTAAATTTTTTTATGATTGAGAATCTTTTTTGGAAAAGAGGGTAGACATGAGCAAATTAATTCCTTTTAAGACTGTGTATACCATTCCGACTATAAACAACACAAAAATTCCCAATGTAATAAGCGACCATTTCATCATAAATTGTCCATAAATTGAAATTTACACATTTCTAATTCTCTTAATACATATCGACAATAATGGAGAATAACTTTAATCGAGCAAGTCATATTGCCAGGTGAAGGTGAGGTCACTGCTGCTAAGAGGTTGTTTAAAGGGATATTGAGGAAGTATCAACGATTTTTTGATGGTGTAGTTGCTGCCATCTCATCTATTATGGCGTGCCGCACAGAGCCGATGGGATATAGAAAATGACCTGTTTAATGATCTAGTCAATCACTGGTCTATGGATCACTGCTTTAGGCATGAGCCAAATGCTATCATTAATTTCTTGCTTACCCTATTTGTTGCATTTGTGTGAATGCAAAGCTTCTACAAGCTGAACATGAAACGGCAGATGCGCTCTCGATTTACACTCATCTCTATTGCCACCCAACTTCTCACTTCTCTTGTGGCCTATGATTTCATTGCAGCATGGCTCCTGCCTTTACCTGACACATAAGATGAATTTGAGATCTGATGTATAGTAGAGCTATTGCATCAAATCTGCTATCGCAGTAATCACTACCCGTATCTCTTCACTATAAAAAAAAGACCTCTAAAAAAGCCTTGCGAACTTCCTGAATATCTACATATCCTTAAAAAATCTTGCTTTTCCATTACTTTATAACTAAAAATGTTAATAAGTTACGGAATTGCTGGTATAGTACCGATATTGTTTGACAAATAAATAATTTCTGATATTATTTCAATTTGTTCTTAATAAAAATGTAAATGATATAAATCTAAATAAATTTAACAGAAATAACTTTATATTATGGCAGAAACGATTTATAAAAGTGATCTAATAAAAATCTCACTAGATGCTATGGGTGGTGACTATGCACCTCAAACCACTGTTGAGGGAGCTGTTCTCGCAGCGAAAGAATACAATATTGCATCAGTGTTAGTTGGAAAAGAATCTCAATTAGAAGCAGAATTATCAAAATATAGTTATTCTAATCTTCCTATTGAAATCAAGCATGCTCCTGAAATTATTACCATGGATGAATCTCCACTTAATATTATAAGGAAAAAGAAGGAGTGCTCTCTTCGAAGAGCTTTTGATTTAGTGAAAAGTGGAGAAGTTCAAGCAGTAGTTACCGCTGGTAACTCAGGAGCTGCCTTAACTGCATCTCTTTTCGTCCTAGACAGATTGAAAGGTATTGATCGCCCAGCAATTGCTACCACTGTGCCATCTCTTAAGGGATTCGTTGTTGTTATTGATGCTGGTGCGAATAACATTTGTAAGCCATTTAATTTAGTACAATTTGCGATCATGGCATCAGTATATGGTAAATGTCTTTTGGGCACTACAGAACCTCGAATAGGTGTATTAAGCAACGGCGAGGAAGATTCAAAAGGAACGAAACTCACGAGGGAAACAAATGCGTTGCTCAAAGAAAGCTCATTTAACTATATTGGCTATGTTGAAGGTAAAGATATCTTTAAAGGTGATGTGGATGTAGTAGTATGCGACGGGTTTGTTGGTAATATATTACTCAAAGTAACAGAAGGAATAGCGGAATCTATTATACCAGCATTGACAAGTGAAATACAGAAAAGCATCTCCTCACAATTGGGCTTTATCCTTGCAAAAAAGTCAATTGATAATTTTAAGAAATGGTTTGATTACTCCAACTATGGAGGTGCTCCTCTTTTGGGAGTGAATGGAGGTGTTATCATCAGTCATGGCCGATCATCTGCAAAGGCTATTAAAAATGCTATTCGGACAGCTTATGATTTTGTTGATCGAAAAGTTATTGAGCACCTTGAAGAAAACCTTAAAGAGAGTTATGATCTTCTAACAGTAGGTAAAAAACCCCGCCTTTTTAAAAAAGTCCTTAAGAAAGAGCCTCATTAAAATTAATTCCTACCTTTTCTCCTAAAACGCCATCTTTTACGCCTCGGTACTGAAGAATCAACAATGGTAGAAGAGTTTTCAGTTTGCCATACATAAATTTCTTTAGCTATTCTTTCCTCAAGAGCTATTTGACTATAAGCATATTTAATCACAAATGAGGGGTAACGTTGATGAACTGACACAAACGCTCCTGGAATAATTCCAAAATGAGACAACTTATGCATTCTACTGTTTGATCTGGTATTGATATAAGCAACTTTAACCTCTTTTCCCACATCAACCTCAGAAAGAGGAATAACGGCACTCGATAAGGTCTTCCTGGCTTGCCTGCAGCACTCACCTTCTGGAATTTTACCTCCATGGGGACATTCTTTCGGATGCCCTAAGAGCGTGCAGACACTTTCAACCAACTCAGGAGCAAGTATATGTTCAAATTCACACGCACCTGTCTCAATGTCTCCCGATTCCATTCCTAACACATCAGTTAATAACCTCTCTGCCAGCCTGTGCCTCCTGATGATTTGTTCAGCACGGGCATACCCTCTCTCTGTTAATTTAATCCTATCACCATCCAGGATAACATAGTCGTCTGTTTCTAATGTGTTTAAAATCTCCTCATCAAAAGCTCCCTTGGTATGTCGTCTAAAATTATTAATATCAGATTCATCATTCTCCAAGAGATGCCATAAGGTTTCTAGATGTTCATCTATCTCCTCTCTTTTCATTAAAACTCTCCTTAATATGTCTTAACCAATTTTAAATATATTAATAATCCTATCTCAAAAAAAATAAAATATCAAATAGTATCCTCTTGGCAATTTTTACAATATCCTGTTATTTCCAGCTTATAGGCAACAGATTTAAATTCATTTTCTCTTGTAACATCTTCAAGTGCATCTTCTAAAGATTTCCTATAAAAATCAATTATCCTTCCACACTTAAGACAGATGAGATGTTCATGGTGCTTGTGACCGTAAACACGTTCATAGTGAGTGTGCTTTTCTGTAAAAACAACTCTCCTGATTAGTCCACTTCCTTCCAACAAGGGGAGGGTTCTGTAAATAGTTGCCCTTGATATTCTATTATCACCTTTTTGCCTCAACCTAAGATACAATTCATCTGCTTCGAAATGGTCATGAATGGAAAAGATCTCTTTAAGAATGGTTTTCCTCTCCTGAGTATACTTTAAATGCTTTTGTTTAAGATAGTCACTAACTATCCTTTCAACTTTCTTCATTTGTACTTTCATTGCCAACTCATCATCGAAGTTATAATAGTCTCATGAGGTAATTTACTACCCCACCAATAAGGATGGAAGCAACCGTTATGATGATAACCATGAAGAGGGCACTTTTCGACCCCAGCTCTTTAATCATTGCCATGATGTTAGCAACGCAGGGCACAAAACAGGTTACTATTATGACACTAACGCATGCCTGAACATAGTCCAGTTGACCTGTTTTAACCAAACTCATTAATATAACCGCGCCTGCCTCATGACGTGCTATACACAGTAAAAAGGCTCCCACACATTTTATTGGCAACCCTAAAAATGACACAATAATTGGTGATAGTGCTATTTCTATAGCTTTCAGGATAAGTAGTTTATCCATAATAAATAAAACCAATGCCCCCAAAATAAAAAGAGGAACAGCTTCTACAAGAAACCATTTGAGGCGATAATAGGTTTTAAACAATAGATTCTTAATATTGGGCAACTGAAAGGGAGGAATTTCTAGAATAAAATCTGTGTATGTTTCTTCTTTTATAATTTTATTGAGAGAAATTCCTGCTATGATCTCAACCAAGACGAGCACACCAAACACAAGAAAGAATGCGCTAAAGGGAAACAAGGCTAAAACAGCAATATTAACTCCTAATTGAGCAGAGCAGGGGATAGCAAATGCAATCAGAAAAATTGCAATGGAACGCTCTTTCCTTGAGTCTAGTATTTTGGTTGCCAAGGTAGCCATGGTTTTGCAGCCAAATCCTAAAACAATTGGAAGTATAGACTTACCGCTCAAGCCAACCTTTTGGAATAAACGGTTACTTAAAATGCACAAATTGGGTATATAACCAATATCTTCCAATGTATTGAGTATGAGGAAAAAAAAAGCCAGGATAGGCAAGACTGTGCCTAAAGCGTTGGTAAGACCCAAGGTAAGTATCCCATAATCACCCACCATAAAATCTCTCCAGAATTTCCATGGAATAAGACTTCCGATAAACTCATTAAATGGATTAAACACTAGTAAATTGGTGTAGTCAACCACAACAACAGCCCCTAATTTCCCAACAAAAAGATAGGTTAAATAAATAATTGCTCCGAGAATAGGCCACCCATAAATGCGGTGACGGCTCAGTTCTCCAAACTTCTCTAAAAAACTGGTGCTGATTACCTTTGACCTATCTGTAACTGTTGCTGCAATCTTCTCTGCCCATTCATTTCTTTCCTTAAAAATAATCCTCGTAAGTGGTGTTGGGATACTGGTTCTCAAATAATTTGTTAAATTTTTTATATCCTGGTATATAGATTCCCCATAGTGCTTTCGAATCCACTCTTCAACATCCTTATCCTGAAGTAAGAGAAGGAGTAACACTGTATTTGAAGGTACGTTTTTTGAAGGAAAGTACCTCGATACTTTCTCTAAATCCTTTTCAATAAAATCTCTATGCTTGAATCCATTTTCAGTATGTGTAGTTCTGAGAATGCTTTTTAGTAATTCACTGATACCTTTCCCTTCTGTAGCAATAGTTTCAATCACTGGTACTCCTATCAAACTACCCAGCTTATCACTATTAACCCAAATGCCTCTTTGCATAGCACCATCGATATCATTGAGACAGATAATAAGTGGGGTGTTAAGTTCAAGGAGTTCAGAAGTTAGTAACAATGAGGTTTTTAGGTTAGTTGCATCTATGCACTGAATAATATACTCTGGATGTTCTTTTATGAGAATATCTCTTGTAATAATTTCATCCTCAGATTGAATCTCAAGGGAGTAAATACCTGGTGTATCAATAAGCTCAAATGTTTTTCCCTCTATTTTGATATCACCTCGAGCTACTTTTATAGTGGTATAAGGATAGTTTGCTACTATAGAATAATTCTTAGTAAGGTTATTAAACAAAGCGCTTTTCCCTACGTTAGGATTGCCTACTATGGCTATCTTATTCTTATGAATAGCAGTATCGTTCATCTCTTTTGTACAGCTTCTTATTACTGTATTAGTAATTGAGATTTAGTCTCAATATCAATTGTAAATTAAATTCTTCACTTTGTCAAGCGATTCTATCCCTTATTATAAGACTAGCAAAAGATTGAACTAGCAATAAACAGGTATAAAGGATGCGCTTTTCATAAAGAGCATAACACAGAGTTGAAACTTATAATTTGTATGGAAGGAATTTGAAAAGCTCTTTCTTGGAGCTTCTCTCTCAGGACAGGAATGAGTCTTAGGGATCGTCTTACTACTCTTGCAAAGGAGTTTGACCTCACTGTGAGATGGATTCCAAACCTTTTCTTTTCCTAAGTGGATTTGACAAAGGTAAAATACTCACGATGAAAATGATTCATGTAATAGATAAAAAGACTCCTCACAGCCTTTTTAACAATCTCTTTTCCAACATGTCTGTTACATCCAGCAATGAGAATCTTCACTTCTCTCTCCCTTTTTATTTTTTGCTATATATTGCATACAGTAACGCTTTTTCTTATTTAGATAATTTAGGCATGTTGGGCATATCATCACTAAAGTCAAGTTGGGACATCATCATCATGAATTCCCCCAGAGTCTCGGCAGCTTCTTTATTGATATCCCCATTTTTTAAAAGCTCACATTTTGCACTCTCCTTGACAAATGAACAGTAAAGGTCTGCATAATCGCTTAGTAAATCTACTATCTGAGAACCATGTTCAACGGGTACATTTCCAAAAATCCTTCCGTCTGAGGAAAAGGTTTCGAATTGCCTTAAAGCGGGGAAAATCTTGTGGATTTTATCGGTAATCTCATCAATAAGTCCAGGCAAACGTTCATACTTTTTTCTTAACTGCTTTACTGGTTCCTCGTACTTCTTACGATACTCTACATTTCTTGACAGAGGAATAAGATCAGTGATGATGTGCACATACTTCCCTTTATGTACATCGACATCGGCAACATAGAGGGGCAAAGGAAG
>Ga0209427_10008552_pt1 | contig 11512 bp, 7 predicted proteins | sample DeeMarSWOR136_30_FD_187465 | JGI IMG/M metagenome (GOLD analysis project Ga0209427, IMG submission 187465) | Marine sediment microbial communities from White Oak River estuary, North Carolina - WOR-1-36_30 (SPAdes) (version 2) | ecosystem: Environmental > Aquatic > Marine > Intertidal zone >... | reverse complement strand
ATAATTAAATCTTCATTAAACAGTCTGTTTTTTATGAAAAAATTGTAAATAAATTCATTGCGCACTAAAAAGTTCTTTACTGGTGCACCATTTGGAACAATTTTCAATTCCTCTCTGTCAACCCCAAGAAGTTCAGCAATTTTTTTCTGCTGTGTTGCAGAAACAACAGTGTAATACATATTTGGGTCTTTTTGTCCTATGAGCCTCCACGGGAATTTGTTCCTATCTTTGTCTTTGTAATTTGGAGTGAGAAGGCAGTGATCATGGCACCAAGCAATAAATTTTGTATTATCTATTTCAGCTGCTAACCTGCTAAATGCAGCAGCAGCAGGCAGGTTGAGCTGATTTGTTTGTATGTTATGCAATATACAGAAATCCTTGTCTGCCAATAATTTTCTGAATGCATGATACACATTATTAGAAAGTTCATGAAATTTTTTCAAAACCCTGTCTTTTTTTTCAAGTGCTTCCCTTACTTTAATATTATCCTTGCTTTTTGGGTCTAATTCTGGGACTAATGTTACTTTTATTCTTTCATCAAACTGTTCACCTTCAGAGACCAAAAGCTCTATATTGTGTTCTCTATCAGCAAGCAGTCTAGAATGATGCTCAATAACTTTTTCAACACCGCCTATTATCGGATAAACCGTATAATGGACTATTGCTATGTTTTTTCCCAAACCAATCCCCTAAACCTATATTCTGCAGTAAATATATAAAGTTTTTCGGAAACATATTTAAATTAGTTTATTTGTCTAACTATAAAGGGGATATGGTGAAAATACTAATACCATCGCATTTTCCAACAAAAGGGTCTGGATCAGGTATATATGTTTCTTCTATAGCTAAAGAACTCATGAAATTAGGTCATGATGTTCTTGTTATTACACCTGAGCATTCGAAAATTAAAGAACATTTTAAAACAGAACCAATTATTTTTCACAATGGAGAAAATAAAGAATATGAATTGTCTTTTAATTTTCCTTGCTTTACAACACATCCTGCTTCTAATAATACTTTTTATGAATTAACAGATGAACAAAGAAATTCATATGTTGATGCTTTTGAAAAAAAAATCTTAAAGGCATGCAATGAGTTTAAGCCAGACATAATACATGCACAGCATATATGGGTCGCTTCTTATGTTGCAAGCAAAACAGGAATTCCATATATAGCAACAGCTCATGGAACATGCCAGATGGGATTTCAAAAACAAGGAGGAGAACCATACAGGGAGATGGCATTAAAAGCCGCTCAAAATGCTAAAAGAATTTTTGCAATTTCCAAACCAATAATGAATGATGTTATCAAGCTTTATGGAGTGCCAAAACATCAAGTTGTATTGATGAGCAATGGCATGGACAAGGATAAATTTTATGTCATGGATATTGATAAAGATAAAGTATTGAGAAAATATAATATTCCTCATTATGATACAATTGTGAGTTTTGCTGGAAAATTCACACATTTCAAAGGAATAGATGTTCTGATAAGAGCAGCAGGCAAATATGAAAAAGAACTTGGTGAAGTAGCAACAATTGTTATGGGTGGTGGAGATTTAGAAAATGAAATTAAAAAACTTGTTAAGAATTTGGGCTTGAAACATATTTATTTTACAGGCCCATTACCGCAAGAAGAAGTTGCAAAAATATTCAATATTGCATCTGTTTCAGTTGCACCTTCACGAAGAGAACCTTTTGGATTAGTTGCTATTGAAGCACTTGCCTGCGGAACACCTGTAATTGCAACAAATGAAGGAGGTTTTCCAGAATTTATTAATGAAAAAGTTGGAGGCTTGGTTGAGGTTGACTCTGTAGAACAACTTGCAAGCAAAGTCATAAAGGCAATTTCTGAAGATTGGAAATCAAAAAAAGGCGAATATGCAGCAGAATATGCAAAAGAAGGTTATAGTTGGGAAGGGATTGTCAAAAAAATGGTTGAAATTTATGAAGAAGTTTTAAATAATTAAAGAATTCTTAAATTTAAAAAAGAGGTAAGATGGTACATCATGATTATCATTTGCACCATTATTTCAAAAATAGAGAGATTACTGAATTATATTTTTCTGTTGCATTAAGGGCAATTGCGAATTCTATGATTTCAATTTACATTCCTATATACTTTTGGCAATTAGGATTTAGTATAAGAAAAATCATGTTTTACTATCTTGTTTTTTATTTTTTTCTTTCAGTCATAATCCCATTTTGTTTCAAAGCAATTGGAAAATGGGGCATAAAGCACAATCTGATTGCAGGCTCACTTATTTCTGTCTTGTATTTTTATCTGCTTAATCTTGTTAAAGATGGTTTCCCCTATTGGATAGTTGCTTTTATTGGGGCTTTGTATGCAACCTATTATTGGTCAGGCTTTCATATGGATTTTGCACGGTTCTCAGAAAAAGCAAAAACAGGGAAAGAACTTGGCTTGATAAGATTTTTAACATCTTTTTTCAGTTTACTAGGTCCTTTGTTAGGAGCGATTATCATAACAAATTACAATTTCACAGTGCTAATATTTATTGTTGGATTCTTTGTTTTATTGTCTGTTCTTCCTATGCTAATAAGTGAAGATAGATATGCACCATACAAATTCAAATTCAAAGATTTGTTAAAAGAAGAAAATACAAAGTACATAACTTCATTTGAAGCAGCAGGAATTATAGGAGTTGTTTCAGGAGTTGCCTGGCCTCTCTTTATTTTCATTGTCCTTAAGACATATATTTCATTAGGTGCTATTGTCACGATAACCCAGGTTCTTGTAGCATTTTTGGTTCTTTATATTGGAAAATTAAGTGATTCATCTAAAATGAGACAGATTTTGACAACAGGTTCCTCTCTTCATTCAATATTTTGGATTATTAGATACTTTATATCTTCTGGACTTAGTATCTTTTTTGTTAATCTTGCATCATCAATATCTTTTTCAATGTTTGATTTACCATTCAACAAGCTCATATACCATAAAGCAATTGCAAAGAGAAATAGAATTGAATTTTTCATTATGAGGGAATGGAGTATGGCAATTGGAAGATTTATTGTGCTCTTCTTTATTTTCTTTACAGAAAATCTTTTTGCAGGCTTTGTTTTGGCAGCATTTGCTTCTCTCTTATTCTTAATGTTCAGAAAAAAATAGCGGGGGGAGGATTTGAACCTCCGACCTTCGGGTTATGAGCCCGACGGGCACTCCTGACTGCCACCACCCCGCTGTATTTTCATTTAGTTGCTGAGTATTTTATAAATCTTGTGGAAATATTTAAAAACAAAGTTCTTTTCACATCTCTTAAGCCGGGGTCGCATAGTCTGGCCATTGCGTTGGATTGCTAATCCAATGTCCGTAAGGGCACGAGGGTTCAAAACAACTGGTTACGCGCGGTTGACACGCAATGACGGACATTTTGCTGATGCAAAAGTCCATCGAGCTCGCTAAACGCTCGCAATCAGAACGAGAAAATCCCTCCCCCGGCGTTTATTATCTTTTTCTCAAATATAAGATAATACAAACAGCTATTAAGATTGCTAGAACAAAACCATATGATGAGAATTCAGGGATTTGTCCTGGGCCTGTTGTTGGTGTAGTATCGCAACACCATTTTTCAGGAGAATTGCAACTATTATCATTACAATCTGTAAAACCATCGCAATCATTGTCAACTTGGTCATAACAGAGCCTCTCATATCCTGTTTCATCTAGACAGATTTCAGAACAATCACATGGAGGACCTTGGTAACATCCTTCACCTTCTGCCCATAAACATTTGTAGCATGTCCCTCCTACTTCCATGTAACTATCTTCGCAAGGGTCTTCAGCAAATTCACCTGTTATGCTTCCACAATCAGTACACGTATATTCTATAACAGGACATCTGGGAAGTCCAACAGCAAAAACATTAATAGAACAGGTTATTAAAAACAATAAAATCGTTCCAATCAACCAACTCTTTTTCATTTTTTGATATAAAACAGATTTCATATTTAAACTTTGCTTTTTTAGAAAGATTTATATACAATTAATAGATTTTTCTTACAAAGAAAAAGGTGTGATAAATGTACAAGAAAATTTTTATTACTATTCTTGCAATATTAATTGTTATTCCGATTATTGAAGCTGCCACTTTAACAGCAGATAATGGGATATCAAACAGTGCTCCACCTGCTGTCTTCACATATATTTACGGCAACTGGTCTAATACCACAATAGAAGAAGGCAGCTGTTCAAGCACAACTTGCTGGGGAACAGGAATTGAAGATGTTGTTGCTCTTTCAGGAAATGAATTTTTCCAGGAATATCATTTTAACATATCAAACTCAAGCATAAACATATCAAATATTGATTTAACTTTCTGCTTTTCTGCTTGCTGGAGTGGAGGTATTAATGGCTGCGGCCACCCAGATGAGCCAGAATTTGACAGCAGTAATGGATCAGCACAAGTTCAAATTTACAATGTTTCTGGTTCTATTTGGGAAGATATTGCTATACCAATAAACTTGGGTTCAGCATTCCAAAGCAATGCCATGACCTTAACAAAATATTGCAAATCAAAAAATTCTGATTTCAGCGACTATGTACAAAATGATATCTTGAAACTAAAGATTAATGTATCTGGTGATTATCTGGGTGTTGGAGCAGATTGCGAAATGTTTACTGATTATGTTAGTTTACAAATTAGTACACCAACACCACCTAGTGGCAAGGGAGGAGGCGGAGGAGGCAGCTCTTGCATACCTAACTGGCAATGTGGTGACTGGGGTAAATGTGACATAACTGGATACAAATATAGAAGTTGTACTGATTTAAACAAATGTAATGTTATTGATGGTTTGCCTGACCTTTCAACTGAATGTAGCCCTGCTGAATTATGCTTTAATGGCTTACGGGATTCTGGTGAAGAAGGAATTGATTGTGGCGGAGTATGTAAACCTTGCCCTGTTGTAGAGGAACCTGAACCTTCACCTGTAGTACAGGTACAACCAGAAGTTGAAATGCCTGCACTAGTCCCAGTATGTGAGCCATTTGAATGGCCTTTCTGGATTTTGTATTTGTTTATCTTAGTATTATCCTATTTTGTGGTTTTCCAATTTAACAAAATACACTTGAAATTCAAGAAAGAATATTTACCAAAGATTATGATTATTGCAAATGTTTTGCTCTTTATTTTAGTTATGCTGGACCTTATTTGTTCATTTAGATGGTATCTTGTATTACTTTTAGTTATAATATTTTTAACTATCTGTTATTTGGATAAAGCTCTAAATGTACATTGGTTGAAAACAAAAAGAAAAAGAAAGTAATTTAAATCAACTAATTTTTATTAATTCTCATGAAAAGAGGTTTTGTTTTTTTATTGTTTTTATTCTTGTTAACTTCTGTATCTGCTGAAGATTGGATTTATAATTCAAATAGTGCATTAATAAGTGTAAATATTTCTTCTGATATCCAATTACTTGGAACAGTACGAGATTTGAGTGTTAATCTTTCAATATATCCTAAAACAAGTGATTTCCAAACAGTTGTTAGCCAGTCAACAGAGCCTGAAACAGATAATTTCATATTTTACTGGCCACAACCAAGCAAAGACAGATTAAATTTCAGAGTTGACAGCCAAGTTAGAACTTTTGAAAAAATCCAGCCAATTTATTCAAAAGTTAAATTTCCTATTCCAGCTTTGGCATCTGAATATCAAAAATATCTTCAACCTTCTGAACTAATCGATTCTGACAATCCAAATATTGTTAATAAGGCAGCTGAATTAGCAGCAGGTGAAACAGACCAATACAAATTAATGCATAAAATAGGGAAATGGGTAAAAAATAATATAGAATATGATTTAGACCCTTCATTGGTTTTTTCTTCAAAAAGTGCTTCTTGGACTTTAAAAAATAAAAAAGCAGTATGTGATGAACTGACAACTTTATTTATTGCTTTAAACAGGGCAATGGGCATCCCTGCTAGATTTGTATCAGGTTATGCTTATACAGATGACCCAAGATTTAGAAAAGGATGGGGGGCTCATGCATGGGCAGAAGTATATTTCCCAAGCCAGGGCTGGGTTCCAATTGATGTAACATATGGCCAGCTAGGAGATGTTGATTTAACACATATTGAATTAAGAAAAGGTCCTGATGTAACAACTTCTTCTGCATATTATACATGGAGAGGGGGAGAAATACAGACAAAAGAACTTGACATAGATATAAGCCTTGTTTCAACTTCTGGCACAAAAATCTCACCACTTTCAATAAAAGCTTCAATGTTAAAACCAAAAGTAGGTTTTGGTTCTTACAATTTATTGGAAGTTGAGATTACAAACAAACAGAATTATTATGTACCTGCAACTTTATTAATAGGTGTTTCCGAGATAATTGAAATTCTTGGAGATAATATAAATTATATTCTTCTTGAACCCAGCCAAGAAAAGAAATTTTACTGGATAATAGAAGTTGAAGAAGATTTAGATCCTAAGTATATTTATACTGCATATCTATCAGCCGGCACTTTAAGGATAAATGATACAGCATCTCTAGAAATACAAAAGAATAACAAGGTTTATTCATTGAAAGAAATGCAAGAAGAACTAGAAGAAAGACAAGAACAAGAAGAAAAAATTTTATCTAAAGATATTTCAGTTGATTGTGATTACAGCGACAGATTTTATTTAAATGAAGAACAAAAAATAAGTTGTAATTTTACAAATATAGGAAATGTCAATTTTGATAATCTCAAAATTTGTCTTGATAATGATTGCAAAACAATAGATTTGAAAATCAATCAAAAAGTTTCATTAGTTTTTTCATACTTGGCAGACATACCAGGTGAGCAGGATTTGAAAATCAGGATGACTGGAAAAGATATTTCTAAAACAGAATATATACATGCCAATATATTGGAAAAACCCGAAGTAATGATTGGAATTGAAAATCCTGAATCTGCAAAATTTGACCAGGAATTTGAAATTAAAATAAATATCTCAGAAGGCAAGAGCCCTGTTATGGATTCAAAACTTAAAATTTACAGGAATAATATCATAATTTATGAAAAAAATACAGGCGAATTACCTAAGCAATTTATTCTGAAGATGAAAGGTTCAGAGCTTGATAAAGGATTAAATAATTTTAGAGCTCAAGTTGAATATTTTGATTTGGATGGAAACAAATATTATGAAACAGAGGAATTTCAAATTGTGCTTGAAAAATTAACTTTCTGGCAGAACATATTACACTTTTTTATGCATTTATTTACTTAAGCTTTATAAATCCCAGCTTAATTTTAGAAAGGGGGTAACATGAAAATTGAAAAATTAGTACCAGACACTTCTGTTTTAATAGAAGGGCTGGTAAGTGAGAAAATTGAAAACAAGGAATTTGAGGTAGATTCAGTTCTAATCCATGAGGCAATTCTTGCTGAACTTGAGCACCAGGCAAACAGAAATAAAGAAATTGGTTTTGTGGGTCTTGAAGAATTAAAAAAATTAAGAAAACTTTCACAAGAACTTAATTTCAAGATTGAATTTCTTGGCAAAAGACCTTTGCCTCAAGAAATAAAATATGCAAAAGTAGGTGAAATTGACCATCTTATTCGTAATGCAGCATATGAAACAGGAGGAGTTCTTTATACAGCAGACAAGGTTATGTCTGAGGTTGCTGAAACAAGAGGAGTTAATGTTATTTTTGAGAAAATTGAATTAAAACCAAAAAAATTAGAAATTGAGAAATTTTTTGATTCTTCCACAATGTCTGTTCATATAAGAGAAAACTGTAATGTAAAAGCAAAAAGAGGGAAACCTGGTAATTGGTCTTTTGATGAAGTAACAAAAACTTCATTAGCAAGAAAAGAAGTAAGAGATATTGCAATTGAGCTAGTTGAAGAAGCTAATAGAAGAGAAGATGGCTTTGTTGAGATTGACAGACCAGGTTCAACAATAGTGCAGATAGCAGATTTCAGAACAGTTATCACAAAACCGCCTTTTTCAGATGGCTGGGAAATCACAGTTGTTAGACCTGTTGTTAGACTAAAATTTAAGGATTACAAACTGACTGATAAATTAAAGAAAAGGATTTCTGAACAAGCAGAAGGCATACTTATTGCAGGAGCTCCTGGTATGGGTAAAAGTACTTTTGCACAGGCGCTTGCTGAAAAATATGCTAAGCAAAATAAGATTGTAAAAACAGTTGAGGCACCAAGAGACCTGCATCTTCCAGAAGAGATAACACAGTATGCAATATCACATGGCACAAGCCAGGAAGTTCATGATGTACTTCTTCTTTCAAGACCAGATTATACAATTTTTGATGAAATGAGAAATACAGAAGATTTCAGGTTATTTTCAGATTTAAGATTAGCAGGAGTCGGTATGCTTGGTGTTGTACATGCAACTTCTCCAATTGACGCTATTCAAAGATTTATTGGAAGGATTGAATTAGGTGTTATTCCCCAGGTTATTGACACTGTTGTCTTTATAAAAAATGGAAAAGTGGATAAGGTTTTTGAACTAAAAATGGAAGTTAAAGTTCCAAATGGAATGACAGAAGCAGACTTAGCAAGACCAGTTGTAACTGTTAGGGATTTTGAAACACAGAAATTGGAATTTGAAATTTATTCATATGGTGAAGAGACAGTTGTAGTTCCTGTTGTTGATTTAAGCAAAGACCCTGAAATCAAATTAATTGAAAAAGGCATTGAAAGTGAATTTGAAAAATACTCTGATATTGTTAAAGTTGAAATGAAATCAAGAGACAGAACAGTTGTTTATGTGCCTGAAAGAGCAATTGCAAGAATAATTGGCAAAAAAGGCCAGCGCATAGATAAGATTGAAAGGAAATTAGGACTTAAGATTGATGTTGAACCTCTGCCACTGCAAAAAAATCTAATTGCTTATGAATATTCAATAACTGATAAAAACATAAAATTCCTGATAAATAAAAAATATGCAAAACAGGAAGTTAATGTTTATATTAATGATGAATACCTGATGACAATAAAAGTAAGCAAAGATGCAGTTGTAAGAGTCAGACGTGATAATCAATTGGGAAGAACATTAACTATTGCGCTGAAAAAAGGCGAAAAAGTTGAATTAATTGAATAAGCTTAGTTAGTAACATTTTTATAGTCTTTATCTTATTCTTTTTTGATATGATAGATATAAACTTGATAAGAGAGCATCCAGAAATCATCATAAATGATTTGAAAAAGAGAGGAATGCAAGATAAGATTCCTTGGTTTGAAGAACTAAGAAGAATGGATGTTGACTGGCGAAACTTAAAGCAGAAAGTTGATGATTTAAGGCATTCAAGGAATAAATTTTCACAAGAAATTGCGCAGTTAAAGAAAAAAGGCGAAGATGTAAAAGAATTAATGAAAAAAGCAGCAGGCATTCCTAAAATACTTGCAGAGCAAGAAGAAAAAAAGAAGAAGTTGGAAAAAGAAATCAGATTAAGATTAATGAAGCTTCCTAATATTCTTCATAAATCTGTTCCAATTGGAGAAACTGAAGAAGACAACAAGGTTCTTCGCAAAATAGGTAAAAAGCCAAAATTTACTTTTAAAATTAAAAGCCATGTTGATATTATGGAAGATCTTAACATTGCAGATATAGCAAGAGCAGGAAAAATATCAGGTGCAAGATTCTGGTTTTTGAAAGGTGAACTAATGCTTTTGGATTTGGCATTAAGAAAATATGGCATTGATTTTATGGTGAAAAAAGGATTTATTCCACTTGAACCACCTTTTATGATGAATAGGAAGGCATACGAAGGTGTTGTTGACTTGGCTGATTTTGAAGATGTTATGTATAAAATTGAAAATGAAGACCTTTACATGATAGCAACATCAGAACATCCTTTAATTTCAATGTATATGAATGAAATACTTAATGAAGAGGAGCTTCCAATCAAACTTGCCGGTCTTAGCACAAATTTTAGAAAAGAAGCAGGAAGCCATGGAAAAGATACAAAAGGAATATTCAGAGGACACCAGTTTAATAAGGTTGAGCAGATAATTATTTGCAAACCAGAAGATTCATGGGATCTGCAAGAGGAATTAATTAAAAATGCAGAAGAATTTTTTGAGTCACTTGGTCTGCATTTCAGGACTGTTTCTGTTTGCACAGGTGATATGGGAACTATTGCAGCAAGAAAATATGATGTTGAGACATGGATGCCCGCACAAGGAAAATATAGAGAGGTTGTAAGTTGTTCAAACTGTACAGATTATCAGGCAAGAAGATTAAATATAAGATATAGGACAAAAGAAGGAAATAAGATTGTACATACAATAAATTCAACATGTGTTGCAACTTCTCGTGCTTTGGTTGCCATACTTGAAAATTATCAGCAGAAAAATGGAACAGTAAAAATACCAAAAGTTCTTGTTTCTTATATGAATGGAATAAAGGTTATTGGTAAAAAAGAAAAGTAAAGCTTATAAATCGCTTTCTTTTAGGTGTGGATGAGCCCGTAGTATAGTCTGGATAGTACAACTGCCTCCTAATGTTCAGTGATTAAGCTGAGAACAAGAGCAAGCAGTAGGTCCTGGGTTCGAAACAACAGAAAATCCCAGCGGGCTCGTTTTGAAAATGAAAAAATTAAATAAGCGGATTTTGATATCAATTTCATTAGTAATAGGTATAATTTTATTTGTATCTGTTTTTATTAGAAATCTGGAAGTTTTTGATTTGCTTAAAAGAATATCATATTTCTATTTGATTTTTTATGTTCTTTTTTCATTTTCAATTATTCTAGTGCATGTATTGAGATGGAAAGTTATTGCATATTCACATGATATTAAAATTAGTTATTGGCGCCTTTTATTGTACAAGATATCAGGATATTCAATTTCATACCTGACCCCTTCTGCACATCTTGGAGGAGAAGCAGTCAGAGGTTGGTTAGTAAAAAGCAAGAAAGTGAAGTTTCCACTTGCACTTTCTTCTGTTATTATTGACAAATATATTGAGATAACTACATATTTCATTATAGGCACAATAGGTGTTCTTATTCTTCTGCTTAATATGACTATTACAGAAAATGCCTTTATTATAATTTCTCTTGCGTTAATATTGTCTGCACTTTCACTTTATTTATTTTATACACGCATTGCCCAAGGAAAGCCTGTTATTTCACTATTGCTTAAGTCAATTAAATCAAAAAAGTTAAAAAAGTTTAAGAGTAATATTAAGCACACTGAAAAATTAATGTCAAAATTCTTTGCAAATAAAACAAAATCCTTAATGATTGCATTTTCAATGTCTTTTACAAGCAATTTTTTAATGTTTCTTGAATATTTTTTCTTGCTTAAAGCATTTGGCATTACTGCAACATTCAGCCAGATTTTCATGATTGTTGCAGTTATTGCTATAACCTATATTTTACCTGTTCCTGCTGCGCTTGGTTTGCTTGAAACAGGCCAATTTGGATTGTTTGCTTTTATGGCATTAAATCCTTTAATTGGTTTGGGACTGAGCCTAATTGTTAGACTTAGGGATTGTATCCTTTCTGCATTCGGGCTTGGCTATTTAGTT
>Ga0209427_10008550_pt1 | contig 11514 bp, 10 predicted proteins | sample DeeMarSWOR136_30_FD_187465 | JGI IMG/M metagenome (GOLD analysis project Ga0209427, IMG submission 187465) | Marine sediment microbial communities from White Oak River estuary, North Carolina - WOR-1-36_30 (SPAdes) (version 2) | ecosystem: Environmental > Aquatic > Marine > Intertidal zone >... | reverse complement strand
ATTTTACTTTTATGATAAAAAAATGAAAATTTTTTCCATCAATCTTCCCCTATACAGAAAAGTTACTCTTCTACAAATCCCATTCCAACCTTATTTCTAAGCCCTCATACTGATTGAGTCATAAGTCTAAAATAATACATATGAGTCTAAAATTATCCAATTAGATAACTATCTGAAATTAATATATTATATTACATTAGTACGTTTTTATTAGGTTTAAATTTAGACAGTCGTCCTGCCTTCATATTTGAACTGTAGGCGATGATTGGTCACAAATGGCCTCTGCAGCCGCGCAAAGGAAACCATTGCCTGGCTTGCTTATCTTGGTTTTTGACTTTAGCCCTCCTTCTCTGGGATCACAGCTCAAAGCGCCTGGCATTAAAATTGCGTAGTATGGTCATAGGAATTCAGTTTCCCGCAGATGGAAAATAATATCGCGCAGTAGAAGCCCCGAGGCAGTGTGTCAGGAAAGATGTCTCTAAAAATAATGGGGTAATGAGCTTGAATTTCTATGGGGGTATTTATGGAGCAAACCATTGTTGTCACCCTGGACAGCCTACCCCTGAGGTTCACCCCTGACGGTAAAGTTTCGGTCATTGATGCCATTCGGGCAGTGAGCAGCTCGAATCATCCATACTCTATATGGGAGAACCTCAAGGCAGAACACCCCGAAATTCTCATATACTGTGAGGATTACTCTTTTCAGGAAGAGGGGCCCATTCCGGTGATTGGTAGTAAAGGATGGGAAAGGGTGTGGATGTTGTTGCCCGACTACTTGTCATATCCAAATGGACCATGATCGGTGAAAATCAAAGGGATCATGTCACAAATTTTGATATTCGACGATCAGCCATTGCCGCATGAGCTCGTTTCCCAAGAGTTGATGGCGGATGGATGTGTGGTCAAGGATTTTGTCCACATTGATAAACTCAAAGAAAAGATAGCCCATATTCTCTGTCGGGAACTGCTCATCCGAGCTTAAGTAAAAGCAAATGAGTGTTTTGCCAGAGATCAGGGTCCATTTCCCGCAATTCAGCGTGAACCATCTTGTGGATTCGAGTTCCTGAAAACGAGTAAAGCAGGAAGGATAGTATGAGTAAGATCTTAGTTGTTGATGATTCAAAGGCCATTCGGGATCTCCTCTCAAATATGCTTTCTCTCATGGGGTTTCACGTGGCCGTTGCCAGCAACGGAAATGAAGGCTTACATCTGTTTCTTACCAACTCCTTCGATTTTGTTCTCACCGACGTGCAAATGCCTGGTATGGACGGATGGACCTTAGCCTTCCACGTTAAAGATAAGTCACCCGATACCCCAGTTGTTCTGGTAACGGGAGAGGAGAAAAAAGCCATTATGGAAAAGTTGAAAGGCAGCTGCGCTGACTCCGTCCTGTTTAAACCGTTTAGATTGGAAGACATTCAAGAAATGGTTCAGAAAATGCTGGGTAACAGGACATTGCGGAGAGGAATATTGCTCCAAGGCAAGCATCGCAGCTCTTCTTCAAAAGTATGAGTCTGGGGTGATCGTTTGAATAAAGGGGAATACCTCATGGCAGCAAATCTTAGGATCTTTGCTCACAGAACCAGCGAAAAGCTGTGCCTGAAATCAATGGGCGATTTCGACGGGATTTCTGCCCATGAACTTTTCGACATCCTAAAAAGGTATTCCAATCGCACTTCAAGGGTGTTTATACATACCAGTTGCCTGGGAAATATATATCCTTTTGGACTGAACGTATTCCACAATCATCTTGACCTCCTGAAAGGCAAATCCTTAGAGCTTGTATTTACAGGAGAAAATGCCTCCCAATTAGCACCTGAAAAACCCATGCTCTTCGACCTTATCATATCTACCAAACCGCAGTAGAAGGTGGAAAAGCTCATAAGAATTTTGATAAAGCGGTTGGAAAAAATCGGATAGCTGGACACCGACCCTTTTGAGGATATGTTATGCCTACTGCTCTGAATTCTGACAATTTGATTGCATAAAAGGTTATGACTACCAAACCAAGTCTTTAATAAAATTTTGCTGGTCGTGGGTTTCAACTATGGCACGTATCCTATCAACGATCTCTACATCGAAATTGACAGTCTAATTTGTGAGGTCTTGAAGTCATTGGAGTTTGGTAATACAAAACATAAAAATCAACTAATTGTACTCATAGAAAGGGCCGTTTATCATGGATTACAAGGCAATTGAAAACATCAAAAATTACGGTTCTTACAAAGACACAGGAGAGCGGAGAGTTAGAGTTCTAAGGGATGATATAGGCTACAGGATGGATGAGAAGGCAGATTATGTCGTGATTGGGGGCTGCCTTCTTCCAGAGGGAATGCCTCATGCCTTCAAAGCGCTAAAGGCAATCATGGAGAAGCTCAAAATTGACTATACCATGCTGTCCACGGAATATTGTTGTGGGTGGGTACCATTGGGGCAGCCAGCAGTAATGGCGAAGAACGAAGAGGAAATCACCAAAGCGAGGGAAATCGGCAGAGAATTCATCATGAGGAATTTTAGGCAGGCCGAGGAACTGGAGGCGGAGTCAATAGTCCTATTCTGTGCAGCCTGTGAACCGAACTACAGCAACTATCGGCATGAGACGAGCCTTGAAATCATCTCCTATATCGATCTGATCGACCGGTATTTCGATGGTGGCAAGGTGAATATGGAGGCAGACTATTACGCGGGTTGCTATCGTTTCCGCCGAAAGATAACCAATGAACCGTTGGATCTCGAGCCAGCAAAACGAGTGCTAAACAAAATAGAAGGTCTGAAAATAAACTATTTGGATAGCAATCTTTGCTGCTACATCCCACCGCACCTGGGAAAGGTCATCAATAGCCTGAAGACTCGGAACATTATTAACATCTGTAGTGGTTGCTATAACCAACTAAACAACGTGCTTAAAGATAAAGGTGATTTCCAGATAAAAATGCTTCCTGAGATAGTGGCAGCGTCAATTGAATAAAATGCATCGTATAAGTCTCATCTATTCCTTAATTATAGCTTCAGGTATGCTGGTGAAATTTCAGTGAACCCAAAAACTTACCATTGGCGAAACAATCCTTGAAAATCTAAGGATTTTGATACTAACCTATCGTTTTGAAGAGCCACCTGAAGTAACGACTTCTAGCTGAATGAACAGAATTCAGCATGGTCAAAATTTGCTTAATTCATCTTCAAATAAACATCTAGGCTAAGAAAAACAGGCCGAAATGAACGGGCACCAATCGATAGACGTTAGGATATCGAAATCATATCCAAATATTTCTGAAAAGTACTAAATTGCAAATAGCAGATATCTGCAATTCGGTTCCCTACGATTTTGAAGTTTGTTAGATAACCTTGATTTTTTTGCTACTCGGTTAAAGAATGCTAATTCACTATTAAAATCTATCCTCATCTCATTAGAAGATTTCAGCGAACCTGTGTGTGACAACTCGGGCATTCACGGTCGAACCAGTATAGCATTTCCCCACATCTAGGGCAGCACGCGGCTTTTTCCTGTGCTTCCACCCACACCTCGATGCCGTGTCTCTTCATATACTTCAAATCATCAATTATGCGTTCATGGTGTGAGATACCATTGACAATGTGAACATCTGTAAAATCTTTCAGCAGTTGACAAGGAAAATCGTCACACTGAAAACACCAGGTTACCTGCTTCTCTGCAGCGCACTTGCGAAAACCATGTCTGCAGTCTATACAATGGACAGCTACTTTGTCTGAAAGACAACCGTCGCAGCGAATTTCTTCAATGGAATATCCTCTTTCCCGAGACATTCTCTCCAGGTATCTCACATCGTTTTTTCGATCAGCAAGATAACAGGGGCAGGTACCGCAATAGATTCCACAGATTCCCACCAGTTTGGTCACATCCTGTTTCATGATAGATCCTCCCAACCGACCGATGACTTAGAATTCTTTTTTCGCATATTCGGCTTGCTTATTTTCGTGATTAAAGCTTAGTCACGGATTAGACCTCCACTAGTGCGGGTAATCCAAATAAGAAAAACTTCTGATCTTTCGAGGTTAGGATAAAGTCATAAGAGTGTCAATGAAAACGACTTCAAGCAACAAGACTAGGTTAATTTTAAACTGTTTTTACTTGCTATTTTTGAAGGGCGGATCATTGTTTCTTGTATCCCTTGGATAAAAGCTGTCACGGTGAATCTATACAATGATTCAATCCCAGATACCTTGCCAAGAGCACATTCCACGAAAATAATGGCCATATTGCCAATATGGTCTTGATATCACATAAATTCAGCCCTACAAAAATCTGACCAAGATAGCAGATAACTTCAAATGAGACACTGCCAGGGTAGTAGGTGGTAAATGATTAGTTTTTGCGCAAATCGATAAATTCAGCAAGGTGGAAGGATACAATATTGCAGTTAGAAATATGTATCCGGCCTGTTCATGTTACGTATAGATAGCAGCAAGCATAAGTCTTAGGATTGATAGCTCATATACAATATATTGACATGGTGTATGAAAAAGGTAGAGCCATTTGACTCTACCTAAAATGTTCTCACAACGGGATTAGTATCCCTATAAAACAGTTTAATCTAATTTCATGATAATCCCGGTGATGTCTCTCACTAATTCAAATTTCACATCATTCCAATTGGCAAACGACAAGTCGCAGAAGATTTCCTTATAAAAGCAAATTGGTTCCTCAATCTTGCCCCACTTATCACACGCCAACTTTCCATTGCTATCGACATCTTGAAAAGCAACGATGCAGTATGCCCCTTTCGAGACCCCGGAAAACGTGAAGGAGACTCTCCCCGCTTTTCTCTGCTCAGGATTCGGTTTAATTTTTTGAGAAAATGGTGGTGATGGTAATGACTTCTTAAAATTTGCAAATTCTTCCAGTGTGTAAAGAGAAATGTAGATACTCTCATGCCTTGAAAAAGTAACGTGACCTGCTATCGAGTATTTGTCTTCCGCATAAGCAAAAGCTGACACCATGAAAAGAACCCCCAAGAAGAGCACTGCTTTTTTTAACATGATACACCTCTTTTTCTTAAAAAACGCACCGTTGTTGATTGTCTTAATCAGAAGAGAGTATGCGTAAGTCCCCCAACAGAACAAAACAACGCCCTGTTAGGAGCAATGAAGGCACATTTTGAGGGTGATCTTCACGGGGTGACCTCCTGAGTACAGGTTGAATTATTGAAGGGAAAATCTTCAATTGATGGAACGACAAAAACTTTCTCAAGTCAAGGGGAATCGGCTCTCAAAATGGCCTCAGGATCAACGTTTTTGGCCTACCGATGGGTGATACAAATTTTTCACATCTTGCGGTTTGTTCCCGTATCCCCAAGATTATGATTTCTTGCAACAATACTGTGAAACCTTTCCGCCGAAATGAGAGTCTTCATAGAGGACTTACATGATCCAGTTCCAAACATCACGATTGCAGATTACAAGGTGTAATTTTCCATAGGAAGAAAAGCAAACGATACTTAATTGCGATTGGATTATTTCCGATGGAGAATAAAGCAAGATTATCTGGTCTGGCCCCTGAAGCTTTCAATCGGGATTCGACAAAATCAGCGAGGTGGCAGGATACCAGGATTCAGCCAGATAATCGATAGTCAGTACTATTTTTGTACTGATTGAAGTGTGATTACCAGTCATCTTCGGAATGGGAACCCCTAGCTGCCCATTCTTTCATTTTGATATATGTGGAATCCAGAGCACGGATCATCACATGGCCTGAGATTTTGGTATCCTTATGATATCTTGACTTTTCCGAAAGTGAATATATTGGCAAGTGATCAAAGCATTCTGAAAGCTCGATTTTTGTGAGATTACATTACCATATTGCAGTTTTGGTTTTTCATGTGATACTCTCAATTAATCACAGGTTCAGTGATATTTGGTTTTCTGGTAAGGTATCGCCACCCACCGGAATCCTCAATTATGATTGATTTAACCCCGTTTAACTGGGTATAGATACATCCGTAAAAATGCTGATCTTCCTAATCCAGCTGGCCTGAAGCGGTGAGAAGCAGTCAATAATAGATAAACTCCAGGATTTAGAAGGAGGACCCGAGGGCTTTCGTAGACGAAGAGAAAAATACGGTATTTAATTACTTATTTGTCACTTATTCACTCAACCGTGACCAAATTTCAACCAATGTGTCGTTTAAAGACGAATTTCCACCAATCGAAAACTCCCTAGAAATGGAGCCAGAAGAACTATCTCCATTTGTGTTAAGGCATTTGTCTACAAGAGAAAATACAGGAAAAATGAATAGATATAATTTTGCTCTTGGCACCGATTCAGAGTTAACTAGTTATGGCGGAGACAATATACAAGAATTTTGCAAAAGGTTCACAGAAGCATGGGTATGGTTAGAGAGAGAAATGTTTCTGGCACCAAAGCCTGGCGAAAAGGGAGATTGGGTATTTATAACTCGCAGAGGCAGAAAAGTACTAGAATCCCAGGATTTCAATACTTATAAAGAAACCTATTTACTGCCCTCTGAAAACCTTGATCCCATATTAACAAGGAAAGTAAAACCTGCTTTCATTAGCGGTGATTGTGATACTGCAGTGTTTCAAGCATTTAAGGAGGTGGAAGTAAGAGTTAGAACAAAGGCGGGTGGTAAGCCCTGCCGGCAAAGAAGACTGGTTCGGCTTTATCGAATTCAAGCGGGACACCTTCCGTGATGCTTCTCAAAAGAGCACGGCAAAGGTCATCAAAAACCAAACTTCATCTATTTATTCCGGTAAAGGCGGCGCTGTACGTGTGCTTTAGGGAGGAAATCGCCATGAAAAAAGTCATCCTATTGGGACTGGTCATGCTCGCTGTCTGCGCAGGATGCGCAAGCCAACGCATGGTTGTAAGTGATATAACCCCAAAACAGCGCCTTGTCCTAATGCAGAAAAGATACACACAAATAATGGCGAAGTATGAGGATTTGGAATCTCAGGGAAAGGATATGGCGGAAGTAAAACCTTTGCTTAAAGCCTTTAGGGTTGCCGGCCGGGCCAATGATATTGCCAAGATGGATCAAATATTGGATCAACTGGCGGCAAAATTCAAGCTCATGATGCCGGTTCAGTACTATGATCACTCACTGCGCCTTCTTACCTACAACACCCAATTCTTGCCCTGGATTGCCACCTTACGTTCGGCTTCCAAAGACGAGCGTCGCGCCAGGTCGATGGCCGCGGAGATCAAAAGCACCGGCGCCGATGTGGTCGTTTTAAACGAGGTCTTTGACGAAGACGCCCGGCCCGTGCTGGTCGGGCGGCTGAAAAACACGTACCGCTATTATATCTCCAAGATCGAGGACACCCTCGATCTGGATGACAGCGGATTGATGCTGTTTTCACGCTACCCCTTTACGACCCAGGTCAAACCCATTGTGCGCGGCACCAACATGAGCATCTCTTCCACCAACAGCGGAATCCCGTACGATGTCTCCTTTGTGGAATTTAAGAGCACTTTCGGACACGACAGTCTTGCCTCCAAGGGGATGGGGCTGGTGAAAATCAAGGTCCCGCGCAGTGAGACCGCCCATAAGCTGATCAATGTGGCCTTTACCCATATGCAGGCCAGCTACGATCCGCCCCACCAGGATGCGGACGGACCCAAAACACGTGCCATTCAAATGATAAACATGTGGAACCTCATGCGCGATGTCTTTCATAGCCCCGCCAACTTCAACTGGGCCCTGGAGCATGAAGAGTTTTATCTGGTTGGCGATTTAAACATCGACGGCAACCTCAAAAATCGCCAGGGGCTGGCAACATACTACAACACGCCCGAATGGCAGTATCACTTTCAGGGCATGGGCTTTTATGCCAAGACCATGCAGGATGGCTGGGCCAACGAGACCTCGCCCTTGGATATCGGACAAACCAGCGGTGACGGCTTTCCCTATTTTCTGGAAGATACGCGTGGCCAACGCTTAGATTACGTGCTGCACAACAAGCCCAACATTCAAGACGCCGGCCTGTGTCTGCAGCACATCCGCATTGCCTGGGAGCTTGCGGACGCTTTCGGCACCCACCTGTCGGACCACCTGGGCGTGTTTGCGGACTTTAACCTGGCTGCGCCGCTCTGCAATCCGCGAACAGCGGCCATCAACCCGCCGCTGGACCAATGGGTCAGCGGCACGCTAACCTATAAAGGCAGCATGCAATGGTATCGCATTGACACGCCCGGTTCCTACTCCTTTGAAATCATGCCCGTTAATTCAAACAGGCCTGTTCGCTACCATATTTACGAGGCCACCGATCTGAGCCGCCCCCTGGCAGACTACCATGGCCAGATCACCGAATGGGGCCGCAAATTTGTTCTGCCCAAAGCCCCCTTCTACATCCGGGTCTTTTCTCCCGATCGTACCTTTAGCGGAAAATATCAGCTAAAAATCCATCGTCACATCGGTAAATACAAAGCCGACAGCATCTCGATCTTGCCCTACGCGTCTAAAGACTGGCAGGTGCCGCCGATGCCCCTTAATCCTGAAAACGCGATCTGGTTTGATTTTTTCACGGAAGTTGCCGATCAGGGCAAGTACATATACCCGGAGCTGACTTTTCTGATCACAGATACACGTCAAGCACCCTTTTCTTTTCTGCTGCTTGACGAGCAGGAAACGATCCTGAGCTATCCGCGCACGATCGCCGCGGGCGGGTATCGCTATGGCGCCTACACCAAGATCATCACCCACTCAAAGCTTCCCCAGGGTAAATACTACCTGAAGGTGCTGCCTATGGCGCCCCAGCCGGCCAATCACAAATTTACCCTCGAATGGCGCACCACCCTGACCTATTTTACTCCCCTCCAGCTTCAGTGCATCGAGCAGACGGACACGGTTGGGGATGATGAAATGTATTATCTGTTGCGCTCTGATGGTGCCGGCATGTCCGATTATGCCTATTTAGCAGACTTTGATACCGACCAGTTGGTGGGGCTGACAGGCCGCATCAATGCTTTGAAGTTCGTGCACGATTTAAGGCTCGACTTGGCCGAAAACGATGTCGACAGCCTGAGCGACGATGATTACTTCGCACCGTACTTTATCAATCTTGAAGTCCACCATCCCCCGTTTGAGTCCGAAAAAGTGCTGACCTACCTGACTTGGCCGGATCAGCCCATCAGCGGCGAGTACAGATTGCATTATCGGCTGTCTCATCGCGGGCTAAAATATGAGTCGCCTTAGCGTTACCTCCCTGTTAGCTTGGAATATCTAGACATATAAAGACTTTTCTTGACTATTTGCGGGTTTTCGCAAATTTGCGGTATAAAAGAGAGGTGGTGAAACGAGGAAGGCGTGCAGAATAATACCAATGGTAAGGGGTCTAACAAGCTTTTGCGGTTTTCAGGGAAAGTCGAGACTGAACATAAGATATATGTGTTATTCTTGGTCATTTCTTTTTTATTTCATGTTGTTTGATTCAAGATGAAATAGCGCGTTGAAAAGCAATGATCGATATCCAATATTTGTACCGCAATTAAATAAAGCTTTCTATTCCCTATAAGGTATAAAATTCATCTACACTTAAGAAGTTGTGATCTCTTGCCAATACCATCAATCTCCATTGTATTGTAATATCAGAAGAATATCCAAGACTGAGTCATCCTTCCTTGCTACCATTTAACTCCAATAAAAAACGTATGGTATTCTATAAATCATCAAAAGATCCAAGTATTTTAAGTATATCTTGCTATATCCCATCATTTCGTTTTTGGATCTTGGCTATCCCAACGCCAGTGAGCCTTTAGTGCTTGGACAGTTTGGTCATTGGGGTTGGCCAGACCTTTTCATATAGCTCTTTATAGTTATATCGAACTGTTTCGTGGTTCATGGGTGTTGCTCTCCTTGGATCAAATGAATGGGCAAAGTAACGGGTTATTCGTGCCACGGACCGGGCGCTTTCCAAGTTGCTTTGAAAGGCTGCTTTGCTGAAAGACTTTTTGCTATAGGTCCCAGGAAAGCAGCAATCGCTTTGATCACTTCGCCGAAGTCTTGCGGAACATTTGTCAGCCGGTTCTTGCGGATGAATCCACGCCACTGCACAGTTTTTGTGGCGTCCTCCGCAAGGGAGTTTGTTAAGGTAATTGGTTCAGGCTGAATGTCTGTCCCCCGTGTTGAAAAGGTCTTCGCGATGGCTGCTGCCAGCCTCGGACCCCTGAAGTCAAACTGGCGCAACAACAGCCAGATATCAAAGAAATCTTTCATCCGGCTGTTCAGAATGCCCAGTTTAACCATGGCTTCAAACTTCTCGGCAATAGTGCTTTCAATGCTATAGCCAAGAAGTTGAGGGGCCGGTAAATCGAGAATGGTGGGGTAATCTATAAGTTCAGGAGTAGGAACTACCACGTCACCAAAGCCGATATCGAGCTGCATGGCAACTTGTGCAGTGCCCAGTGATCCCCGGAACCGGACGCGTACCCCTTCGTAATCGGCACCCTCAGTAATACGCTCTCCCTCGATACTCTTTTCATCAAAAGAAATACCATCCGGCTCGACCTTATGACGGCATATGGCTCTGGTAGAGTCAATCATGGCCTCAACACTGTTGTCGATTCGACCAAGGAGATCAATATCCATTGTGGGCCGTGAAAGGGGTGCCTCCCATACAGTAAGCATCAAGGCTCCTTTGAGAACGAAATTGTCGGCATAAGGAGACTTGGACAAACGGTAAAGGAACCGCTCCATCGCAAAGTACTGAAGCACTTCGCTGAATGGTCTGCCCGTTTCCCGCGCCCTGTTAAGCAGACGCTGGCGTACAGAGGCTGCGATGTTCTTATACAGGTGTTTCGTCAAAGCAAAGCCTCCAGGTATGGTCGCATGACTTTCTCAACCCTGCACACTCCCCCGAACCTCATCAGATCATCGACCTTGAAATGTTTTCTCTCCCGATAAAGCCTAAGTGCCTCAATGGCTGTATCAAGGCCGATTTTATTTCGATACTTGAAGCAGTCGGCTATCGTCTTTTCAGCACTGTAAACCCTGAGTGGAACCCCTTCTGTGTTATACGATTCTATTCCAGTGTTGAATGCTCCCCCTGTGAACCGAAAAACTCTTACTGGTGGGTAATCTAGCTTCGGAAGTCGTGAGATCCTTTCCACCGCTATGTATACTTCATGCGGAACCTGGGTAGTTATATCATGGAACGCCAAAGCGGAGATCAGACAAACTACGCCATTTGGAATCCTCAAAGCAGCTGTTATTAGATCTTGATTACTGAGAGGCCGGAGATCGGCTAGCCTGTACAAACCACGACTAAGCACCTCTACAATGCCTTTGTCACGCATCTCATACAGCGTGCGCGGGTGAATCCCTTCACGAATGGCATCGCTAGCCTTGAGAATACCACCGTGCTCCCTGAAGATACCTTTTGCTTTTTCGTATTTGTATTGAGCGTTTTTCATAATTACGTCTTGGATAAAAGTGTATCCACTTATTTATTTTTGGCTACTTTTTTATCCAAAAACAGAAAATTAGTCAAGGGAAAAGTGAAAAAAAGGTCGTTCCTGAA
>Ga0209427_10008549_pt1 | contig 11515 bp, 9 predicted proteins | sample DeeMarSWOR136_30_FD_187465 | JGI IMG/M metagenome (GOLD analysis project Ga0209427, IMG submission 187465) | Marine sediment microbial communities from White Oak River estuary, North Carolina - WOR-1-36_30 (SPAdes) (version 2) | ecosystem: Environmental > Aquatic > Marine > Intertidal zone >... | reverse complement strand
AGCGATAAACTCAGCAGGCTGAGAGGTATCATCGATGAGGGACATCTCCATTTTCCATCCATAGATCCCACCTCGCTGGTTGATCCATTTCCCTGCGTCTAACACCCCTTTTGCACACTCCCGTCCTGAATCTCCCCATCGGCCTGTAAAGGGGATCAACGCTCCCACCTTGAGGGATGTCTGGCCGAGAACCTTGCCAGAAAATGTGATGATGATGAGTAGTAACAGAATGAGAAAAACGGGGAATCGTTTCATAAATCGTATGCCTTCTAATCCCCCTCAATTCCCCCTTTAAAAACGGGGGACGAAAGGGGATTTGTTAACTCTGCTTTCTGCCTTCTGCATACTGCTTTCTACTTTTTTAACTACTCGGTGCATAAATGACCGCCAAGATTTTTGTCACTTTATCCTGATGACATTGGACCCGGTGAGGAATGGTCGAGTCGTAATAAATGGAATCTCCGGGGTATAGGATATCGGTGTGATTTCCTAGGATCACTTCCATCTCTCCTTCCAATACAAAGATGAATTCTTCCCCCTCATGGACAGAGGTCTTTGCAGCCTTCACTGTCGCTGGTTCAAGCGTCACAATAAAAGGTTCCATATGGCGGTCTTTCTTATCAAACCCCAAGGACTCGTACGAATAGCCGTACTTCACTCCCTCCTTTGAAGCAAAGCGAGAGACCATTTTCCTCTCGTCCTTTCTCACAATGGTGTAGGGTTCCCCCTCTGTCTCTCCCAGGAAATCCCCCACTCTGACACTCAGTGCTTTCGCCAGTTTAATAATGGTTCCAAGAGATGGGGAGACGAGATGGTTCTCCATCTGAGAGAGAAGTGCTGTTGAAAATCCGGTCAAATCGGCCACCTCTTTTAATGAAAGGCCTTTCTGTTCTCTCAACGCTTTAATCTTCTCCCCAACGCGGATCTCAGCAAACTCTCTCTTTTCTTCTTCCATCGCCGTCCTTTCGAAAAGAGTTGTAGAGCAAGGCACTAGTTTTGACCGGAATGTGCCCTGCAAGCCCCGCCCTTCAGGGCGTAGAGCTTCACTTAACAAAGTCAGCCCCGATCTTGATCGCCTCGATGTTAGAGGGGATAAGGTCATGATAGCGCTCATCCAATATTTTTTCAAGCGATTCAAACAGAGAGGTCATCTGAACCAGTCGGGCTTTCTCGACAAAAGCGCCCAGGGCGATCATATTAGCGAGCTTTGGATTCCCGTTTTCGATGGCTATATCATTAACGGGAATAGGAAGCAGTTCAATATCTTTCCGGCAAGCCTCTTTGAGGTCAATCAGGGAGGTGTTCACCAAGAGAAGGCCGCCCGGAAGAACAACAGGTTCATATTTGACTAAAGAGGGCAAATTCATGACGATGACCCCATGTGGCCTTTTCACAATGGGAGAACCAATTTCATGAGAGGAGATCACAACCGTACAGTTGGCCGTTCCTCCTCTCATCTCCACGCCATAGGTTGGGAGGAAGGTGACATGCCTTCCTTCCCTCATGGCGGCATAGGCCAAGAGGTTTCCGATGAGCAACACCCCCTGCCCGCCAAAGCCAGAAATAATAAGATCATAATAGAATCGGTCTTTCATAATAGCTCAACGCATTATTTATTGAAGCAAAGCACCAAATTTCCAATCACCAAATTCCAAATTACAAATAAGCTCCAATAACCAATACCCAAATAACCAAAATTAAATTTCACCATTTATCATCCTGTCAGTTTTGGTTATTGGAATTTTGGTCATTATTTGGTGTTTGGTGCTTGGGATTTGGTTATTTTTATAAGTAATCAGCCATTTTCCGTTCTTTCAGGATGCCCAATGGAAAGTAGGGAATCATCTCTTCACCAACACGGCGGTTGGCCTCCAGGGCAGTCATTTTCCAGTTGGTGGGACAGGCCATCAGGATTTCCACAAAAGCAAAACCCATCTCCTCGATCTGCATCTGAAACGCCTTGCGAACGGCTTTTTTGGCCTTCATCAGATTGGCAGGATTATTGACCGCAACCCTGGCCACAAAGGCACTTCCTTCCAAGGTGGCCAGCATTTCTGCCATTCGAATGGGATAACCATCATAGGTAAAATCCCTTCCATAGGGACTAGTAGTAGTCTTCTGCCCGAGGAGGGTGGTCGGGGCCATTTGACCTCCAGTCATCCCGTAAATCCCGTTGTTGGCAAAAATGAGAGTGATGTTCTCCCCCCGGTTTGCCGTATGGATTCCCTCTGCAATGCCAATTGCCCCCAGGTCCCCATCTCCCTGAATGGTGAAGACAATTCGATCTTTTCTGGCACGTTTCACCCCGGAGGCCACAGCAGAAGCCCTTCCGTGAGGGGCTTCAAGGACGTCGATATTAAAATAGTCGTACATGAAGACCGAACATCCCACCGAGGCGACCCCGATCGTCTTTTCTCTAATCTTGAAATAGTCGATGGCCTCTGCCACCAGTCGATGGCCAATGCCATGGTGGCATCCCGGGCAAAAATGGAAGGGAACATCAATCAGACACTCGGGACGTTTGAAAACAAGTTCCATGCTTACCTCCAATACCCGCAAAGGGCATAGGGCGCAGAGCATAGGGAAATGAAAATTAAGACTAAAGACTCTTTGCTCTATGCGCTATGCTCTATGCCATGTACTTTTTGATTTCCTCCAGAACTTCTTCGGGAGAGGGGAGGGAGCCTGGTGGTTTTCCATAAAAATAGACCTCGGCGTCCCGACCCACAGAGAGCCTTACATCCTCCACCATTTGACCTGTATTTAATTCAACGGTCAGGAAAGATTTTACCACCTGAGAAAGGCTGAAAAGGACTTTTTCAGGATACGGAAACAGAGTGATCGGTCGGAAAAGGCCGACTTTCATCCCTTCCCTTCTCGCGAGTTCAACTGCAGTTCTCGAAACTCTTGACATACTTCCGAAAGCCACAATGACCAATTGGGCGTCTTCGGTCCTCAAGCTTTCAAAATGGACATCTTCTTTTTTCATTCTTTCATACTTCTGATGAAGTTTCCAGTTGTGCTCGGTTAGTTCCCCCTCCTGGAGATAGAGCGATTTGATCTTTCTGGGTTGTCTCCCTTCGGCTCCAGTTAAGGCCCAGTCCTTTGGAGGAAGCTCCATCTTATGATACCCTCCTCGAAGAAGGGGCTCCTTCATCTGTCCCAGGAGGGCGTCTCCTAAAATCACCACTGGGTTCCGGTATTTATCAGAGAGGTCAAAGGCTAAGCAGGTTAGATCATACATCTCCTGAACCGTCGAAGGAGCCAGAACGATGACTCGATAGTCCCCATGGCCTCCGCCACGGGTGGCCTGGAAATAGTCGCCTTGAGAGGGAGAGATTCCGCCGAGTCCTGGCCCGCTCCTGGAGATGTTAACGATGACAACCGGAAGTTCACTTCCTGCAAAATAGGAAATCCCTTCCTGCATCAGAGAGATCCCAGGGCTGGAAGAGGAGGTCATGGCTCTCGCCCCCGTGGCAGAGGCGCCTAAGAGCAGATTGATGGACGCGATTTCACTCTCAGCCTGGATGAACTCCCCGCCCATGGCAGGGAGGTGTTTGGAAAGATATTCTGGAATCTCGTTCTGGGGGGTGATGGGATACCCAAAAAAGAGGAGGCATCCTGAATCGATGGCTCCCATTGCAATGGCCTCATTTCCCCTGACCAACATTTTTTCTGTGTCCGTTCGGGTCACACTACCTCCACACACGAATTGCAACATCCGGGCAAATCTCACCACAGAGGGCACACCCCGTGCATCCCTCGTGATCATCCCAAACCACAAAGAAGTATCCCTGACGGTTAATCTCCTCTCCAATCCGAATCAGTTTTTTGGGGCAAGAGATCGTACAAAGTCCACAACCCTTACAGCGTTCGCGATCAATTTCAATCTTAGGCATATTCGATAATCATCTGGAATGACGGAGTGTTGGAGTGATGGAGTAATGCTAAGATTAGAATATAAGAAGTCTATTTTTTTAGAAACCTATCATTCCATTACTCCAATACCCCATTACTCCACTGGGGGGCTTCACCCCCTAGATTGCTCTTACTTCTTTGAAGCGTTGGATCTCCCCTTCAGAATAACCTATTGCTCGGAGAACCTCAATTGTATGTTCACCATATCCCGGAGGGGGGCCTTGAAGCTTGAATCCAAATTGTGACGATTTAATTGGATTTCCGACTGCCCGGAATGCACCCTCGACAGGATGCTCGATCTCCGTCACCATTTGGCGGTGTAACACGTGGGGATGATGAAAGACCTCTTCGAGATCTAAAATGGGTTCGCAACAGGCATCTGCTTTCTTGAAAATGTCGATCCATTCTCTCTGTGCCTTAGTTTCAATAATTTTTTGAACTTCCGCGATTAATCGGTCCCCTTCTTCTCCCTCCACATACTGTCTATCAATCAGGTCTCTCCGTCCGACGGTTTCACAGAAATTGATCCAGAACTTGGGCTCCAATGCTCCCAGAGACATATACCGTTGATCTTTCGTCTCGTAAACATGATAACAGGCATATCTTCCTGCCAAGAGCATCTCTCCTCTCTTGGGCAATTCTCCGTCCATAAAATATTTTCCCGCATGAATGGAAAGCCAGGAGATGACACCATCCAGCATGGAGACATCGAGGTACTGCCCCTTGCCCGTTTTTTCTCGGTAGATGATGGCTGCAAGAATGGCAATGGTCGACATCATCCCTCCGGCACCGAGATCTGCTATTTGCACACCCGGAATAACCGGAGTTTCACCTTTCGCTCCAATCAGGTCAAGAACCCCTCCCAAACCGATGTAATTGATGTCATGGCCCGATCTTTCTCGATAGGGTCCGTCCTGGCCATATCCCGAAAGGGAACAGAGGATGATACGAGGATTTCTTTTGTTCAATTTTTCGTATCCAATGCCAAGACGGTCGATGACACCGGGCCTGAAGCTTTCAAGAATGATGTCGTAGGTATCAATCAGTTTGAAGAAAATTTCTTTTCCTTCCTTTACCTTGAGGTTTAATGTCATGCTCTTCTTGTTCCGATTCATAGCAAGAAAATAGGCACTATCCTGTTTTCGGATAGGCCCCATTTTTCGCATATAGTCTCCCATCTCAAGGTCTTCAATCTTCAATACCTCCATTCCCAGGTCAGCCAAAAGGAGAGAAGAATAAGCACCCGGGAGAAGCCTTGAGAGATCAAGCATTTTTTGTCCTGTTAAGAGTCCCACCCGTCTCGCCTCGTAGGTAAGTTAAAGAAAAAATAGCATATCTATCACAAAAATTAAAGGTAGAGTCTTCAGGTTAAGGTTGAGATCAAGGTTAAGAATGAAGGGTGATATTTATCTTCAACCTCAACCTCAGCCTCAACTTTTTAGTCTCAATTTATTCTTGACGGGAAATTTCAGGGGTGATATTCAAAAGAAGCGATCTATAAAATTTAGATTCGGGGGGGAGGCTATGGCAAGAAAGACTTCTAAAAAGACGTCGAAGAAATCTCCAAAGAGGCCTTTAAAGAAGAAGGTGTCACGTAAGACCTTGAAAAAACCTTCTAAAAAGCTTCTAAAGAAGCCTGCGAAGAAAATCTTAAAGAAACCAGCCAAGAGGCTCGCAAAGAAAGTTGTGAAAAAACCTTTTAAGAAACCTGTTAGAAAGCCCTCCGTGAAACCAGCCATTCAAGTTCTCCCGAAGACTTCAAAGAAACCCCTTTGGGTTCCCTCTGCAGCCGTCGTTAAGCGTGCCAACATGACTCGATTCATCGAATTTGTTAACCGCAGGTATGGTAAAAAGTCAAGATCTTACAGTGACTTATATCAATGGTCCATCGACCGCATGCCGGATTTTTGGGCCGCTGTGTGGGATTTTACAGGAATCAAGGCCTCAAGAAAGTATGACCAGGTGGTTGAGGATCTAAACAAATTTCCAGGGACGAAGTGGTTCCCAGGAGCAAGGCTCAATTTCGCGGAGAATCTCTTACGATATCGAGATGGTCGTCTGGCCTTCATATTCAAGGGCGAGACGCAGAAGTCTGCGCAGATGACCTACGCGGAACTATACAACACGGTGGCGCGGCTAGCAAAATCCCTGCGCGAAATTGGGGTGGTTCCGGGAGACCGGGTAGCAGGCTACATGCCAAACCTCATGGAGACTGCTATTGCCATGCTGGCTGTAACAAGTATCGGAGGTGTCTGGTCTTCTTGTGCCACAGACATCGGGGCGCTGGCTGCCTTGGATCGACTCGGTCAAATAGAACCTAAGGTGCTTTTCAGTGTGGACGGCTATTTCTACAAAGCGAAGTCGTTCAGCACCTTGGGGAATGTAGCGGAGGTTGCGACAGCCATACCTTCCCTAAAGAAAGTTGTCATCGTATCCTATGCAGGGGATAAACCGGATATCAGCAACATCCCCAATGCGGTCCATTATGAAGACTTCTTAGCACCAGAAAAGGAGCCCGCCCTTCAGTTTGAGCAGTTACCCTTTGACCATCCCGTCTTCATCATGTTTTCTTCAGGGACCACCGGCAAACCCAAGTGCATGGTTCAGGGAGCGGGGGGCATTTTGCTGCACCATTTAAAAGAACTCATTCTCCATTCAGATCTCAGACGCGAAGACAGGATCTTTTACATTACCACCTGCAGTTGGATGATGTGGAACTGGTTGCTGAGCTCGCTGGGCGTTGGGGCGACCATTGTGTTGTACGACGGGAACCCGAACTTTCCCGATGCCGGGGCCATGTGGAAAATGGTGCAGGATGAAAAGATCACGGTCTTTGGCCTCAGTGCAAGTTATATCAACTACCTCAGGAGCGAAGGAGTTCAACCCGGTAAAATGTATGATCTCTCCTCTCTGAGAGAGATTTCTCAAACAGGCTCTGTTCTTTCAGCGGAAGGGTTTGAGTGGGTCTACCGTGAGGTAAAAAAGGATCTCCATTTCAATTCCATCTCTGGAGGAACGGATATCAATGGCTGTTTCGCACTTGGGAGCCCCATCCAACCCGTCTATGCTGGAGAGCTTCAAGGCCCTGCCTTAGCCATGAAGGTGAAGGCTTATGACGAGAAGGGAAAACCCATATGGGATGAGGAAGGAGAGCTAGTATGTGAGGCTCCAGCCCCGCCCATGCCTCTTTATTTCTGGAATGATCCGAATGGAGAAAAATACAGAAGCGCTTACTTTGAACAGTATCCTGGTATTTGGCGCCACGGTGACTACATTGTCATGCACAGTGACACCGGTGGCATCACCTTCTATGGCCGTTCGGATGCCGTCCTGAAACCCTCAGGGGTCCGGATTGGCACGGCTGAAATTTACAATGTGGTGGAGAAAATCGAGGGGATTGCCGATAGCCTCGCTATCGGCCAGAATTGGGAGGGGGAACAGCGCATCATTCTCTTCGTGAAACTTGCCCCGGGGGCCAGTTTAACAGAGGAGCTAAAGAACAAGATCAGAAGGACCCTGCGGGAGCAGGCTTCTCCGCGGCATGTCCCGGCGATTATCATGGAGATGCCCGAGGCTCCCTATACGTTGAACATGAAGAAAGTTGAGAGCGCGGTCACCAATATCATCCATGGAAGGCCGGTTCTGAACAGGGACGCCTTGATGAATCCGCAGGTTCTTGATTACTTCGAAAAGATCGTGCCAGAGCTGCAAAAATAGATCTAGTTTGAGAGTTCGGAGTTGGGAGTTCGGAGCCACAAAGGAATTTCAAAATCTAATTCTCCGAACTCCGAACTGAATTACTCCGAACTTTTGCTTATGAAATTGACCAGAAAAGAGTTTGAGGAGACGGTGGTTAGTGCGCTCAACAGGCTTCCAAAATTTATTAAAAAGAAGATGGAGAATGTGGATGTGGTGGTGGAGCCTCGGGCGTCACAAGGGCTTCTGAGTGAGATGGGTCTTCGTTCCCCCTCCGAATTATTGGGGCTCTATCAGGGTGTTCCCTATGACCGGAGGGGATTTTATTATGGGAACGTCCTTCCTGACAAGATTACCCTCTTTCAGAATCCCATCGAATTGATCTGTCAGACGAGGGAAGAAGTAAATGAAAAGGTCCGAGAGGTGATTATCCATGAAGTAGGACACTATTTCGGCCTGGATGAAAAAACATTGAGAGAACTGGAAGGAGACGAATCATACGAATAACACCGAATTTCACGAATTCTATTCGGCAGATTCGTTCTCATTCGTTCCATTCGTTTATGAGTTTCATCAAATTCTTCGGCACAGCGGGTGCCCGGTTTGTGGTGACCAAGCAACTTAGATCTTTCACAGGCATTTAGAGAAACTTCTTGGAGGAGGTTGGATGATGGAGAGATGGGTGGTGGGAGAGATGAAGCCAACTCCCCGGCTTTTGATGGGGCCCGGTCCGAGCAATGTTCATTATCGGGTGTACCAGGCCATGTTGACCCCGGTGATCGGATATCTCGATCCAGAACTCTTAAAGTGCATGGATGATATCAGTGAGATGTTGAAGGGTCTCTTCCAGGCCAAGAATGGTTTGACCCTTGCCATCTCCGCAACGGGAAGTTCTGGGATGGAGGCCTCTTTCGTCAATTTTGTGGAACCGGGAGATACGGTCCTCATCGGAGTGAACGGTTTCTTTGCAGACAGGATGACGGAGGTGGCCGATCGATGCGGTGCGAAGGTCATCCGAATCGATCAGGAGTGGGGAAAGATCGTTGAACCTGAGAGAATCATCAAGGCTTTGAAAGACAATCCAGAGGCTAAAATTTGTGGTGTGGTTCATGCAGAAACGTCCACAGGGGTGAGGCAGCCGCTCGAAGAGATCGGAGCTTTCTGCAAGAAGAATGATACTCTCTTCGTAGTGGATGCCGTCACCTCACTTGGGGCAGGAGAAATGAAGGTAGATGAGTGGGGAATTGATGTTTGTTACAGTTGCACCCAGAAGGGAATTAGCGTTCCGCCGGGACTTTCTCCCATTACCGTCAGTTCCAGGGCCATGGATGTCCTGCGTTCCCGTAAGACGAAGGTTCAGAGTTTCTATCTCGATCTGCTCAAACTTGAGAAATACTGGGGAGAGGAGAGGGTTTACCACCATACCGCTCCCGCCTCCATGCTCTATGCACTCCGGGAAGGATTGAGGGTTATTTTTGAAGAAGGGCTCGAGGCGAGGGTTCAGCGCCATCAAGTCCTCGGAGATAAATTGAAAATGGAGTTGGAGAATTTCGGGTTTAAACCATTTGCCCAGGAAGGGTATCGTTTGCCGATGCTCACTTCTGTCTATGTCCCTGATAAGGTGGACGATGCCAAAACCCGGACGAGGCTCTTGAACGATTATAAGATCGAAATCGGAGGAGGGTTGGGACATCTCAAGGGGAAAATCTGGAGGATCGGTCTCATGGGAGAGACCTGCCGCCTCCAGAATATCCATCTCCTGATGGGAGCGTTGCGGGAAATCCTAAGGTAATTGCGGAGCGCGGAATGCAGATTGCGGAATTTCTTACTGATTGAATAGGGTAGGGACACTACCAGTCGCCAATGAATATTCAGTTCTCTGAACGGAGAACACCGTTTGCTCAACTCATCGAAGGGACTGGATTTGCAGTTACCCAATTGGCTTGTTTCGTTTTTTCACGGAAGAATAGAAATAACTGAAATTAATGAGCCCAATTAAAGCGACAGAGAGAAACATTGCAGGGAAGTCGGTGAAACGAAGGATGATGCCCATCATGATTGGCCCAAGAACCATCCCCAAATCCCCCGCTGCTGATAACAGTCCAATCGATGCCCCTCTGGAAGAACCGGCAAGGTCAAGGGTATAGGCAACCAAGGCGGGCATAAGAAAGGCATGTCCAATTGCCTGGATGACCGCGACGAGAATAAACATGTAAAGAGTTTCCGAAAAGGCGAGCAAGGTCATTGCCAGGACATAAGCGATGAGGCAAGGTAAAATGACTTGGTCTCTCCTGTATGCATCTAATATCCTTCCGCCCAGAGCCCTACCGAGAATAAGCACCACGGCATAAGCAGCAAAGAAAAGGCCGGGGTTGGTCACACCGTGACTGATTGCATGAAGAGGGAAAAAAGCAGTCAAGGCTCCCCAGATGATGTGAGCGAGGAAATATACAAAAATCGGGGGAAAGGCTTTACGAGTGAAAAAGGAACTTTCCTCAGCGGATGAATCGACCATGGGCTCGACATCGCTCGTCTTTAATTTGCTGGAGATCAACAGGGCGCATAAAGAGAGAACAACACACACTAAGAAGAGAATCGTGAAACCGAAGTGATTGATAAGGAACATTCCAAATGGAGGCGCGAGGGCCATGGAAATATTAAAAGATAGAAAAAAATAACCGATGCTTTGTCCTCGGGAAATGTCAGGGGTGATCTTAGAGACTAATATAATTGCAGCAGTGGAAAAGAAAGCCGATCCAACCCCCTGAAAGATCCTAACGATGAAAAAGGACCAAAATGGAGTAGCAAAGAGGTAGGCCATCGAAGTCAGGACGAAGAGAATGGCACCGGCGACCATAAATATTTTTTCAGGAACTTTTGGAATGGCTCTGCCTACAATCGGCCTGAGGATTAATGAGGAGATGCCGAAAGCTCCGATAAGAATTCCAATCTCTACCTCTGTAGCTCCAACCCTCGAAAGATATATTGGGAGAGTTGGGATCAGGATGAAAAAAACGGATGCAAAGGCAAACTGTGCAAAGAAGCAGAGGACGAAATCACGCGTTAATATTTTCTGGATGGCCATGATTTACAAATCTTAGTTTCTTAGATATTCTGGGTATGTTGTTTTTCGAATCATTCGTTATCATTTCAATTGACTAAGGTAGTGTTCACTCATAAATAGAAGGGATGCGTCAGTCTACCTTACCCGGTTCTAATATTTCCAGGGCATTATGCCTTGGAGACCGCGAGCCGAGAGGATCTCGCCCTACAAAATCTATGGTTTCGGAGTCTGAATGGGGTTCAAGATCGTTGTGGCAAAGTCCTTTGATTCCACTCCGGGGGATTCGACGCCTTTTTCTTCATAGAAGGTTTCCACTCTTTCGATAATCTTTTCTTCATCCAGAGGTACCTTTTCGAGTGTTCCCTCCAGGTCAGAGAGACCTTCTTTGGGATAGAATTGAAAGTCTCCTGATATAGTGATCTCTTCAACTTTTCCTTCGGAGATTTCCTCAGCCGTCCGGATTAAACCTCCTCTGGCTTTGTGAAGGCCGTAAAAAACTTCGACCCCCTCTCTGATCTTGACGCCTGCGGGAATTCTTGGAGTCTTCTGATGGAGAAATTCTTCTGACGTCATCCATAATTCCAACTCCTTCATCTTCTCGATCATTTCTTGAGTCAATGAGGCCTTTTCCAGACTTCCAACCCTCTTTTCAAAACTTTCTTTCAGCACTCTGACCACTTCTTGTCGAGGAGGAACCATTCCCAGTTCTCTCTTCATCGTGGTCAAATTCTCTTCCATCGTCTTAAAGACTTTGTTTCTGAATTTCTCGTCGGGAACCTTGAGGATTCGACTCATGGCCTTGTAGTTGAAATCGAGAAGAATTCCCCCGACAAAGAC
>Ga0209427_10008547_pt1 | contig 11516 bp, 5 predicted proteins | sample DeeMarSWOR136_30_FD_187465 | JGI IMG/M metagenome (GOLD analysis project Ga0209427, IMG submission 187465) | Marine sediment microbial communities from White Oak River estuary, North Carolina - WOR-1-36_30 (SPAdes) (version 2) | ecosystem: Environmental > Aquatic > Marine > Intertidal zone >... | reverse complement strand
CTCACCCGCCTCATCGACGCTACTGGCAACTCCACCAGATACTCTTACGACGCAGTCAGCAACCTAATCAACCTCATAAACGCCCGAGGATTCTCAACAACATACACATACGACCCCCTCAACCGTTTGATTAACACCACCGATCCACTTGGCTACATTTCCACCTACTCCTATGATCCTGTAGGCAACCGCATCAGCGAAACCGACAAAAACGGTCACACCACAACCTACTCCTACGACCCCCTCAACCGACTCATCAACATCACCGACCCTCTGGGATATACCGAGACCTATGCATGCGACCCTCTCGGGAACCGGATCAGTCATACAGACAAGAACGGAAACACCTACAACTTCACCTACGATAAGTTAAACCGTCTAACGGAGCTCATTGATCCACTTGGGTACTTCGAAACCTACTCCTATGACCCTGTCGGGAACCGAATCAGTTTAACCGACAAGAACGGAAACGTCTACAGCTACACGTACGACCCGCTCAATCGAATGATAAATTTCACTAATCCTATTGGCAGTTCTTGGATCTTCGCGTACGACGAAATAGGCAACATCGTGGAACGAATCGATGCGAGCGGAAATACCACTGAGTACATCTACGATGCCTTGGGCCTCTGCGTGTCTATAGCGTACAGCGATGGCTCAGGGGCCAGCTTCCAGCATGACGCGGTTGGCGACATCCGCCAGATAACGCATAACGGGGGCGCAAATGAGACAACATATTTCGAATATGACAAAGCCTATAGGATTATTGCAGCAATCGTCGACTACGGCTCCTTTAATAAAACCCTCAATTACACCTATGACAGTCTTGGTAATCTGCTGACGATGCTTTACCCTGACGGGCACGCTGTAAGCTACACCTACGACGCGTCCGACCGGCTGAAGCTCATAATGGATTCTACGGCTGGACCCACTACATTTGAACATGACGGGATAGGCAGAATAACCAAGATGAATCTACCCAACGGGTTCTCACACACTTACGAATACGATCAGGCCGGAAGGCTGAACAGGCTTCACACAGTCGACGCCGCTGCCCTGACCTTCTGGAATTACTCCTACGCCTACGACAATGTAGGAAACCTCCTGACGATCTACGAGTCCTTCCTTAGTAGTCTTACGATTTTCAAGTACGACGCTGTCCACCAACTAACCAACGTCACATATCCAAATGGAAACGTGGCGGATTATGCATACGATTGTGTCGGCAACAGAGTGACGGAGTGGCTAAATGGGATCCCCAGAAGCTACACGTATGACGCCGCTAACCGCCTGCTGACGAAGGGCTCCATCATCTACTCTTACGATGCCGTGGGCAACAGAATCGGCAAGACTGAAGGACTCGTTACAACCACCTACGAGTACGATGGCGAGAATCGCCCAATCAGAGTGAATCTGCCCAGTGGTGAGAGCATCACCTACGCATACTCTGCCGGCGGAGATCTCTTGTGGAAGAGCGCCAGCCCTGAAGAGGGCCGCGTCTTTACACCGTCCATATCCTCCGAAGGCCTGTCGCTGGGTGGGTTCGTAGATTTCAAGCCTCAGAGGCTCATCCCTATAACGGGAAGCCTACCTGAAGAAGATGGATTTCCGGATTACATAGGCGTAACTGGATCCATTCAAGATCCTTCGAGTGAAACGGACGCTCAAGCAGACCCCGCTAGAGAAGTCCGCTCAGCAGCAGCGTTGTCTGCTGCGGAAGGCTCATCAGGATTCGCGCGCAGTGACGGATTAGATAATGATCGTGACGGGTTGCTCGATGCAACAGATCCCACATGCGGATCTGCGTCGTTAACAGCTTCTCGTAGCCTCCCCTCTCTCGACGCTGCCATTGAGCGAACGAACGCATTAGGTGAGTCTACCTCCACCTTTGCCTTCGGTCCTAGCCCCGGCAGTTTAAGCCCGGCTCCCCTCGCATTAAACGTAACTAGTGAATCATACGTATACTTAACAAACCACCAGTGCAGTGTAACAAACATCCTGGACGTACTTGGATTTGAGCACGTCTACTACGAGTACGACGCCTTTGGATCGATAACCTATGTTTGGGGAGTCTTCCCTCAGAATCCGCTGCACTTCATGGGCATGGAGTACGAAGCAGAAGCCGGACTATACATTGATGAAGGCAGATTCTACGAGCCAGAATCAGGGCGATACTTGACGCCAGAAGTCAGCCTACTAATCGAAGGAAGGAATGCTTACACTTTCGAAGAAAACAACCCCGCTGGTGACTGTGGAAAGAAGCGGCGAATCTACATGGGTAATGTCGAGTCGTTTTTCGATGTCGCGATGAAGGAACCCGAACTGGATCCAGAAGCTTGGATTGAGTCCTTCTTCGATGTGTACTTCGCGCCTAGCATTGACTTCCCTGCCGAGTCCTTCTTCGATGTTTATTGCACCAGAGACTATTGGGGAGCCGACCGAACTGTTTCAGCAGCCTCACACAATTTCAGTTTCGGAGTCGATCGACCGGTAGTCGATCGACTTTTTTACGACTACGGACCTATTTCAGCAGCCTCACACGACTTCATTCTTGCCGGCACATTCATGCATGAATTGGGACATAATATAAACTATAATGGGAAGTTTGAAGTTGGCGGAGAGTACGGCGAGTTCCATACTTCCTGCAGCTCTGCCGTGGCCAGTGGAGGGGCGCGATTCTTCCCTGGACATCCTCTGGTTTCACTTAGCGAGCCTGTTTTGCCGTCTGACAGGGCGTTCTGTTCTCACATTCCATTCCTTGAGGTTGTCGAGCCCTCAGGCTCTGTGATTACATCGGGTGGAGGGGACGTCACACCAGTGGTAGCAGCTATCCCCTTGGTGGACGTTCAAGATCTGGCGGTCAAGATCGACGGCATTAACATCCTTGGGACAGATAACGCAGTTGAGCAGCTCAGAGGTGTCTCCGATGAGATTCAAGCTGCTGCAGGTGTAGTCGCTGAGGCTGCAAGGAGGCTCAGCGGGATTCTTTCCGATCTTCAAGATCTTCGCAATCAGCTTCAGAGCGCACGTGCAACGCACGCCCAGCTCCAGTCAAGACTCGCCGAGCTGGCAAAGGGAAACGTTGATCAGCCGATTTCGGGCGAGCTTCTCCCAACGGGGATAGAGGCATCCCCTCTTGGCTCGCTCCCCGTAGATTCAGATGATGTAGCCCACCTAGTTTCCCGCCTCACCCTCGATCCGCCTTCTCGTAAATGGTGGTGGCGAACATCGCTTGACGGCGGAACATCTTGGACCCGGTGGAGTGCACCGAGAACTCTGTCGTATCCCTCTGCCACCGCGAAGTCGCACGTTGTCGCCTGGTGTATTGCTGAGAGAAACACTAACGATTCGCCCGATCTCGAATTTCTGCGCGTGGAAGGAACCGATCTTCACCTCGACATACTCGGACAGACTCTGAGAGGTGAGTTCGTCTTCGAACGGGTAGAAGGCGGCGGCCTCCCACGAACAAGGTCACCGCCGAGATCCCCATCAGTCCAAGAGATACCTGGCTGGGTATCAGTGCCCTTTGAGCATTTCACCGATCCCGACTACGAGGAGCATGATCTCTATGTGTTGTCTCAAAATGAATGCATGAACGCGCTCTTAATGTTAGCAAACACTCTGAAGTCATATCCTGATTCGGCAAAGGCTGCAATTGGAGGGTTGAGATGATGGAAAAGAGAAAGGCCGCTATTAGAACGGGCAAGTCGCTGAACAGAAAAACTATGGTTGCAGCACTTGTGCTTGTGATCTCAGGCTTCATGGTAGCAGCAACGATCGGCCGATTCACCCTCAAGATCGAAGTGGCTTCTACAGGAATCTATGCAGATATATCCCTGTTCAATGAGCAAATCATGCTCCTCTACACTGATGAAGCAGTCGGCATCAGCAACTACACAGACGACACTCTTGAGCCCACGGGCTGGGAGTTATTACCATCCATCTTCTGGGACAGCAACAAGGATGGAATTCTGGAGCCCGCCGAAAGCATCGGGCACTCGACATCTCCCAGCGTCCACTTTACCTTTGAAGGACAGGAGCATCACTTCTGGCCACTTCATCAGAGTATCATGCAAGATCCTGGAGACGCGACAGTCATATCCTCAGGCTGGGTCAGCGCACCCAACACTTATCAGTCCAAAGTGGAAGATGCAAGTCAACTCGTTACCATCGAAAGCACCTTCAGCGTTTTGGACGGCAACAGCTACTTCACGCAGGAAATCAACGTGACTTCCACAGCTCCCGCAACCGTGACAGACGTTTGCCTAATCGCGTATATCGGAATTGACATCAACGGACCTTTCAATGACCATGCTTTCATTGATCCCAACTCTAACAACATGCTCAAAGCCTATGACAACAAAACAGGCAACTGGTTCGGAGCCTTTTCGAACGCTACGCCCGACGCATTTGAGATAAGCAACTGGAAGGATGGCCCCTACCAGACAGATGATTTGTGGCAACACACTTTGAGCGATGCCTTAACTGCGTCAGCTGTGTCAAATGGCGACGTTGAGGCATCACTGCGATTCCAGCTCAACGAAATCCAAGCAGGCCAAACCAAAACTATGACCCTTTACTATTCGTTCGGGAATAACGAAAGCGATCTATACGCCCCCGAAATTACCAACCGTGACGTAGCAGCTCTAGGCATTACAACCTCAAAAGCAGGCTGCATTCCTGCTGAAACTGTGGGCCAAGAGCAGACAGCCAATATAACCGTAACTGTCGAAAATCAAGGCATCACTATTGAAACCTTCAACGTGACCGCTTATGCCAACGCAACCAAGATCGGGTCGCAACAGATAACTATGAACCCCACAGAAATTAGAGTCCTAACCTTCATTTGGGACACCTCTGGTTTTGCCAAGGGCAACTACTCAATAACAGCTCAAGCAGATGTGCTTCTTGGCGAAACTGACGTCGACGACAACCTATTCACTTATGGCTGGATTTTTATCACTTTGGCAGGCGACGTTGATGCTGACCGAGACGTAGACATCTACGACATCGTCCGCATGGCAGGAGTGTATGGAGTGTCAATGCCAGACGCCAGATATGACCCAAATAGCGATATGGACAACGACGGTGATACAGACATCTACGATATAGTAATAGCGGCAGGCAATTACGGGAAATCCTGGTAGCAGCAGCCTGCAAACCTTCGAAATTCTCGCAACAATTACCCTACAACAAGAACGCCTTTGCTTCCTTCTCTAAAGCCATAAAAGTGTATTAGAACAGCCTTATAGACAAGAGTAGAGTAGGCCGCCGAATGCGCGCACCTAAATGTTACCTACGCTCAGACACCAATTGGGAGTACCCTAGATGATCAGCCGTTTGGCAGTAGAGATTGCCAGCTTGCAATTGACCAACCCCACAATGTTGGCGGCTGGAATACTCGGAATGTCAGGCTTGACGTTGAATCAAGTGGTAGAGGCGGGGGCCGGGGCCGTTGTCACAAAATCCCTAGGCCTGAAACCTCGTCGAGGTTACCCGAATCCTACAGTGGTTCAAGTTGAAGGTGGTCTCCTAAACGCAATGGGCTTACCGAACCCTGGCGTTGAGCATTTCGCTAGGGAAATCAAAAGTCTAGATCCGTTAGGAGCCCCGATGATCGTAAGTATCTATGCGTCCACACCGAAGGAGTTTGGGCTGCTAGCCAAGAAAGCTCTCAACACAGGCGCCAAGGGCTTGGAGCTGAATGTTTCGTGTCCCCACGCCAAGGGGGTTGGCGCTGAGGTTGGGCAAGATTCGAAACTAGTAAAGGAAATCGTGAGAGAAGTCAAAAGAAGCGTGGAGGCTCCAATTCTTGTCAAGCTGACTCCAAACGTCGCCGACATCACAGAATTGGCTAAGGCTGCGGAGAAAGGAGGAGCCGACGCAATAACTGCCATCAACACCGTAAGGGCTATGGCCATCAATATTGAAACGGCAAAGCCTATTCTTGGAAACAAAGTTGGAGGTCTATCTGGACCGGCGGTGAAGCCAATAGCTATTAGATGCGTGTACGAAATCTACGAAACCGTTGAAATTCCAATAGTCGGCTGTGGGGGAGTAACTACATGGCAAGATGCAGTGGAATTCATGCAAGCTGGAGCCTCAGCGGTTCAGGTAGGAACAGCCATAGCTACCAGAGGATTAGCTGTGTTTAAGGAAATCATTTATGGAGTTGAAGCGTTTATGAAAAGGAAAAAAATCGGCAACGTGAAGGAAATTGTCGGCCTATCCCATCGAAGCTAATTTTTTGAGAACTATCAAAATCGAAACAATCGTTGAGGAAAGCCCTAAGATCAAGACTGTAATTTTCAACGACAGATTATGCGCCCAAGCCAAGCCAGGCCAGTTCGTCATGATCTGGCTTCCAGGCTTTGACGAAATCCCAATGAGTATCTCGTCAACCAACGCCAAAGGCTCAGCCTCGGTAACCGTAGCGAACGTTGGAGAGGCAACAAGGCTTCTTCACAGAAAGGAGCGGGGCGACGTTATCGGCGTTCGAGGCCCTTTCGGCAACAACTTCGATCCAGTTGAAGGCAGCCTCCTTTTGATCGGGGGCGGAACTGGCATTGCTCCCTTGGCGTTCCTTTCAGAGAAGCTAGCTAAGCAGGCTAGTCGAGTGACTTTCCTCCTAGGTGCAAGAACAAGGGAAGAGCTGCTTTTCTTATCTAGAATAAAGAGAATCCTTCAGAAAGCTGGGGGTAAGGTGATTGCCTGCACTGAAGATGGAAGCTACGGTTACACGGGGGTAGTGACTAAGCTGGTTGAAGAAACCTTGGCCGAAGGAAAGTTTGATGCAATTTATGCTTGTGGAAAAGAGGCTATGCTTCTCAAAGTTTTCACGTTAGCTCAAAAACACGGAATTCCGCTACAAGCGAGTCTGGAGAGGCTTATGCGTTGTGCCATAGGCTTGTGTGGAAGCTGCGCCATCGGGAGGTATCGCGTTTGTGTTGACGGCCCAGTCTTTACGGGCGAGCAGCTTCGTGAAGTGAGAGATGAGTTTGGCTACTTCAAAAGAGATTTCGACGGTAGGAGAATTAGGGTCTAGAATGGCACGCTTTCCCAACGCATGTGGGTGAAGAGACTCGGTGATTCCTGTAGGAGTGGTTCAAAAGAGTTATATGCGGGCAGAGTTCCTTGTGTGGTTGGCGGGATGTGCAAATGAAAGGTGACCGTCAAATTCGACGCTGATTCTAAACGCTGGCTTAACCAAGACTATCGCCCGCTTGAACTTGAGCAAAAGATTCGTGAGTTCTGGGAAAAAAACAATATACTCGAAAAGCTGGAACAGCTGAGACTAGAAACCAACAAGGGTTCTTTGGGCTACGTCGAAGGTCCCCCCACGCTAAATGGCTACCCTCACGTAGGCCACGTCCGTGGACGAGTGATGAAAGATCTACGTTATCGATGGAAGTCAATGGAAGGATTCTACGTTCCCTTCTGGACCGGTTGGGACTGCCAAGGATTGCCTGTTGAATTGGAAGTTGAACGTCAACTTGGGGTGAAGAACAAAAAGGATTTACTGGAGCGAGTAGGAGAGGAACGGTTCGTAGCGGAATGCAAGAAGGCCATAATGAAGTACTACGAAGCTTGGCACGCTGCTGACATCAAAGCTGGAGTATTCATTAACGACGCAAAAGCTTACTGGACGTATTTTGATGATTACATAGAGCGGGAATGGAAATATCTCAAGCGTGCATGGGATCAGGGTCTATTAGGTGAGGGCCACTACGTCGTAGCGTATTGCCCACACTGCCAGACCTCCTTAAGCAACGCTGAGGTGGGCATGGGATATGAGGAAGTTGAAGACTATTCCCTATATTTCAGATTCAAAGTCGCACGAACGAAAAGAGAGTACTTCTTAATCTGGACTACGATGCCCTTCACCATTGTCACAGACCTCATGCTCGCTGTACACCCTGACGCGGAATACGTCAAAGTCAAGGTGAAAAACGAAACTTGGATAATGGCAAAACAACGATTAGAACCAACGATGCTGGAACTGGGCATACAAAACTATACGGTTATCGAAACCGTTCTTGGAAAAGAACTTGAAGGACTCAAGTATGAGTATCCATTCTTGGATGGCATCCCCAAACAAAAGGAACTGGATAAACATACTCTTGTACACACGGTGATTTCCGAAGACTTCGTCGACGTAACAACCGCTACCGGTGTTGTTCACTTGTCACCGGGAAACGGTGAAGAAGACTTCAGTGCCGCCCAGAACCGCGAAGTTCCAATCTACGCCCCATTCGACGACGAGGTCAACTTCACCGAGGAGGCGGGCATGTTCGCAGGCTTGTTTGCAAGAGAAGCGGATAAGGTAGTTGTGGAGGAGCTGCAGAAGAAGAACCTATTGGTTCAGGCAAAACTGATTCGCCACGAATATCCAAAGTGTTGGCGTTCCCATCATAAACTTGTGTGGCTCGCTAGAAGAGAATACTACCTTTGGACAAACCGAATAACGGATAGGATAGTTAGAGCAGCAGAGAAGGTAGAGTACTACTACGATCCTCCAAGAAACCGATTCCTGGCATTCCTCCGCGAAGGAAAGCCGTGGTGTTTCTCAAGGGAGAGAGTCTGGGGAACCCCTCTGCCAGTTTGGAAATGCACAAACTGCGGGCACAAAACCTTAGTGTCCAGCAAAAAGGAACTGCTCAAGAAAGCCCTTAATCCCCCAAAGGGCCATTTTGAACTGCACAAGCCCTGGATAGACCGCATCGTCTTCAAATGCGAGAAGTGCAAGCAAGAAATGCGCCGCGAGCCTTTCGTGCTTGACACTTGGCACAACAGCGGCGCGGCACCTCTCGCGAGGTTCTCCGACGAAGAGTTCAGGCGCTACGTGCCCGCTGACTTCCTCGTAGAAGCTATTGACCAGACGCGGGGATGGGCAAACACGTTGCTACTCGAACACGTTATACTGACAGAGAAGCCTGAATCACCTTTCAAGGCCTTTCTGTTTTATGGCCATGCGTTAGATGAAAAGGGCCGCAAAATGAGCAAGAGCCTAGGGAACTTCATCGACGCCAACGAAGTGCTCGACCACCACTCCGCTGACCTCTTCAGGTTCTATATCCTGTGGAAATGCTCACCAATAGACTCGATGAATTTTGACGCGAGAGAGCTCAACAAGCGGCCGTACCAAGTCCTCAGCACCCTTTATCATCTGTATCGCTTCTTCGTGCAGAACGCCAATTATGACCACTTCAACCCACATGAACACACGCTGGAATGGACCAACGCAGGTGAAATCCTAGAACCGGCGGATCGCTGGCTGCTCTCAAAACTGCAAAAGACGGTCAAAAACGTCACCAACAATTTTGAAGGCTGCCAATTCAACTCCGCCCTCTCCGAGTTGGAGGAATTCGTTGTTAACCTGCTTAGCCGCGAATACGTTCCCATGGTGAGGCAGGAGCTCTGGAGCGATGAAGAGGAAACACGAAATCGTAGACTCGCAATTTTCGCTGTCCTTTGGAACACACTTGGAACTCTGAGCCTCCTCTTCAATCCGATCACTCCGTTCATGTGTGAAGCAGTTTATCAACAAGTTCACAGAGCCTTGGACACCACATTGTCGGAGTCGGTTAACTTTGAGAACTGGCCGAGCCCTAACGAGAAATTGGTGGATCAAGATCTTGAACGAGACTTTGACGTATTCTTCAAATATGTCTCTCTTACTTATTCGGCACGGCAGGCCGCCAAGCTGAAACGCCGATGGCCGCTGGAAAAGGCGGTGATAGTCGGATCGAAAGACGCTCAATCTGCGGTGAGGAAACTTGAGGGCTTGTTCGTTGAACTCGCCAACGTAAAGACAATTGAATACGCAAACAAGCCTTCCGAAATCGAACCTGAAACACTGCAGAAAGGTAGCCTAGCCTCGGAGGGCGACTCGCACATCCTACTATGTACACACCGGGACGAAAGGCTGCTCGGGGAAGGTCTAATGCGCGATCTTGCACGACGGGTTCAAGCATTACGCAAAGAACTGGGCTTTACGCCAACAGACGTCCTAGAAACTGTACATCTGGCAGAACTAGATGTAGAAGCTACAAGAATGTTGAACCCTCATTTGAAATCTATGGCAGCTCTGGTTCGTGCCAAGCGAGTTAAGCTTTCGAAAACCCGTGGCAGCCTAAGAGCGGAATGGCACAAATATAGATTAGACAACAAAACAGTTTCCATAGCAATACCTAGGTCAGCCTCCTAACGGGTAAATGCCAACCGCGATTGCAGCCATGCATGACTCGCTAGAATCGGAAAAAACCTCGGTCAGAATATAGCTAAGGACAAGACAAAGATGGCAAGTAAGAGCCCAGCGACCAGTTTTCTTGAGAGCGAAAGCTTCGAAACATCGTCCAAGGGTCCAGGATGTCTGTACATTGAGAGGAATAGCACAAAAGCCAACATAATATATTGCTGCATGAGTAGGAGTGTCATAACTGAGGCAATTGTGAATACCGTGCGAGCGAAATCGGTGCTGACAAGGCTTCTTAGTGTGTGACCGCCATCAAGCATTCCAGTGGGCAGTAAGTTCAGTAGCGTCACAAACAGTCCTATCCAGCCGGCAAAAGCCACGGGATGCATTAAGATGTAATAGTAGTTTGCGCCCTGAACAGGCTCTATCTTCACTAACGCTTCCATAAGAAGCATGAAGAGTGGCGAAACAGGACTCCCACCGCCTGGCAAAGGCTCTACGGTTGGAGCTATCGGAGAAAGCAAGAGGCCAACGGCTGAAACTAAAATGGTCACGACAAACCCAGCAATGGGTCCGCTAGCCCCAATGTCGAACAGCGCGTCCCTGTTGGGCGCTGTCTCCTTCTGAACAATAACGGCTCCGAATGTTCCGATTCCAATAGCAAAACCTGGCAAAGGAGGGGGCCCCGGAATGAAGTAGGGCATGGTTGCCTCCATCTTATGATGATTCGCGGCGAATTTGTGGGCCATTTCATGAACCCCTAATATTCCTAGTAGCGCTAAAGTGAAACTCACAGCTCCTATCAAAGGATCTAGTTCGTATTGGACCTCGAGAGAAAGCGCCTGTGCAACGAGCTCAAGAGAAAGCACGTATCCAGTGACGAAAACGGTCGCAATTGTTATGATAAGAAGGATTACGTTGATCATGGGACGGCTCGGCTTTGTAGCAGGCTTCGGCCCAATCTTCAACACGTTTCTTCCATTTTCCTCACGTAGAAGTGGTACGAAGCCGACACGAGCCAGCTTTCTCAAAAGCCTATTGAAAGCTTGTTTTGAGTCCTTTCCAAGCTTCACATAGAATGTTGGAATACCATATTCTATCAGAGCCTCTTCTACACCAAATTCCGTATTGACCATCGACTGGATTTGGTCAAACTGAGAAACAAGCTTGGAAGGCTCTGAAGATTCCGGAGCGGGAGGTTCACTCATAGGGGTCGACTACTCAGCGACATTTTGGGAGTATTTGCAGGTCATTGAATTTAAGCATTGGTTTCGCTGAAAGAAACTAGCGGGGAAGTCGAGGATTTGCAGACTCTCCAAGT
>Ga0209427_10008546_pt1 | contig 11517 bp, 6 predicted proteins | sample DeeMarSWOR136_30_FD_187465 | JGI IMG/M metagenome (GOLD analysis project Ga0209427, IMG submission 187465) | Marine sediment microbial communities from White Oak River estuary, North Carolina - WOR-1-36_30 (SPAdes) (version 2) | ecosystem: Environmental > Aquatic > Marine > Intertidal zone >... | reverse complement strand
GCATCCAGTTGCCCCTTCATCACTCCAAATATAAGCAACTGGATGCACTTATTTTTGCTCAGGAGAATCACAACCAATAAACTGCAACTGCTCAACTTGTGAGGAATGCACTCACAAATTGAGTAATCCTATGTGTCAGATTGTTACTTTAACCGCAGAAATCACAAATTATCTAGGAACATGTATCAACAACCCTGCAAATTTCAACAATAAAACTTTTGACTGTTCAGGGCATACAATTGGCGGTGATAATTCCAAATGTGGTGATGGAATCTATTTAAGTGGAAAATCCGGAAATACTATTAGAAATTGCACAATTATTGACTTTTATCGCGGGATTCATTTATTTTCTTCTTCAAACAACACCCTACAAGGAAATGAAATTTCACATAACCACATTGGAATTTACTCGCAAAATTCAAATTCAACCATAAACACGAATATTGTCTGCAAAAATACAGATTACGACTTTTATTCTCCTTCCTGGCTAACAAGTTCGGGAGATAACAACACATGCAAGGGGGATAACTGGAATGACGATGGAACACATGGTTGTACTTATTCCTGTGGATGCGGCTGCAGCAACGGAACCTACAACTACACCTGCGGGGAAACAATTTACCAAAGCTGTAATTTAACCTGCAATTTAAACTCATCAGGCACCTGCTTCACTATAGGGGCAGATAACATTACAATTGACGGTGCAGGTTACAGCATAACAGGAAATTTAACGGGATCCGGGATTTCTGCAGCCGGGGTTGGAACACAATTCACAGCAACAGCAAATAATATAACCATAAAAAATATTAATATTTATAAGTTCTCTTATGGAATTTATTTATTTTCTTCCTCAAATAACACGATAGAGAACAACACAGCAAATTCAAATAATTATACAGGAATTATTTTATCTAATTCTCTGAATAATAACCTATTAAACAACACAGCAAATTCAAACAATGAGTATGGAATTCGTTTAGATCTTTCCTCAAATAACAATGCTCTGACAAATAATACGGCGAATTCAAATTATGAGGGGGGAATTTCTTCACTTCTTTCTTCAAGCAATGCCCTGACAGACAACACAGCGAATAATAATACTTACCACGGAATTTATTTATATTACTCCTCAAATAGTACTCTGCATGAAAACATAATCTCAAACAACGGCATCGGAATATACTCGCAGAACTCAAATTCAACAATAAATTCAAACACAGTATGCGGGAATTTAAATTTAGATTTTGATTCACCCGGCGGGCTCTCGTCTTCCGGCGACAATAACACCTGTGATAATCCGAATGGCTGGAATGATACCGGAATAACAGGATGTCGTTATAAATGCGTGCAAGAAGAATTTGACTGCGACCTCAACCAAGATGGAATAATAATCAATGATTACAACGACTTAATGCTCGCCTACAAGTGCTTCCTGGGAATTGAGAATTGCAATAAAATTAACTATCAAAACTGGAATTTGATGAAGAGGGAGTATGAATGCTTTACAAATAATAATCAATAAAAATTAATCTATTTTAAATAAAAAAATAAAACAACGGAAAATGAATACAAAAAATATATTTTACGGACGGAAAATGAAAAGTACAACAAGATATGTAATTGCCGGATTGATATTGGTTTCTTTAATTACCGGGGCAGGTGCCAAGGACTGCGGCGGGGGATTGCAATGCAAATGCGGGGATACTTTAACATCGCCGCATACAATGTGGTACGATTTGAATTGCTCAGGGAATGGAATTGTAATTGGAAATTCATATATTAATTTAGATTGCTCAGGGCATGTAATTAACGGCGGCGGAATCGGCTATGGAATTTATTTAAATAATAAAAATAATAACACAATTAAAAACTGCATAATCACAGGCTTTGATAGGGGAATTTATTTAGATCATTCATCAAGCAACACAATAACAAACAACACAGCAGATTCAAATAACCGGGGAATTTATTTATATTCATCATCAGACAATTTGATAGATAACAACACAGCAGATTCAAACACATGGGACGGGATATACCTGGAATCTTCATCAACAACGGCAACAGGATATAGGGGAATACTTAACCAGGACAGAAGAATGGTCTGTCTTGCAAATACAACCGAAGCACCATATAATTTTTATGACGATTGCGGCGTGATATTTGACGGCGGGGACCGGGGAGGTTCAACATGCGGTCTTGATATGGATATTGTATTTGATATGGGTGATGAGGATATTACCTGCTATAATGCTGAAACAGGCAACTTCATGGAAATAAAGACATTACCGGGTACCTGTGAAGTTATAACAGACGAGAATGAGATAGAAGTGCTGCTTGACAGGGACTATGTAAACAACCAGTGCTATTTATGTTACAATCTGTCCCAGGATACAGTCACCGACCTGGAGCATGAAATGTATGAGAAAATAGCGGTAAATAAAGATTATATTAATTATTATGAAGAAGGTATTGGTGACGATGTTCTTGATGAAGCACTTAAGATGGCTGTTGAAGGTGATGCAATAACCTATTCTGTTTATGCCGATTACCTGCCGCCTGCATTTTTAAAGAACAAGGATGATGATTTAGTTGATTCAAGATACAGGGGAAAGATTATATTCCTCGGCGATGAATATTTTGTAAAGGAATGGGATGACAATAATAAAATTTTAAAATTAGCAAAAGGTGCGGAGAGAATAATTAACAATCAGTCATACGGCGGCGATTTTACAGCAGTGGATGGGACATACCAATTTAAAATAAATGAAATATTATTTTCAGGGGACGATATTACAGGAATCGTAATTGATGTTAAAAAGCCGAATGGAACGGAAGTTCAGGTAACTGCAAATACGAGTGTAAATGCCGTTTCCGGGCAGGTTGAAATCTATGCTGCAAATGTGACGGCTTCAGGAAACATTGCCGGGGCAGAGGTTAAGGTTTATGATTTATCTACGGAAATAGAATTAGAAGACGGTGCATGGTTCGGCGAAAACCAGGAATGGTATGTGGAAATAGAGCAGGTGCCTCTAAAATGTTTAGCAGAATTAAGTACTTCAACAGGTAACCAGGCAATTGACTGCACAGGTCTTGAACCCGGTGTGGAAGAACCGTCAACCGGCGACAGAAATAGATTTGAGGATTATGAAAAAATTAATTCAAGTTACGGGAATTCGGGTATGCTTAAGTGGGTTCATTTAACTTTAAAAACCAACTATACCGAAGATAATGCACTCGGCGTTGGCGAAAATATTGCATTCCCGTTAAATTCATTCCTGTTCACCTATGAAGGATATAAAACAGATAATTTTATTGAACCAAGATGCTCAGGAGATGAGGATAAAATTGAAATTAAAAAGGACGGCGACCACCAGGTATTAATATCCTTTACAGACGACAACCATGACAGATATGATAATGTGCATCTTGACAACGGACCTATTGAAGAAGGCGAGATGTTCATGTTTAACGGGGAAGTTTGGGAGTTTGCCGGGGGAGACAGCGGAGCAGATCCATCGGTTGAACTTAAACGCATGGTTTATGGAGAAGATTATAATGTAGAGCTCACAGATGACATGTCCCACCTTAATCTCTGGTGCAATGACTTTGATTATGATAATACCCACTGTGTGGATAATAAACCCACAAACCTATATGCAACATTTTCTCCGGTGGGTGATATTATATACGACGGCAGGTATTTATATCTAACACAGAATAACGGTGTGTTGGGCGTTAATGGTAATATAGTCGGTTATATGACACACTTTGATGTGGATGACAATGACCTGGTGATTAGTATATTGCAGGAAACCGGGACTGATTTGAACAATGAGCCGTCTTATCTTGAAAATACCGATGATGTATTAATAAAAATTTCATCCGGCGGCTTATGCTCCGGTGATGTTGCCTGTGACGCGACTTATATTGACTTTTATGATAAATACCGCATGTATGATGACGACTGGGCTAACAGTGTTCTTGTAATCCAGAGTGACGGCGGAGTACTTGATGATGAAGATGATGCGGATACTTTATGGCTTCCAAACAGCGGTGCTGAACTTGTAGTTGATTACGGTCCGGACGATGAAATAGTGGGTGTTGAAATATGCCATCCAAGGACAATGGTTTATCAAACCTACTCTATTTCTACAGTAAACTATGAGTCCGCACCAGACACAATAATAAGAGGTATATTTGAGCAGGACAAAAGAACTGTATGTCTTGCAAATACAACCGAAGCACCTGATAATTTTTATACTGGTTCCGGCGTAATATTTGACGGCGGAAATGAAACAATAGAGTATTTGGAAAGTACAGGGAACTTCAGGGAGATAAAGACAAATTATGTTTGTGAAAATACGAAAATGGATGCGATAAGAGTAGAGGTATTGCTTGACCGGGACTATGTAAATAACCAGTGTTTCCTTTGTTCTGATATATGCCAGGACACCGTCACCGACCTGGAGCATGAAATGTACGAGCAGATAGCGGTAAATACAGATAATTTTAAATATTACGAGGAAGGTATTGATGACGATTATCTGGATGAAGCACTTAAACTTGCAGTTGAAGGTAATTCAATAACATATTCTGTTTATGCCGATTACCTGCCGCCGACATTTTTAAAGAACACGGATCGCGATCTTGTGGATTCAAGATACAGGGGAAAGATGATATTTCTTGGTGACGAATACTTTGTAAAGGAATGGGACGATGAAGAAGAAATTTTAGTTTTAGCAAAGGGTGCTGAAAGAATACTTGATAACTATGCGTATGGCGGAGATTTCACAGCAGGAGACGGGACATACGAATTTAAAGTCCACAGGGCAATATTTTCAGAAGACCAGGTTGCTGGAATCGTTATTGATGTTAAAAAGCCCGACGGAACGGAAGTCCGGGTGGTTGCACAGAGAAGTTTAAACGCCGTTGTCGGAAATGTTGAGATTTATGTTTCAAATGTGGCAACAGCAGGTGACTTTGTCCGGGCGGATGTAAAAGTTTATGATTTATCCACTGAAATAGTGCTGGAAGACGGCGAATGGTTTGATGACAGCAAACAGTTGTGGAGAGTGGAAATTGAGAAGGTACCTTTAGGGTGCGTGGTTGATAGACTTTCAGGTTACGGTCCTGAGCAGACCGAGTGTTATTCGCCATATACCTCTCAAGGGGGTTATGTTGCTGACAGATTTAGTGATTATGAAAAAGTTTCCATTGAATACGAAAGTACGGGTATGCTTAAATGGGTTCACCTGATTCTGGAGGCAAGTTACACTGAAGGCGGCGACTTTGACTCTCTTGGCGTCGGCGAGAAAATTATGTTTCCGCTGGATGCATTCCGGTTAAGTTACGAGGGATATAAAACCCGCAGGTTTGCAGATTCAAGGTGTTCCGGCGGTGATGATAAAATTGAAATTAAGAAAGTCGGAAATCACCAGGTAACAATATCCTTTACAGACGATAACCGTGACAGGTATGATGATGTGCATCTGGACAGCGGACCCATTATGGAAGGCGAATTGTTCATGTTTAACGGGGAAGTGTGGGAGTTTGTTGAAGGTGATCCTGGAGTTAGCCCGTCAGTTGAACTTAAAAACCGGATTACAGGAAAAAAATGGGTTGTTGGACTTGAAGAAAATACCGATCCCCTTAATCTCTGGTGCAATGATTTTGGTGATGATAATTCCCATTGCGTTGATAACGAACCCACAAACCTCTATGCAGATGCTGCAAATTCCCCGGTAGGTGATATTATATATGACGGGATTTATTTATACCTCACCGCGAATAATGGCGTATTGGGCATGGATCCTGTTGTTGCAGGAATGCTGCAAAACTTTGATACAGACAATAATAAAATTAAAATTAGCATAGAGCAGGAAACAGGCACTGATCTGAACATGGAACCGTCATACCTTGAAAATACCGATGACACATTAATAAAAATTTCATCAGGCGGGAGCATCTGCATGGGCGACCCCGCGTGTGATGCGACTTACATTGACTTTTATGATAAAAGCCGCTTTTATGACGACGACTGGGCTAACAGCGTTCTTGTAATCCGGAGTGACGGCGGGGTGCTGGACGATGAAGACGATGCAGATACCTTATGGCTTCCAAACAGCGGCGATGAACTTGTTGTTGATTACGGCGCAGACGATGAGATTAAGGGCGTTACGATATGTCACCCAAGGACAAGGGTTTACCCGACATACTTTCTTGGTTCTGATATGATTAAGACGCTGCATGATATAACCCAGGTAGAGGATTCAAATAACAATTTTATAATGAATAATAAATTGAATTCAAATAATAATGGAATTTATTTAGATTCTTCATTAAACACTACTTTGCAGGGAAATTTAATTTCAGATAATATGGTTGGAATTTACTCGCAAAATTCAAATTCAATAATAAATTCAAATATCGTTTGCGATAATAATTTAGATTTCAATTCTCCTGATTGGTTTTCAAGTTACGGGGATGATAATACCTGTGATCTGGCAGACGCCTGGAATGATTACGGGGAGATAACAGGATGCACGAATTCATGCCCCTGCTGTGACAATACTTCATACGTTTCCTGCGGTAGTGCATATTCAATGTATGACGGGGAAACGAAAAATGATATGTGCGGCGATAAACAATACTACAGGATAACAACAATTCAAACCTGCGACATTACATGGACAATTACAAATTCAGAAGGCGTTGATTATGATTTATATACTTTAGATAACGGTTCATGTCCTTCTGAAAGTTCCTGGGATTGCAGACCTTATAGTACCGATACACAGGAAACATGTTTCCATGCTTCATTACCTCCCGGCACATACTATGCCCTGGCGGGTAATTACGAGGGTAATGGAACATATAATATAAATGTAGAGATTGGTAATTGTATCGGTCAGGACGGCGCAAACATAACATACACAATAAGTTCAAACAAAGTTTTTCCCGGGGGAACAGCATCCGTAAATGTAAATATAAACAGCCCTTCAGGTGTCGCATCATCTCAAATTAAACTTTCCATCCCTCCTGATTTAACGCCCGGTAATGCCGTCATGTCGGGATTTGTAACAGGTTCAAATCGTATGCAAACCGGGAATGAACACAGGTGGTTCAAATTAATTGCCAACGGAAACAACAGCGGAATCTTGAGCGTTCCCGTAACAGTGCCTTCATCTGCATCTTACGGGACACAATATACGATAAATTTAACCAGCGTAAACATAAAGGATACAAACAGCCAGGGCATACCTCTAAACCGGCAGATTCCGATTACTCAAACAATAGAGGTCGGATGCCCGACAGTGCAGGATATCTTTGATGCCATGGATTCATACTTTAACGATTATCCTTCATCGCTATGCAGCAATAATATATGCACGGTACCCGATATATTCCGGATGATAGATGATTATTTTGCATGTTAATTAAAAATTTGAAATGATTTAAAATGAAATTTAAAATACTAAAATTTTTATTAAATTACCGGCAGACCCTAATAAAATGGATTATCCTTGCATTATGTCTCACATTCGCAGCCAAATCGGTTTGTTCGGATGCAGCCGTTGATTACGGATGGAATGAAAACAACCTGGTCGTGAATGTTACAGGCACAAAAGGCGTTGGAATTGCACAGGTTAAGTTGAATATATCTTCTGACCTGATAACCGGGAGTGCATCATCAGGTGGTTTTATGGCAGGAGCATCGCACATGCAGTCCGGAACAGAACACAGGTGGTTCCGGTTAACTGCAAACGGAGATACTAACGGGACTCTTGAAGTTCCGATAACCTGCTCTCATGCGGCAGGTTCTTATGAAATAGAATTAATTAGTATAAGTATTAGGGACAAAACCGGGGATTCAATACCCCTCGCCGCGAAATTACCGATGCGAAAAACAATAAACTGCGGCGGAAATACTGCCCTGGAAAATGAAATCAACGAATCATCCGATAATTTGACAGCAAATCTTGAAGAAGAACCTGAAGAACCTGCTAAACCAGAGAATGCGAATTTATCGTTTCATGAAGAATTACCGGCAGAAAAATTACCTGAAGTAAACGATACAAAAAAGCAGGAAAATGAAAATGAAATAATAGATCAGGCATTACCTGCCGAGCCGGAAAATATAACGGGGACAGCAACCGGCGAATTAAAAAATATAACCCCCGGGGAAGAAAAATCTCCGGTAAAGCCAGATACATCCGCTTCAGATACATTAAAACATGAAGCACAACCACAAAAAGAAACAAGTTCAAATCATTGGGTGTGGGTCGTTGTTATCCTATCAATGTTAATCCTGATGGCGATAATTATCAAAAAATTATAGAAAAATTAAAAATTGTATAAAAATTATATAATGAAAAAGATTTTATTTGAAATGAACAAACACGCAAAAAAAATTGTTTCAAAGAATTGGAATAACATAATAAAATTTATAATTTTGATACCGGTGTTTATATTTACTGTTCAGCCGGTTTGTGCGGGAGCGGATATAAACTACAACTGGAACGGGACGCACTTGATTGTAAATATCACAAGCCCCGAAGGTGTTGGAAGTGCGCAGGTTAAGTTGAATATATCGTCTGACCTTGCAGTTGAAAGTGCAGGATTAAGCGGTTTTATGACAGGCGCAGAACATTACATTACAGGCACGGAGCATCGGTGGGTCCGGTTTAACGCAAACGGGGATACTAACGGGGTTCTTATAATTCCAATAAACTGTACATCCTCAGCAGGTTCTTATCAAATAAAATTAGTTGATGTCAATATTAAGGATACAAACAACGATTCAATACAGGTTGATACGGCAATGCCGATGGAGCATGCAATAAACTGTGGAAATCAAGAAACTGCAAGTATAAACTACAACTGGAACGAAACACACTTGATTGTAAATATCACAAGCCCCCGGAATGTGGGAAGTGCGCAGGTTAATTTGAATATATCTTCTGACCTGATAACGGGAAATGTATCATCCGGTGGTTTTATGGCGGGCGCATCGCATATACAGAACGGTACGGAGCATCGGTGGGTCCGGTTTAATGCAAACGGGGATACTAACGGGTTTCTTATAATTCCAATAAACTGTACATCCGCAGCAGGTTCTTATCAAATAAAATTAGTTGATGTCAATATTAAGGATACAAACAACGATTCAATACAGGTTGATACGGCAATGCCGATGTACCAGACAATAGACTGCGGAAATCAAGAAACTGCAAGTATAAACTACATCTGGAACGAAACACACCTGATTGTAAATATCACAAGCCCAAAAGTTGTTGGAAGTGCGCAGGTTAAGTTGAATATATCGTCTGACCTGATAACAGAAGGAATATCATTAGGTGGTTTTATGGCAGGGGCATTGCCTATGCAGTTCGGCACAGAACACAGGTGGTTCCAGTCTAATGCAAACGGGGATACTAACGGGGTTCTTGTAATACCGATAATTTGCCCATACACAAAAGGTCCTTACGGAGTAAAATTAATTGATGTAAATATTAAAGATACCGGCGGAATTTCAATACCCATTAACGCAGAAATGCCGATGTATCAGACAATAAACTGTATCGGAAACTTTTCTGATTTAACTGTAACCAATATAACATTCACGCCGCAAAATCCGATTCCGGATGAGCAGGTAAACATCACCGTTATAATCAAAAATTTAGAGAATGTTAATTTAAATTTAGAGAATGTTAATGTTTCAATAAATATTTCAGATAATTTCACGGAATGGCGGATTGTGAATTTAACAAATAAAACCGGGGTTAATGTGACATTTAACCGGACTTTTGTTATCGGGAGGTATAATATAACTGCTGCTGCTGACCCTGGTAATGAAATTAATGAGATGAATGAAACAAACAACGAATGGGGTATGAAATTGTTTGTTTATCACGAATGCGACCTCAACTGCGACGGGATTTACACCCGCGACTGGAATGACCTCGCGTCCGCCTACAAATGCTTCTTAGGAATTGAAAAAAATTGTAAAATTAATTACCGGGATTGGGCAAATATGAAACGGGAATATAATTGCTTTACAAATAATAACAATGAAAATTAATTTTTTATAATTGCAGTCAAATTGTAATTATATTTTTTGTTTTAAAATGAAACTTGTAATCGGCTTAATCGGGCGCATCGGCTCTGGAAAAGGATTTGTCGGCGACTATCTGTGTGAAAATTACGATGCGAAAAGACATACGATTTCGGAAATACTTTCGGATATTTTAAAGCGGCTTCATCTCCCGGTTAAAAGAGAATATTTACAAAAATTAGGTGCATCGCTTCGCTCCGGATTGGGACACGGCGTAATCGTAAATGCCCTAAAAGGAGATATCAAAAAAGATAAGTCGCAAATAATTATAATTGACGGGATACGGTATATGAATGAGGTTGAAATGCTCCGGGGGTTTGAAAATAATTTGCTGCTGGGTGTTGATGCAAACCCAAAATTAAGGTATGAGCGGTGTGTTTTGCGAGGGGAAAAGGATGAAGGAAAAATAACTCTCGCAGAATTCCTGGAAAACGAGAACAGGGAAACCGAGAAGTATATCAATGATGTTATGAAAGAATCCGATTACACTTTAAATAACGACGGGACAAAAGAGGAATTGATAGAAAAAATTGAGGATATATTGAAAAAATTTTGATTAAATTATTTCCTTTTCTTTTTCCTTTTCCATCTCTCTTTTCATCATCCGCCTGTATTTCCCGTACCTGTCTTCAGGAGAAAACTTTGCAGGTCTCGGGTTTTTTGTCTTTTCTTCGCACCTCGGGCAGGTTTCTCTTAATGTGTACTCATCACATTTAATACATTTTGAAAGTTTCATTTCATTTTTCATTTTTTCGGACTCTCTCAACCTTCAATGACATTATAATTTTAATTATTATTTTTAATAAAGCATTGGTATTCCTGTTTGATTTCCTTCCGGTTTTTATATCTTATACCCTCCAGATTCAGGGTCCCATGAAAATTCCGATTTAAACCTCAAATATTGATTTTTAAAGAATGAATTCTAAAAATATTATGATATGAGGTATGCTCTAACAATTAAAGGGAAAGTGCAGGATGTGGGTTACAGGAAGATTATAGAACAAAAGGCAAAAGACAGGGGGTTGAAAGGTTATGTTTTCAATGATGTTGACGGAACGGTTAAGCTTGTGTGCGAGGGCGTGACGGATAGAATTGATGATTTTATTGATGTTATAAATTTACATGAAAAGAATATCTTTGTGGCTGATATACTAAAAAACGAGGTTGTTCCTACCTATCCGATACCGAAAATATTCGGGCGGATTGAAACCGATACTTCCGGAGATGTTGTGAGGAAACTTGAAAAAGGTCTTGATACATTGGGCGGCATAAAAGATGATACCGGAGCATTGCGGGAAGGACAGGATAATTTACTCGTGGGGCAGGATAAACTAATCGGTGGGCAGGATAAACTAATCGGCGGGCAGGATAAGTTACTCGTGGGGCAGGATAAACTAATC
>Ga0209427_10008545_pt1 | contig 11517 bp, 10 predicted proteins | sample DeeMarSWOR136_30_FD_187465 | JGI IMG/M metagenome (GOLD analysis project Ga0209427, IMG submission 187465) | Marine sediment microbial communities from White Oak River estuary, North Carolina - WOR-1-36_30 (SPAdes) (version 2) | ecosystem: Environmental > Aquatic > Marine > Intertidal zone >... | reverse complement strand
GGGGGCAAGGGAAAGGCTGAGGATAAGATAAATGCACTCAAATCTCATGGAATAACTGTGGTCCTCAATCTTGGGCAATTGGGAAAAACAGCCTTGCAGGTCTTCAAGGATTCGTGTAAATCCCCTATTAAAAATTAATTGACTTCTGTAGATAGAATTATTATACAAAAAGATAAATTGTTAAATAAAGAGGTGTAGAGATGTTTGGTCTTGGTATGCCAGAATTGCTGATAATTCTAGTTATTATCCTTATAATCTTCGGAGCCGGCAAACTCCCTGAAATCGGGAGAGGTCTCGGTAAGGGAATAAAGAACTTTAAGCAGGCGACTAACGAAAGCCCTGAAGAAATACCCCCTGATACCAGTGAGAATGAGAAGAAAATCGAAAACTACTACAACGAAACTCGTTGTTCAGGAGAGATTAGCCAGCTTCTACTATTGGATGATTGAGAAACTAGAAAACACGGGAAATAGACTTGGTAAAGCGGGGGCATCGATAAAAGAAAGCTTCGCGAATATTGGGACATGGGGCGAGCGACATTTAGGGGAGAGAACGCGGAAGATTTTAGGTGGTATAGGTAGAGCCATTATAGGAATTCCAATCGCAATTTATCACGGATTTATTGGTTTCTTTAAAGGGCTTGGAAAGCTAATAACTGGAGCGAGATTGTACCATATCATTATTTTTATATTATGCGGACTTATGATGGTCTTACTATCCACGATACAATTTATTATGGAAGGTGAATTTCCACTTAGAGCTGTGTTCTTCGTAGATTTAGGACTAGTAATGTTCATTATTGGACTTGTGGTTATTATTATTAGATCTGTGTACCGATTGGTCTACAAATAACCTTTTTTTTTCTTATTTTCTTTTTTTCATTAGAATTAATCCACCTAACGGTATATCGAAGTATTCTTCGATAACATGACACTTTGCCTTGAGGAAAAAATATACTATTCCATTTGTCTCAACATTTTCGGCAGATTCGAAGTTGCCTTGACCTTTCATGATTATTAAGTCGCACGAATAGAACAGTTCTTGAAATTCAGGAGTGGTCTCTTCTAAAATTATCCCCGGGTAATCGGTATTTTCGATAACATTACAAATTTTTTCGATTCCTGCGAAGATGGCATCTTCTTTTAACGAATCGTTAATTATTGGACCAGAGCGAACTGAATATGTGATTTCTTTTTTTGGATTCTGACGCAATATCTCCTCGATTAAGACTTTATCAAAAAATATCTCCCCAGTATTATCCCCAATGATCAAAATTTTTTGAGCTCCTTCAAGGTTTTCTTCAAAATGAGTGAAATCGTTAATTTTTAGATCGTCGTCAGAAATATTTTTGATATCATTTTCGATATCAATTGGCCTTGGAGCTCCTAAATCTAAAGCATTTCCCATTATCGAAATAATACAAGCTTGCAGCAATGGATTTTTCGATTTTTCAACTAGATTTTTGAGTTTGGGATATAAATCCTTAGCTTTGTTTTGAATGTATACTTTTTCTTTCTTATAAGGATCAGGAACTCCTAAAATTTCACTCGCAAGGCCATAAACAACTTTTCCCAGATTGGGGGATCCAAAATCTGAGAGGGGCAAATTCACTAATCTTTTCATTAACTCTTTTTGATGAGTAATGATTTCTTCGTAAGAGATTTCAGGTTTAAAACTAGTCAAAACCTTTTTTAATTGATCAAATAGACACCCAATACAGTCTGGATGGACGAATTTCTTCATATTTTATCAAATTAAGAAAAGCTAAAAAATTTTTGTGATTTCATCCGTTTCAGAGTAGGGTAAAGTGGTTTTTTTTCCCCCCTCTATAATTTTTAACCCTTCCTCCTTTTTTACAACGATACCAATTTTTGACGCGAAAATGCCGTTCTCTCCCAATAATTTTATTAAATTGTGCGCATCGTCCTTATCTAGTGTTATTAGCAAGGAACCCGAGGAAATAGTTCCCAAAGGATTAAGTCCATATTCTTTACATAGTTTTTTTGATTCTGGAAATATTTTTATCGAATCGTAATCAATGAGAATTCCATTTTGTGAACCATACGCAACTTCAAAAAGACCGCAAGCAAGACCTCCTTCAGTCGGATCGTGCATAGAGTGAACTAGAAAATTTTGGTTCGCTATTAACGCTTCTTTTAAAACGCTGATTCCCGGATCGTAGATAAATTGCTTACACTTATTTAGATAATCGTGATCAAAACCTTTTTTAAGCAGTTCCTTTTCTTTTTCCTGCGCAATAATTGATGTTCCCTCAATTACTATACCTTTAGTTAATATAATCGCATCTCCAACTTGTGCTCCTGATGTTCTAACTAATTTACCCTTTTCTACCTCGCCCAAAAGGCATCCAATCACTAAAGGTTTGGATAATCCGGTACTAACTTCCGTATGGCCTCCAACCACGGTTATACCGAAGTTATTACAAGTGGTGTGTATATCTTTGAAAATCTCTTCAATTAAATCTTCAGTTGTATTGTTTTCTGGGAGTAAAACCGTTGCTTGAAACCATTTTGGTACTCCCCCACATGTCGCTATATCGTTGACATTCACATTTACTGCCCAATACCCGATTTTATTATAAAAGCCTTGTTGGTAATCTAGAAAAGTGATTGGGTCTGACTTGGCAATTAAGTATCTTTCTCCCATATCAATGACTGCTGCGTCTTCCCCTATCTGAGATCCTAATATTACTCTCTCGTCTCCTTTGCTTGAACAATATTTCTCAAGCAACGAAGCTAAAACCTTTGATTTGATTTTCCCAGCTGGCAAAAATTTAGGAGAACGTGACATGAGTTATTTAATTTAAACTACTTTAAAAATTAAAATAAAGAAAAAATTTTTAGAAAATAACTAGGGTGTTTCTTTATAATTTCTCGAAGCAATGTGGGCATCTTCTGTAATCAGCAGTTAAGTCGCTTAATGGACGATTACAGTGAGGGCACATAGGTATGTCTGGCAATGCTACATGTGTAACAAATTTGGTACTGAAAGTACCCGCTTGCGGTTTGACTTTAATTTCAAAAAAATCTGGAGCAGCAGGAGCTGTTTCTCTCTCTTCCGGTTTCAATTCTAACAAGTAATCCATGTCCTCCCCAATTCCATCGAGTACATCAATTAACAACGCTGTTGGAGTTATTCTCGGTGTTAGAAATGTCTGAACAATCAAATCACACCCTTCGGCTGGACCTCTCTTCTTAATCATGATTGGCACTGAAATACTCGGCACTTTTGATTCGTTCGGACTTTTTAAAATAATATTCTTTTCAACACTTCTTTTAAGGAATTTATCTCGATTTAAAACAATCATTAAACGGTCCCATGTCATTATGTTATCGCCAAGATCAATTGAATCTAATCTATCAAGGAGATCGTCGTCCTCAGAAGGAATTTCTCCCGGTAACGATGCGGCTACCACTCCTTTTTTCGTCTTTCCCATAATAAGATTTAAATGGTAAGGCACTTCTGTTCTTGATTTAATTCCTAACTTAATTATTGGTTTTCCACTTGAATCAACAGTAGCGTTTAGGACTTTTATTAATACTCCCCTTAAAAATCCCTCTGTTTCAAGATCATATTTTACCCCTATTACATCATCTCCCTGTTGTACGATTTCGTCGACATAATATATGAATTCTTGATCAGAGCGGAGCCAATCTTCGACATAATCAATTGGCGATATTTCGGGTATCACAACGACTGGTTTTGCTTCAACCTCAGCGGGTTCTGCGGAAGCTGCCTCAACTTCGACAGGTTTTGCAGGAACTGCCTCTATCTCGCTTGGTATTTGTACGGGTTCGGCAGCAGGCGGTGTTTCGACTGCGGGCGTCGGTGTTTCAACTACTGGTGTAGGTTGTGGTTCAATAGCAGCCTTTGTTGGCGGCGCAACCTTGACCTTTGGAGCCGCAGGCACGGGAACAGCTTCTACTCTTAATTTAACTTCTTTCCTTACCTTTGATTTTACTTGTCTTCCAATTTTTCTCCTCAAAACATCTGGAATTTCTAAGATATTGCTTAATACGGAGAAATAACAGAATGCTAACGCTAAAAGTTCGTCGGGATTTCTTGATTCTATTATTTCTAAAGCTTTCTCTGCCACATGAGCCGCAAGTTCGTCTAAATCTCCATCTCTGAAATAGACGAAAAAACTTTTCGCAAATTCTTCGTCTTCTTGAGCTGATCTTTCAGCAATATCTCGGAACTTACACTGATATTCACAATAACGGCATTCGACAAAAGGTATGTTATTAGCTTCCATATTTCGCGCCTAATTTCGATTAAAAATTTTAAAAACTATATTTTGACTATATATTACTTTTCGTTGAATAATATATAAAATGTTTTGCGTCGAGATCTAATTAACATTTCGTAATTTAATTAAAACAAAACAACATTCAATTCGATTTAAAATGGAAAAAAATGAAAAAAAGGAAATTATCACTGTCGCAGGAACTATTGCCCTAATAATAATGCTCTCTACTTCAATTTGGATTTTGCCGGTAATAGGAAATCTCATTAATCCTAACGGTAATTTCTGGAATCAGATTAATGCCCCTGACGATCATCCTGAATATCAAGAAGTAGTCGTACCTGGATTAAGCGGTGAAAATGTTACAGTACTGAGAGATCGATTTGGAGTTCCTCACATTTACGCGTCAGATTATAAAGATCTATTTTTCGCATATGGCTATGTTCAATCACAAGACCGGTTTTTTGAGATGACATTGTTGAAATTGGTCGGATGGGGTAGGCTCTCTGAAGTAATTGGTTCTTTAGGAGTAGATATTGATAAATATTTAAGAACTATTGGTTTAGGAAAGTCAGCTCACGAGCTAATTAAAGTTGCTGAAGAAAACAAGCATATATACCCACGAACATATAAAATGCTCCAATATTTTACAAAAGGAATAAACACTTGGTTAGATAATAATAGACACAATCTACCAATAGAATTCAATTTACTTGACTTACCCGTTGAATATTGGTCGTTGAACGATTCTGCAGTGATGGCTAATCTCGCTGGATTGATGCTTTCTTGGACGATGGACGACCTAAGCATGGAAGAATTAAGGTTGATAATGGGTCCTTATTTAAAAGAAAATGAGAATATTTATGGCGTTAATGCATTTGACGAATTATATCCCGATTGGGACATGAGCTATCCATACGAATTTCCCATATTGCCCGATTCTCATTCTATTTACGCTTCAAGCAAAAATAATAATCCATACACTGGTATTTACACGAGTGATTTACTTTTAACAATACATTCATTGTTAAATATAAATAAGAGGTTCCAAGATTTTCTGGGGATGGTTGAGAACGATTGCGTTGGCTCTAATAATTGGGTGATTGATGGAACAATATCTACTACGGGGAAACCAATTTTGTGCGGAGATCCTCATTTAATGTATATGACTCCAGCAATTTGGTACGAAGCCCACCTTGTCTGTAATATAACTGGTTATGACGAGTATAGCGATCCAAAAACTAAAGAAAGCTATAGATTTCAAAGAAAAATCAATTCTTACGGGGTTTCGTTTCCTGGAACACCAACAATATTGATTGGACATAACGAGCATTGCGCGTGGAGCGAAACTAATGTTGGAAGCGATAGTTTTGCTGACTTCTATAAGGAGACGCTTAACGCTGACAAAACTCAATATTTATTTAACGATAAATGGTACGATGTTGATGTTATCGATAGTCCGATTAAAGTGAAGTTAGGCGATTTTTACTATTACGAACCGTTTGAAATTCACTACACTAGACACGGTCCTATACTTAGCAATTTATTAGGTCTAACTGAAATCTCAACAACTATAAGTGAATTGGGTATGCCCTCGTTTATCCCAGAAGATATTACCGTGAAATATATTGGTAATAATGTGAACGCGAATTACAACCAATTAGTTGCGTTTGATTTGTTAAATAGGGCTCAAAATGTAACTGGAATTAAAATGGCGTTAGACGCTTACCCAAATCCGCCTCAGAATTTCGTGTGTGCAGACGATCTTGGAAATATAGGCATGATCTGTGCAGGCCTTTATCCGATGAGAGCTAAGAATGGTATATACAGTCCCGAATATAGCGGACGCTATATACAACCGGGAAACGGTACGGGTGAAGAGTGGATTGGATTTGTGCCACCAGAGCATATACCTCATTGCATTAATCCCGTCGGTCAGGCTTATCTTGCGTCTGCAAATCAAAGAACTATTGCTTCTAGCATTTACGGATATAGTATAGGCCACGAATGGGCTCCTGGCTGGAGAGGGCGCTCAATAAATAGATATTTGGATACTACGGACCCATCTTCGCCCTTTTTCAATAAGAAGATCTCTTTCGAAGATATGCAAAACATTCAATATTCGAGTTACGATGTTGCTGCTGAAGTTTATATTCCAGAAATTATAAACACATATGATGGACTCTCAAATCCAGCAAAACTAAAGAAATCTGATGAATTCAAGCAAGTAATCGAAATTTTTAGAGAATGGAGCAATTCAGATACGTATCAATATTTAATGCACCAAGATTTAATCGCTCCAACTATTTTTGATAAATGGATGAGTCTTTTACCAGGAAAAGTGTGGGGCGATGAATGGGCTGATGCTGGTATGTCCGGTAATTATCCACACGCCCAAATACTTCAACAATACATCACAGAAAAGCCAAATGATAATCCATGGTTCGACAATATCGCTACTACATCTGAAGAAACTAAACAAGACATTATCTTAGATACCTTAAACGATGCAATAACTGTGTTATCACAAAAGTATGGAAGTTTAATCGACAATTCTGAAGAGTGGATTTGGGGTAATCATCATAAACTAGCAACGATAGGGATTCCATTAATCTTTAACATTCTTCTCAATAGAGAAGTCGATACTTTACCAATCCCTGGTAGTAGTCGATGCCTTAATAACGCTTTCGGAATCGAGTTAGAAATGGACTTAGGTCCGCTCCATATAAGCATGGATGGATTAGTTTTAGGTGGGCCATCGTGGAGGCAAGTAATTGATTTTTCGCAAATTGAAAATTCTGTGGGGATATATCCTGGCGGTCAGAGAGAGAATATCGCGAGCAAGCACTACATGGACCAAGCTCCGCTCTGGGCAGCTGGAAACTACAAGAGAATGCTGTATTATCCAACAGCTGAAGAGTTTGTACAAGGTGAAATTGAATCTACTTTTATCTTAAGGAGGTCGTAAATAATGGGAGAGAATCAAGAACTAAAAAAAATTAAGGAAAATGCAGAAACAGAACTAAACGGAGGCTTTTACGAGCTTGACTTTTTAAAATCTTGTCTAATTACGGCTGGAATTGGAATAGTATTAACACTAACTGGCGTTTGGCAACTTGTGTTGATAGCTGGCTTCGTAGGAGGTTTTCTACCGAAAAAGCTTAAGGGCGGGCGAGGATTCCTGATAGGTTTCGTAGGAATTGTAATCGCTTGGATGATTCTTTTCGGAATTTACGCTATTACTACGGATATGATCGATTTCTTTCAGAGAATTTTAGTTGAAATCATTGGATTGCCTCTCGGGGTTTCGTTTTTTGCGTTACTTGGGTGTTCAATTGTCGGTGGTTTAGTTGGCGGTTTTGGAGGTTTAAATGGCGTATTCGTTAGTAGAATATTAATCAAGCGAGAACTGCTACCAAAACGGTAAAGTCTTTGAATAAACTAAATTTTTACTTTTTTTTTAAATAATTCTTAAATAATTTGCTAGTTAATTGATTTTTATGAGCGAATTTAAAAAACCTAAACCAGCAAGTGTTAAGTACGAAGATTACAATGTAGGCGACTCCGCATATCACGCGAAAACTGTTACCGAAGCAGATGTCGTTCTATTCGCCGGAATAACTGGAGATTTCAACCCCCTTCACATCAACGAGGAATTTGCAAAAACTCAAATGTTCGGAAAGAGAGTGGTTCACGGGGCGTTTAGCTCGGGACTGATTTCTGCTGTGCTCGGCATCAAACTTTTTGGTCCGGGAGTTCTGTATGCCTCTCAAACTGTCAGATTCGAAAAGCCAGTGTATATCGGCGATACATTGACTGCCATAGCAACGGTTAAGGAAAAATACACGAAAAAAGAGGGAAAACTGAAATTCATAAAAGCTGAAACGAATGTGTACAACCAAGACGATGTTATAGTAACATCGGGGGAAGCAGTGGTATTGATTATGTAAAATACGCTGCAATAAATAATTATTTTTTTTCTATTTTATTTTCTTACCCACGAAAAAAAGCATTCAGTTTTTGAAAATTTTTTATTGTATCTAATTTTATCTTACACATCCTATTTAGCAAATAAAAAAATCGGTTAAGATAGAAAATGGCAAAGAAAAGAGCGAGTCCATTAGATATTTACAAACTTCTTGATAAAAGCAATTGTCAAGACTGCGGTAGACAAACCTGTATGGAGTTCGGGACCGATTTACTCGAACGCAAGGTAAAACCAAGCGATTGTACTCATCTTCAACGACCAGAGCAGCGAAAGAATCTTCAAAAATTGATTGAATTAATCAAACCACCTCAATTAACCGTAGAATTCGGAGTAGGAGAGAGAATGTGTACAATTGGCGGAGAAGAAGTGATTTACCGCCACAGCCTTACATTTTACAATCCCATGGCTCTTGCAATTACCATAGACGATAACGCAGACGATTTAATTGACATAGCAAAATATCTGGAAGGTATAGTAATATCTAGACTCGGAGACGACTTAACATTAGACGCGATTGCCCTTAAATGCGTTTCAAACGATGCAGAGACCTTTAAGTCAGCTGCAAAACAAATCGTTGAAAACACAAAAATGCCCGTAATACTTTGTTGTTTTAATCCAGACATACTAATGGCTGCAGCTGCAGAAATTAAAAGCTTTAAACCTTTACTGTACGCTGCAACAAAAGAAAGCTGGGAAAAGATCGGGTCCTTTGTTTTTGACGAAGATTTACCTGTAGTATGCTTTTCAACCGACATCAACGAATTAATCTCACTTTCTGCTTCGTTACAAAAAATTGGAATCAAGGAAATCGTTTTAGATGCAGGAACATTTCTTGATTCTAGTGTATCAAAAACTTTCGACGCGATCGTTCAATTGAGGTTGGCAGGAATTGAAAAAGGCGATGTAAACGCTGGATGGCCAATTATGGGGGTTCCAGCAGCGTTATGGAAGGATATAACGGTGGAAAAAGAAGAGGATTTGTGGAAATTTCAATACAAAGAAATGATTATGTCGTGTGTCATGGCTTCAATTGATACATCATTGGTGGTTTTGCACACTGGTAAAAGAAAGGAAGACATATGGGCATTGTTAGCAATTATGACATTTAGGCAGAATGTGTTTTCTGACCCAAGAATATATCCTGCTGTGGATCCTGGACTAGAAACAATTGGAGAACCTAAAGACGATTCACCAGTATTTGTTACAACTAATTATCGTATGTCAGTTTATCCAGTCAGGGAAGATATTAAAGCGGGGAATATTAATGCATATTTACTGTGTGTTGATACTGGAGGAATTGGAGTCGAATCTGCTGTTGCAGGTGGTCAATTCTCAAGTTCAGCTATTGCTGAGGCAATTGAAAAATTTAATCCTTTTGAAAAGGTTAATCATCGCATCGTTGTCATTCCTGGTATGGCAGCTCGATTGTCTGGAGCTGCAGAAGATGAGGCTGATTGTGTAGTAATTGTGGGACCTAGAGATTCCTCAGGTATTTCTGATTTCATGAAAACCCGCTGGAATCCTGAAAAAGATATGGAAGAATACAGAGAGCGATAATTACATCATTTTTTTTTTTATCTTTTTTTATTAATGTTTTTTAGTTAACTTTATTTAAACACGAGATAAATCATATTTAGAGTCAGTAAGGTAAGTTAAAATTGAAGAAATTTACAATCGATTTGTCAGAGGATTTATCAAACCAATTGAAAGGTAAAGTAGGGGTGGACGCGGGGGCTTCTTTAACAAAAATAGCTTTTGAAAATCAGAAAAAGTTATTATGCGTAAGTTTTCCAACGAATCTAGAAGCGATTCTCAATTTTTTGAAAAATGTACAAACCTTTCAAGTAAATTTAACTGGAGGAAGAGCCTTCGAGATTTACAATAACTTTTGTAAGGGAAAAAATTGCAACCTTCTCAACGAATTCGAAACCGAATTCAAGGGAATCGAGATTTTATTTGGATTCAATAAGAAAAATCCTCCAAAAAAATCGCTTTTAGCGTCCGTAGGTACGGGGACATCTATTTTATATTTAGATTATGAAGCAGCTGAAAATAATTTCGAGAGAGTCGGAGGTTCAGCTTTAGGCGGAGGAACATTTATGGGCCTAATTAAACTGCTTTTTAACATGGAAGATTATGAAGTCGCTATTGATTTAGCAAAGAAAGGGAATCCCTACAATGTAGATTTAAAAGTAAGCGATATTTATGACGACGAAGATGATAGAATAGACGCATTATTTCGGCAATTTACGGCATCTTCCCTCGGCAAAGTAGCAAAATATCGAGATCTGAGATACTTTAAAGAAGACGTTATTAATTCCATAATAGCATTGATTTCGGAAAATTTAGCATCCCAGTTAATTCTCTACGCGAAGAACAGAAATATTAAGGATATCATACTTTCAGGTGGTTTCTTAAATGGTAACTTTATTTTGAAGCAGGTGGTATCTATTATATGTAAATTGAATGGCATTAAACCTTACTTTTTGAAATACAACGACTTTGTCAGCGCTTTTGGTGCAATAAATCTTTAATTTTTTGGATGAAATTCACCTTTAAAAAAAGGAAAAAGAGTGTAGAAGAAATCCAAATTCTTCCGCTTAATATTATTTTAAGGAACTCCTTCTACACAGCCAGGCACGGCGACACCTGCCATAGACATATTAATGCCATAGGCAACTGCTAAGAGAATAGCTAAGGCGATGATGCTTTTTTTATTCATATCGAACAAAGATTTGAAAACGACTATTTAAAACCCACGGAATTTTGTATAAAAAAAGTAGAATTAAAACAGTTCATTCCGAGAAAACATCAAATAGACTGATTAAATAATTTACCTCGTCGTATCTATTAATAAAATTTTGTAAAGTTTCGGGAAAATTATCAATCGAGACCTTTTTGTTTTCGTTAAGGAGAGTAATAATATAATTTACGATAGATTTATATCTTTCAACAATTGCTCCGTCAGACTCAATTTCGTTCATTATTTTTTTAGCCTTATCGATTCGATTAGTTAAAAGACTAGAAATGGCCGCTAGAAAATACGCGTAAAGAATATTCTTCTTCCGGATTTTTTTAAAATTTGCCGCTTTGTAATAATTATTGCTAACTCTCTTTATCATTTCTAAAAACAATACAGAATTGAAATTTTCTGTGCTAGTGTAAAATTTAAGACTCTCTAAAATTGAAGTTGCGGCGATGTAGAATTGTTTTGACCTTATCTTATTTTTAGCAAACTGATTTAAACCTTGAATTATAGAAT
>Ga0209427_10008544_pt1 | contig 11518 bp, 9 predicted proteins | sample DeeMarSWOR136_30_FD_187465 | JGI IMG/M metagenome (GOLD analysis project Ga0209427, IMG submission 187465) | Marine sediment microbial communities from White Oak River estuary, North Carolina - WOR-1-36_30 (SPAdes) (version 2) | ecosystem: Environmental > Aquatic > Marine > Intertidal zone >... | reverse complement strand
ATTTCAGGGGCAGAGTCACCATTTCCATCTGTGTGAGAATCATATAATCCATCGTCATTAGTATCAATCCATTTACCATCCATGTCCATTAGAAAAAGATCACATGGGAATTTTTCATCATGATCATACCATGCAACAGGGAAGTTACCGATAAGCACTACTCCCTCAAGATTAAATCCATTATTCCAGTAATTTAGTATTTGATTTTTTAAATTCTCCACAGTTCCACCAGAAGACTCAAAGACAATGGTATCGTAACCTACATCTACCAGGGTTGAGGTATAAACATTGATTTCATCTTCTATATGTGGAAGTAGATTAGAATTTACAAATACAATAACCAATGGCTTATCATCATTGCTTAATAGTTCTGCGAATTTTTTAATAATAAATAAATCGATTTTTTTACTTTTTATATAAAAAATAACTCCAAGGATTAATAAAATTCCGTTTATCATACCAAATATAATTAACCAGAGGGGAAAATGAGGAAAATTGGTGTAAATATAATTAATGTTATTTACTGTACTAACTATAGACTCCTTCAAAAACATACCATTATAGTAGACTCTAATTGAATAATTACCATGTGGAACATAATTTAGTATTAATTCTCCATTTTCATTAGTAGTTCCAGGTAATAGTGGTTGAACTGTATCTCTAGCTATATAGGTTCCATATTGCTGACCAAAATAATATAATTCAACGCTAGCACCTACCAAGGGCATTTTAATATTATCTGTTATTATAACTCGTAAAGATTGAAATGTAAGATAATTTATCACAAAAGGACATGTTTCTCCAGTAATCATATAGGGTATTTTTACTTCAATTCCCTCAATTCCCGTTATTGAAGCATTTAGTTCAAATTTTTCTACAGTTCTTTTAAATAATGAATATGTATCTAAAACTTTTGATACTTTATCATTAAGATGAATAGTATACTCATAGAATGAAACGTCTCTAAGATATATATGGCGAGGGCCTGCTATTAAAGAGGGGAAATATATCCTCTGACGATTATTTCTCAAAACGAAAAGTCTGTCTATGCCCCAAGTCTTTCCAACAGGATCTATAAATTTTAAAGTAAATTTAGATTTGAAATCTATTGAAACAAAACTCCAATTTGGTGTAAATAAATCTGATAATAGTATATTAATTGAATTATTAACATCTAAGTGACTATTAATGTTGACAGAATTATTATTTACTAAAAGCACATGATCGTTTAATAGATCTTTATCAGGTAAATTCACTGTTAATGCAATATAAATATTTCTAACAACTCGATTTTGTTCCTGAATAGTTTCCCCGAATTTTCTTCCTATTAAACTAAAATAATAATTAAATTCTACAGTGAAATTTTGTTGTATTTTATTCATAATTAACTTAGATTCAGTATCTTGAGTTAAACTCCAAGTTTCAATACGCATTTCGTATTCCCACATAAAATATATTGTAAAATTGCGACCATAACCGTGGAAATATTCGTCATAATCAAATATAATAAAATCATTATTATCAATTGTATAATCAACTTTATTATTTAATTCAAAAAAGTCGGTTCCGTTATCAACATAAAATTCTAATAATCTACTAGGATTTAAGCGGGGATGATAAATCAAATATCCTTCAGCTAGAATGCTATATTCAACAAATAAACTTTCATTTATTTTAACTCTGATAACATCATTATCTTCAATCCCTTCATCTAAATTATCTGTTATTGCGGATTCAAGGGTTTCTACAAATTGCATATTAAGTTGTGTCATTTTCAAGGCCCCTGAAATATAATCTTCCGTAATATCAGGATAAAGAACACTATAGTTATAAAAACCCATCTCTAATTTACTAAAATCAACATCATATACAGTTATATTCCCTAGTCCATGCTTTTCTTCAGTAAGTATAGGAGTATAATCATCCTTTGAAAAATCACTTGTCTCAAGATTAGGGTTGTAAATTAAAGGGTTTGAATCCTTCCTAACATCTCCTAACCTTAACGGAATTAATAATAGAATCATCATTAAAACAATTACACAAATCCTTATATAAATAACCTTATAATTCCGATTTCTATTAGGCATATTATAATGAAAATGTATTTAGAACAGAAAATTAAATTAAGTTAAATAATTTTACTATAGATTTTTAGTTTTAACTCATTTTCTTGTTGCTACGAAAAAGCTAAATGAAAACGGAATATTTATAATTATAAAATATTATTTGGAATTTATTAGGTTTTAAAACAAGATAAGAATATTGGCTCTTAAAAAATCGCTTTATTTGATTATTAAAATGAGTATTATGTGTAATCAAAGTATTTACAAAATAATGATTTAAATGACCACTAAACCAGATAAAACTAAATTTTTAGAACATCTCGACAGAGCTGTAGATGAATTCATTGATCGTTCATTTGCCCATATAATAACAATTTCACATAACGATGCTGATGGAATAAGTTGCCTGCATATAATCCAGAATTTATTGTATAAAATGCATTTTAATTTTGATTATTTTATTTATAATAGATCAGTTTCTTGGGAGAATTTTTTAAAAGGGATTCTCTCAAGTAGACAAACAGATAAAAATGCGTTTATTTTTACTGATGTAGGTTCTAATCTAAAAGAATTAATACCTATTATTAAAAATAGAAAGGAAATATTCTTTATTCTTGATCACCATGAGGTCGAAGATGGTATTCTCTTTGATGAATTACCTGAAAATTTATTTTTCATAAATCCAACTATCTATGGCTATGATGGGCTTGAACACATTGCTGGAGCTACCTTAACATATATGTTTGCAAAAAGAGTAAATCCATCTATAATTAAGCAAGGATGGTTGACTATAATTGGTATTGCTGGAGATTCATTAAAGCCAATGGATAAACTAAAATCATTTAACCGAGAGATCTATGAAGAATTAGTTGATGAAGAACTAATTGAAGACAAAGAAGGCTTGATTCTATTTGGAAATATGCATGAATCAATAAAGAATGGTTTAAAGTACAGTATATTACCTTTTCTTAATCAATTTGGAGGAGAATCAGATCAGAAAATTAATTCTTTTTTAGATACATTACAGATAAATCCAAAAACTAAATTAGTTGATTTAAATGAATCTGAAATCCAATTAATTCAAGAAAAATCAAATATTAATAGTATAGGTCATTATGCTATAATACCTCAGAAATCAGGATTATTAAAGTTTGCTTTTGAGCACGCTCTCTTATTGAACATCTTATGCTTTAAGAATATTAGCGCAGCTATTTCTATAATCCAGTTAAAATCGATAACTCGTTATGCCAAAAGTATGTATTCTGAATATATTCAGAACCTATCTAGAAATTTGAAGACACTAACAAATGAAATACCTTATTCTGAAACCAAAAAAGCGATATTTCTTGAAGTTAAAGGAAAAATACCACCTAGTAATTGGTCAGATACAGCTAGTTTCAGTGCTGTGAATGAATTATTTGATCCAAATAAAATTTTATTTCTGGGTGGCCTCGAAAAAAAATCCGGTACTATTAAATTAAGCATTCGATGTTCAAGAAAATATCTTGAAAAAAATAAATCAAATGGAATAAATAGAATAATAACTAACATAAAAAAAGAATTTGGAGGGGTAGGCGGAGGTCATAAATTAGCGGGAGGTATTAGATTATCGAAACCATCTTATAACCTTTTGAAAAAGAGAATAGATGAATTTATCTAATTATGTGTCAACCGTTGAAGAATATGAGATTTATTAAAAAATATCTAGATACTAATTTTATATTGAAGGTAAATGTTAAAACTAATTCTAAAAAACAAAAAATTGTTAATGATGGCGATTCTCTAACAATTTTCCTAAAATCAAAGCCAGTACAAAATAAAGCAAATAAAGAGTTAATAGATCTAATAAAAAGGAGATTAATTATTTCATCAAACCAAATTCAAATAATTCATGGATTAAAGAGTCATGATAAATTAATTAAACTTAATTTTTTAGAAATTAACGAAGAACAAGATATAATAAGAAAATTAATAGATTAGTCTAACTACCAATTTTCTTCATTTTCCCACATTTTAAACATGTTATGAAATGGGTCATTCCTTCATCAGCCCTACGCGTTTGTCTCGTCTCTAGGTGCGCTTTTGTATATCCACATCGTGGACATTTAAAATTTTTAATTGTACTTCTCAAATTTTCTTCCTTCCAATTCATAACTTCTGCTAAATTAGTTACTTCATCTCTAACGGGATGCTCAATCTTAGTAGTTAGTTTATATGCTTCAGATTCTTCTTCCTTAAATGGTTTGGTTGCTCCACATTTGCATTTAAATACTTTCTTCCCATTTAAGTCTGATGGCAACATCATTCCTCCACACTCATCGCAGAATTCCATAATCTAGTAAACCCATACTGAAATTGTAAGTAATCCTTTCTTAAAAATAATAAATTATTCATACCAAATATTTTTTACTAATTCAAAATCGTATGCCAAAAAGGAGACTACAAAATATAACTCCAGATAGAAGATCAGCAGTGGTTCCAGGATTTAATGTCCCTTTTTTTTTTTGGAGTTCACTATCTAATTCTATTGTTAATCTTAAACCTTTATCAGTTGAAATACCCCCATATTCTAATATTGTTGATGCCATTTTTGATATGTATAAAGCAGAATCTAGCCCGGATTTTCTAATAACTAGAGTATCTTGGTGTAAAGATAGAATTTTAAGATAAGTGTTAACTGTTGCTATATTTATATCCCTATATTGATTGAAAGTTTTAACAAAATATGGAAATCCTTCGTTAAAAATTATGCTAAATCCACTGGAATATTCTAAACTTATCAAATCATAGTCTTTCGAAAGCTCAAATATCTTTTTTAAATTAATCTTATCTTTAATTAGTTGATTAAAAGAATCCTCATTGGTAACATCATATTTTTTAATCTTCCCTATCCCTCCAGGATTAGCAATTCTAATTGCTTGATATAAATTAATAGTGTCATTAACAGTAGCGCTCTCAATTACTTTGTTAAGATGATATTTTAAATCTTTGATATTATATTGGTTCTTTTTTATACAAATTAAAGTCGCAGCTACGAGAGGCGCTAATATTAGTATGTGTCCTAATATAACATTACCTCCACCTTGCCATTTCATCATTTCTTCAGTAGCCTTCTTAAAAAAAGGTCCTAATTCAATCGAATTATAATCGTCTTTATTGTTATACGATTTTTGAAAATTCTCTTCACAAAAGACTTTAAAATTTGGTTGAATTGCTATTATGCCTGTGATGAAGTGTTCAAATCGTGTTTTTTCGAAATCTTTACGGCGATGTATATTTCCAGGTTTTGGCCAACCAACTAATTCTAATAGACTCGCTAGACATAAACATCTTAATAAATCATCAATTGACTTAATAGATATATTAAAATTATTATTTTCTAAAGACACAATTTAATATATTTTTTAAAATATAAAATTGTATTTTAATAAGAATAAGAGTTAATAATAACTTAATTCCACAATTTTCTTCTCTTTCACAGTATACCCTTCAGTTTCAGGAGTTTTATATGAAATTGGCCTGAACTCATTATGTAAACCGTTTTTATAAAGAAATTTTTTTATTCTTAGTTTTACTGCTCTTTTAGATAATTTATTTGGCATATCAACATTGATGTCATTTCCATCTCGTTCAAGTTTTATCTGTGGTAAGGCTTCAGATAAGAATCTAATTAAATCAAGAACATGTTGCTCGTTTTTAAAGCTTAAATCTTTAACATTGATTGTGAAAGATTTTAATTCACTCATAATATCATCACTCTTTAATGTAATTAATAATATTATTAATTTTTTATGATTTTAATATTATAATTTAATATATGAGTGTGGTGAAATAGATTGGTTGACTACATAAATTTGGATTACAAACCAAATAACAACGATTTAATCGCAATGTATTATGTGCAAATTTCTCCAGAATGTAAGAATTTACAGCATGCATCTGAAGAAATTGCTAAAGAAAGTTCAATAGGTACTTGGACTGAAATTTCAACATTATCCCCCGAAATAGCTAAAAGTCTTAAACCCTCGACATATTATATTGATTCAGAAAATAATATCATAAAAATCGCTTATCCAAGAGAGCTTTTTGAAGCAAATAACTTACCTCAGATTTTAAGTGCTATAGCTGGTAATATTTTTGGTATGAAAGTATTAAAAAATTTAAGATTATTAGATATAAGTTTTCCAAAAAGTATTGTCAATACATATAAAGGTCCTAAATTTGGAATTGAAGGTATTAGAGAATTAGTAAATGTGAAAGATAGACCACTTCTTGGTACTATTGTAAAACCTAAAGTAGGATTAACTGAAATTGAGCATTCTAAAGTATGTGGAGAGGCTTGGAATGGTGGATTGGACATAGTTAAGGATGATGAAAATTTAACTAGTATGACATTCAACAAGTTTGAAAAAAGAGTAATTGAAACATTAAAAATTCGGGACAAAAGTGAAAAAGAAACGGGAGAAAGAAAGTTTTATATGCCAAATATTACCGCTCCTCTCAGTGTTATGAAAAAAAGAGCAAACTTTGTTGTAGAAAAAGGGGGGGAATATGTAATGGTAGATATTGTAACAATTGGATTCTCTGCTTTACAAGAACTCCGAGATTATCTTGATGATAAAGATATTATAATTCATGCTCATAGGGCTATGCATGCAGCATTTACTAGAAATAAAAAACATGGTATCTCTATGCTAGCATTAGCTAAATTAATGAGACTTCTTGGTATGGATCAACTTCATACAGGGACGGTGGTCGGAAAAATGGAAGGTGGACAGAAGGAGGTGTTAGAAATCAATAAAGTTCTCACTCGACAAAAAATTATTGGTAATAATTTAACAATGCTAAATCAAGATTGGGCTAATATTAAACCTCTACTACCTGTTGCTTCAGGTGGGTTAAGTCCATTACATATTCCAGAGTTAATTAAGATTTTAGGTAAAGATATTGTCTGTCAGTTTGGAGGTGGGTGTCATGGACACCCTCAGGGAACTAAAGCTGGAGCAAGAGCCATTAGACAAGCTATTGAGGCTGTATTACAAGGATTTGAATTAAATGAATATGCTAAAAGGAATATCGAATTAGCAAATGCTATTGAAAAATGGGGTAAAAATTAATATTTATGTATTTAAACCATTTCAGGGTAAATCTTTGCAAAATAATGTGATACGTGACTTGAAGCAAATATACCTGCTTCAGTAATTAATCCATCTATATATCTTCTACTTACAGTTTCAAATGCTGGATTTACTACTTCAATTCCTTCTGGTGGGCTTTCCCATATTTCCTTAGGATCTCTCATTTCAATACTTTCTAAAATACCCAGATTAGTTTCGGGATTATACTTTAATAAGGGAGAAGCAACATAAAATGGAACATGTTCTTCATGTGCTACTAATGCTAATAATCTCGATCCTATTTTATTGATAATAGTTCCCTCAGAAGTTATGCTATCTGCTCCAATTATAATCAAATCAATCTGATAATATCTTACAGCCCATCTCATTGCACTATCGATAACATGGATGACTTCAATACCAGAGTTTAGTAATTCTTGTGCTGTCTTTCTACCCTGTAATCTAGGTTGTGTTTCTGTGTTAATAACCTTAAACTCCTTACCTTGTTTTTTGGCTTCTAAAAAAATACCAGTGACTAAGCTTGAATGGCAATGAGTCATCACATTAAATTTTTGGCTTTTAGGAGGAAAACGTCTAGCACCTATCTCCGCAATTCTTCTTTTTGAATTTTGCAGCATATCATTATATAAATTCTTATACTTTTCAATTATATCAGATATATATTCGGGAATTATTGTTTCTTTTTCTTGTTCCAATTTATTCATGATAAATTTTAAACCATTCTTCATTGCAGGTTCTGTGGGTCTAGTATTTATTAATATATCTTTCGCCTCGTATAATTTCTCAAAACATACTCCGACATTCCCACATTTTAATCCTCTAGCATAATTACTTAAAAAATTAATAGCACTAAGAGCGACATTACTAGCACCTTGTATCTCCAACGATTTAATCTTTTGAGCATTTTGTAATAATTCTTCCATTTCAGATAACCACCATCTTTATTGCAGGTGATACCATAAGTAACATTTAATATTAAATTGAATAAAATTAGTCTTCTGAGAGTTCATCTTGATCTAACTTATAATCTTCAGTATCGATTTCAACATAAAAACGACCAATATAACCGCAAGAGCACTCAAACATGTCTGGTGCGAGCCAGCCTGAAACATTAACTGCAGGTCTTAAATTCGGTTCTTTACATTTGGGGCAGATTCTAATTCTCACCATTATAACGTTTTAACTCCATTCTTTCAATATTATTAAACTTAGTTTTTATAAAAAGTTTACATTCTAAATATAATTATAATTTATTACATATTTAATTAGGGCTTATTGGAAGTAATCACTACTATTTCTATTCTATTTAACAATAAAGTATTAATCTCTATAATCATAAATACATATTAGGTTTAAGATCTCAATTAACATTCATAAAGCCTTATTTAATCCTAATAGAAATGTCTGATTTAGAATTACAGAGGAAAAGCTTACCAAACGAACCTGGTGTTTACTTATTCCTTGATAATAAGAAAACAGTAATTTATATAGGAAAAGCATTAAATCTAAGAAAAAGAGTTAATCAATATTTCTCAAAAGCTCACTATGGTGATCCCTTTTATGAAGAAAAAATTAATGAGTTAGTTAGAAACATTCAGACTGTTGAATATTTTGTAACTGAAAATGAAAAGGAAGCCTTAATTCTAGAAAATATCCAAATCAAAAAGTATCTCCCTCGCTTTAATGTGATAATGAGGGATTCAAAAACATATCCTTGGGTTGCAATTTTTTACTCTGAAGATTTCCCAAGAATCCGTATACTTAGAAACCCAGAAAAATATTCACAAGACAACTTGTTTTTAGGGCCATATACAGATAAAAAGGAAATTATACGCATACTAAGAGATTTGAGAAAAATATTTCCCTATTGTTCATGTAAAAAACCTATTAGGAAAAAAAAAAGACCATGTTTGTATTTTCAATTGAAACTTTGTCCTGGCCCATGTTTCTCATCTATCACGAAGGAAGAATATCTTGAAAATGTTAAGAAAATCGAATTATTTTTAAAAGGAGAAACAATTCAATTAAAACAACAAATTGAAGAAAAGATGAATAAAGCCTCTGGAGTACTAAATTTTGAATTAGCTGCTTTTTGGAGAGATAAATTAGAGGATATAGATCATGCTACTGATAGACAACATATTTTAATGAATCATGAAGCCAATAAGGATATCGTTGGATTTTTTAATGACAAACAATATGTGGCAATGGTGATTATCCATATCAGAGAAAGTAGAATCTTAAATAATAGCTCTTTCACTTTTGACTTAAGGGAGAAATTGATTAAGAAGAATGAGGTTTTAAGTTCAATTTTAGAACAATATTATCAAGATTTCAGATTAAAATTACCAGATATAATCATTATCCCCTCTATTAAAGAGAAACTTAAAATCTTATTAGAATTTCTAAAAGATCTAAAAGCTGATATAAAAATAAGAACCCCTACAAATGAAAATGAAGTAAGCTTAATGCGAATAGCAAATAAAAACGCAAAAGTAATGGTTAAACAGCTGATACAAATGGAAGAATTTAAGATGAATGATCAAGAATTTAGAAATGAAATTCTTGAAGAAACAAAAGATTTATTGAACTTACCAAAGCTTCCTAAGATTATTGAAGGTTTTGATGTCTCTAATATCGAAGGTTTTGATGCAACAGGCTCTATGGTTTACTTTTTAGATGGAAAGCCATATAACAAGTATTATAGACATTTTAAAATTCGATCTAAATCTACTCCTGATGACGTTGCAATGATGAAAGAGATACTAAGAAGACGATACAAGATGCTTCTAGAAAGAAATTTTGAATTACCAGATTTGATTTTGGTAGATGGTGGAAAAGGGCAATTAAATGTTGGAGTTTCAGTTTTAAAAGAATTCAACCTTGATATCCCTATCATTGGGTTAGCAAAAAAATATGAAGAAATATTTTTGCCTTCCCAAAAAGAACCAATTGTACTTCCTAAAAGTTCCTCAGTGTTAAAATTATTTCAAAGAGTCAGAGACGAAGCACATCGCTTTGCTATCAAACTTCAGAAAAAGCAAAGAAAAAAAAGCATCACAGGGTCGATCTTGGATGAGATCCAAGGAGTTGGTCCCATTACCAGAAATAAGTTATTAAATCACTTTGGAAGTATTGATAAAATAAAAAAAGCATCTTCTACTGAATTATCAGAGATAGTAGGAAAAAAATTAGCTGAGAGAATTTTAGAGGAATTGAATAAATAGGGTTTTTATTAGATATTGGAGCTCCAGGAGGTAACATAACATATCTTGCGCTTTGACGCAAGATATTCCTTTAACATTTTCTATAATTTTTCAATATTTTCAATCTAATACTTAAAAAAAAAATTTTTGTTTATTATAAATTTTCACTCTTGATCCTCGATACTAATGCAAAGATAATAATCAATGTTCCTAAGATAATAAAAGTTGCACTTAAATTCCATATCACTAAATATCCCACAAGGGGATAAAGAATTGCTCTTATAAAACTAGCAACCATATTTATTGTACTTATCACAGTTGCTCTGTTTTCAGTTTCAATTTGCTTATTTATCCCTTTGACAAAAATTAAACTCCTTGAAAAGCCAAATCCAATTACAATGAGAATTAAAGGAATGCTAACTGGTATCAAATGTATTAATGCCATTAAAATGAATGCTATCCCTGGAATCATTGTATACATTTGAAGAAATCTTTTCTTATTATTGACTTTGTTGTCTAGAGTTGGAATTATATTGTTAAAAACGATTTGTATCACTGTCATAGCTGTACTTACGAATCCAAAGAATATCAATTGAAGTTTTAATGCTTCAAGGTAAACTTGATAAGTCCAAATTAGGAAAAATACTAATGATTCTATTATTACCATTTCAATAGCTAACATCCTTAAAATTTCATTTTTCGCTAGTTCATTAACTCCCGATTTTACTATTGTGATGTATCTTTCCCTTTTCTTCTTATCCAAATCATGATTCGGCTCTTTTAACGTTATTGACATCAACGTAGCAATAATAAATGGAACAAATATTAGACTCATCACAAGATTTAATGAAACATAGGCACCAATAATAGATCCAATTGGAGCTGAAATTGCAATACCAAGCAAACTAAAACTTCTATTCCTAGCCATTACTTTTGAAATGTCACTTTCTTTTCCAAGCTTTCTCAGGGTGTCATATATAAATGCCATATTAGTACCTGATGTTAAGGCAGCCCCTAAAGCCCATAAAGTTTCACCAATAGCAAATATAAATATACTTGGATAGCTTCCATAAATTAATGCTGCAAATGCAGTTGCTAATGCTCCCAATAT
>Ga0209427_10008539_pt1 | contig 11521 bp, 10 predicted proteins | sample DeeMarSWOR136_30_FD_187465 | JGI IMG/M metagenome (GOLD analysis project Ga0209427, IMG submission 187465) | Marine sediment microbial communities from White Oak River estuary, North Carolina - WOR-1-36_30 (SPAdes) (version 2) | ecosystem: Environmental > Aquatic > Marine > Intertidal zone >... | reverse complement strand
GCTGGTGCCCGGAAAGCTCTTCGAATACATCGGAGCGAGGAGACCGGTGCTTGCTGAGGTGCCTGAAGGAGAAGCGAGGGATACCATCGCAAGTCTCAACAGGGGAGAAATTGCGGATGTACAGAGTCCGGAAGACGTTGCCGACAAACTGTCGAAGATGTTCAGGCTCTCCCAGGAAGGGAGGCTCGATGATTCTTACGTTCTCGATGACGTCCCTGCATACAGCCGCAGGATGCAGGCGGCGAGATTGAACGAGATTCTCGAATGTATGCTGGAGGCGAGATGACCGGCAAGGATATTCTCATTCTCATCCTCAGTTGTGCCCTCTTTATAGGTTTGGTTTTTCCGCTCCGGGGGGCTCTCGTCGACGATACGTACATCCATCTGGTGTACGCACGCAACCTGTCCGATACCGGTGAGCTCTCATTCAACAGGGGCGATCCGACGTACGGGTCAACCAGCCCACTGTGGGTCGTCCTCCTCGCCGGTATCCATTCGATTGGTGGCGATCTACTGGTTTGGTGCAGAGTATTTTCCTGGATCTTTGCGATCTTCTCTATCGCCCTGCTCTACCATCTCATCCTCAAGATGAGCGGACGGATATCTGCTGCCGTCGCAGGGTCCTTCATGCTAGCGAGTGAAGCGTGGTTTGTCAGGTGGAGTGCCGTCGGCATGGAGACATCGTTTGCGGTCTTCGTGATTCTCGCTGTGCTCGTTTCAGCTCTATCATCGACCAGGTCCGCTTCCCGTTCTCTCCTCTTCGGTGCGCTCCTCTTCTTGGCCGTCCTGGCAAGACCTGAAGCGCTCCTTCTCGTTCCCCTATCCGTTCTTGCCTTTCTTCTCACACCACGTGAGAAGAAACGTTACGGATTGCTCTGGCTGCTCGTTTTTATGCCTCTGTTCATCATCTGGCTTTTCCTCATAAAGGGGCATACGGGAACGTTCCTGCCGCTCACGGCAGGGGCCAAGCAGGGGAGACCAGATCTTTCTCTCGCCCTCTTCAGGCGGGCGCTGGTCCCCGTAAAGATCATGGGCACAACACTTGTCCTCCCCTGGATCGCTATCCTCGCAGGCTTCTGTATCGGGATCGTGAGGGATCGGTCTTTCCTCTCATTTTTTCTTCTCGCAGAAAGGAGTACTCCCGTTCACAGAGGAGCCGCGAGACCGCAGCAACGCAAATCCCTTGGCATCTGGAGCGGAAAGGAGAGAATCATTCCGCCCCCAGGCGGGTCGAGAGCCGGTCTCCTTCTCATCATCATGTGGATATTTGCTCTCCCCCTGGTGTATGTCATCTTCGATTTCCAGGTCTTATCAAGATACCTGCTTCCCATTGTCCCGGTTGTGATATCCCTCGGGACGGTGAGCTGGTTGAAGATCACAGGCCTTGCCTGGAAGAGCGCGGGAATAAGGAAAATCGCGTTTGTGCTGTTCACCGTTTTCGTGATCCTGGAGAACGTCCTCTTCTATTCGATCGTCGTGGTACCGCCAACGGCAGGATTCTCAAAGGGCATGCAGGGGATCCTCGTGGGGATCGGTGAATGGCTCAGGATGAACTCCGCAGAGCGAGTCCTCGTTGCGACTCCCGATATCGGAGCGGTCGGTTACTATTCGGAGCGGAGAATACTTGATCTCGGAGGCCTGATTACTCCGGAGCTCAATACCATGCGTCAAATCGTCGATGTCGATACAATTATAGAAGACGGTCTCTACCTTCGTTTCGAGCCCGATTTTCTCGTTGACCGGCACGAAGAGCCAGCTCGATTTTCAGGCAGGATTCTGAAGGGAGTCCGCTTTGTCCCTGTCATGCAAGGGACTGTCCCAAACCTCGGGATCAGGAAGCCTTACCCGGTCGTCTATACCCTGTACCGTCTGGAGACGGTCGAACATTCCGGGGGATGACCGAGAGGGAGTGAGCACGTTGATGTTCCCCGAACCGATCATACCGAACAATATTCCAGCAGAAAGTCTGCCACCGCTCCTTAGCAACTGGTACCTGGGTTCGAGGGCGAGGCGTCACATGAACATGCGGCGGTTCTCATCGGTTCTCTCGTATCTTCTCAATGGGGAACGAGGGAGAGCGCTCGATGTGGGATGTGGTTGGGGATACAACCTGTTCCTCCTCCAGTGGCTCGGTTACGAGCCCTATGGAATCGATATCGTTCAGGACGATTTCTATGCGGCGCGTCGGGTCTCGGAAGCGAACGATTTCACGTGCAACCTTGCCGGTGCCGACGTGAGTGCACTCCCGTTCGCTTCGAACACGTTCACCGCTGTTACCTCCGTGGAGACGTTTGAGCATATCTATGCAGCTGACAGGATGAGAGCTGCGAGAGAGATTTACAGGGTCCTTCACCCTGGTGGTGTTTTCTCTCTCTCCACGCCGAACTTCAACTCTCTCATTGAAAGGGGAAAGCGATTACTCGTGAGGATTCCTCTTCTCCAACGTCTTTTTCCGCCCATGTGTTATCCAGTCGGTGATCTGCTGCGGGCTGATTACCATCCCTACCGCTACCACCAGCCTCTTGCAGTTGATGAACTCAGGGCTCTCATAGAAGGAGTGGGATTCAGTATTGTTGAAACGAAGACGATGCTTTTCACCTGGAAAAACACACCCGATTTTCTCTTTCCTGCTATCCGTTTCGTTGAGGCGATGGCAGAAAGTATTCCCGGCATCAGGGGTCTCGGGAGTACGCTCGTTGTCTTTGCCCGGAAGGGATCCTCCCCTGAAATGGAACCTCTGCCTCAGGAGCGTCCAACATCAATTCGGTTCTAAGATCCGAAGTGGGAGATCCTCGTATAGGAGAATTTTGACCTATACGGCATCATTCCGCACCTTATCGCATTTAATAACAACAACTTAATTAATTTTATAAAAATATTGAGACAAAAAATTTTTTCTTGACAGGTGGGATAAAGTGGAATAAAGTGGGGCCAAGTGTCAATAATGGTCAAGCGGTTACACCAGTTTTATTAGCACAGAACGTAACATGTCGATATGAGATTCGAGACGAAATGATGGATGTCTAATTCATAGATTGGATCACGAGGCATCATGCTGAGTTTTGTCGGATATTTTCAATGTACTCTCGATTCGAAGAGTCGGCTCATGATACCGGCTCAATTTAGAAGAATCATTCAAGCGGAAGCAGGAGAAACACTGGTCATTAGCAAGGGCAAGGAGAAATGCCTTAACCTGTATCCCTTGAAGGTGTGGAATGAGGTAATCCTCAAAGAGCTTCACGCTCTTGAACCAGGACCGGAAAAGAGAAATCTCATCCGTTTCTACAGCGAGAAATCTCATCAGGTCAATGTCGACAAAGCGGGGAGGGTGGCAATTCCATCGAATTTTCTCTTTATGATTGGCAATACGAGGAAGGTTGTGGTGATTGGTGCTCTGACATACATCGAGATTTGGGCCATGGAGGATTTCGGAGAGATCAAGAAGAACGCTCTCAAGACGTATATAGAAGGTAACTGGCAGTACTAGTATCGATGATGAAGGCCTACCATACGGATAGAGACGGGATCGGGATCTGGAGACTATCGGGTGTCATTCGATGTGACGATGCCCGTAACCTCTTGCGTTCCCTGAGGGAGTCAAGAGGGTCCGGGAGGGGGTGCTTCATCATCGATTTCGAGAAGGTCGATCATGTGGATTATAGGGCATTCAGGATGCTCGAGGATGGTTGCCCCACAGGAATGAAGGTACTGCTCAGCGGTATGAACGATTACGTTCTGGACATATTCGCCTTCGCGAAGAGAAAAGATATCATCTCCATCTATCCAGATTGGAAAAAGGCATTCCGTCACCTGATCGTCGAACGTGGGAAGATTGGTGCATCTGTCGTTACGGATTCAGTCGGAAACAAGTGACATGGAACATGGCTTTCGTGCAACACATCCCTGTCATGGTCGAGGTCGTTGCGAAGCTCCTGCTGACACGGGGCAATGGTTTTTACGTCGATGCAACAATCGGGACAGGTGGTCATACAGCGTATCTGTTGAAACAGGGTGGGGAAGGTATGAGGATTCTGGGCGTCGATCGAGACGCGAAGGCCCTGGGAGAGGCACAGCGCAGGCTGGGACCTCTGGGCAACAATGTGACATTCGTTACCGGGAATTTCCGTCATATACGGCAGCTCACCAAGGGGAGGCAGTGCGACGGTTTTCTGCTGGACCTTGGGCTCTCCTCGTTTCAGCTATCGGATCCGGAGCGTGGCTTCAGCTACCTGCAGGAAGGGCCTCTCGATATGTCGATGGGTGGGGACGGACGCTCCGTTGGGGAGCTGCTGGCTACCGCGGACGAGAGGGAACTCGGCCGCATACTCAAGGATTATGGAGAGGAGCGAAGGTACAGGGCGATAGCACGAGAGATCGTCCAGACCAGGAGTCTGAAACGACTCACCGGTACCTCACAGCTCAGGAAGATCGTCGAGAATGTGGTGCCGGCGCGGACTTTGATGAGTTCCCTCTCGCGTGTTTTCCAGGCTTTCCGTATCTGGGCCAACGACGAGCTGGAAAGCCTGAGAAAGTGTCTCCCACAGGCTGTCGAGCTGTTGCTTCCCGGTGGACGGCTTGCCGTCATCAGCTATCATTCGCTCGAGGATCGAATCGTCAAACAGTTTTTCCGGCAGGAGGAGAAAGGGTGCATCTGTCCACCAGAGTTCCCCGAATGCTGTTGTGGAAGGGTGTCGAAACTGAAGGTGGTAACACGCAGACCGGTTCGTCCCTCCCCAGCGGAGATTGTAAAGAATCCAAGGGCTCGGAGCGCAAAGCTCCGTGTCGCAGAGAGGATTTGATATGAGTGCACAATCCGTATCCGGAGACTCATCAGGATTATCGTTTATTGTCAAGCGGGCGCTCGAGGGAAGGATAAGTCCACTGAACTTTCTCCTGCTCCTCGGTTTCATCTCCAGCCTCGTGCTCCTTTACATATCGCTCCATTTTTACGTTTACAATATCTCGGAAGAGATCGCCACAAGTCGGGAGAGAGCAGAGCTTCTGGAGAACAAAAACGGGCGTCTCATGATCGATTACAACGATCTCGTCTCGGCAGAGAGAATCATACCGATATCGAAAAAACTAGGACTGAGAGCTGGTACACCCCATGAAGTGAGAAGGCTCGCTATCTATGAAGAGAGGGCTCCTGTCGAAGAATTGGACGGTTGGGCACAGGCCAGCATCATCAGTGTTCCAGACAGCATACCAAACATAGATACCAGGGGCAGATGATCACTCAATTTCCACAGTGGCGATTACGTCTTGTTTCGATCTTCTGTACTCTTATCGTTGGCATTCTCATCTACCGTATCGTCATCGTTCAGATCGTCCGACATGAGAGCTACCGAAAGAGGGCGGACAGCCAGTGGCACAAGATAGTCAAATGGCCCGCGAGAAGGGGAAGCATACTCGACCGTCACGGGCAGCATCTCCTTGCTCTCTCTCACCGGACTTATTCCCTCGGGATTACACCGAGAGACTTTCCAAAAGATGTAGAGGCGGTCACGTGCCTCGCTCGTATTCTTGGTACGACGACCGGTCAGATCAAGCGAGAACTGGCGAAGGACAGTCGCTACGTACAACTTGGCAGGGATCTCCATTTAAACGAGGATGAGGTGGCGAGGTTATCCTCGCTGTCGGGCGTCCGCCTCGACCAGATACAGGACCGCCTCTACCCTTTCGGTTCTATCCCCAAGCAGCTCATCGGATCTGTCAATCTCGAGGGAGAAGGTGGAGGGGGAATCGAGCTCGCTTTTCAAGACGTGCTCTGCGGTGAGGATGGCTGGTTACGAGTCAACCGTGATGCGAAGGACCAGACATTCCGCCTCGTATATGCACCGAGAAAAAAGCCTCGTGACGGTCATGATCTCTATCTGACGATCGATTCCCGTGTACAGGCGATCGTTGATTTCGAGCTGGAGCAGGCTGTCGAACGATACCATGCGGTGCGGGGTATTGCCATCGTGATCGACCCCTTTACGGGTGAAATACTCGCACTTTCCGAGAAGGGGACGGTGGAGGGCGCACATCGGCTGGACAACCTGGCTCTCTACACGACGAGCTGTATTTACGAACCGGGTTCGGTATTCAAGCTCATCACGTACTCGTACCTGCTGGAGAGGGGCAAGGTTGATCCCTACGATGTCTTTTATCCGGAGAACGGTGTAGCCGCCTTCGCTTTCGGTACGTTCAGGGATGACCATCCGATAGACAAGTGGCTGAGTTTCAAAGAATGTTTCGTGTTCTCCAGCAACATATGCACCATTAAGGCTGCGAAGGATTCCGACCCGTACGACTTCTACCGGTACATGCTCAGGTTTGGTTTTGGGGAGAGGACGGGTGTTGATCTTCCGGCAGAGTCGAAAGGATCACTAAACCATCCGAGCAAGTGGTCGGCGAGATCTCTACCCAGCATATCATTCGGGCATGAAATAGGTGTCACGCCTATTCAGGTTGCAATGGCCTACTGCGCTGTGGCGAACGGTGGGGAGCTTTTCGTTCCCAAGATCGCACTGAAAGAGTACGGCCAGAAAGGACGGATTGTCAGAGAGTTTCCAGTTGTCAAAGTTCGCCGCGTCCTCACCAAGGAAACAGCGAAGATGCTCCGGTACTGGTGCCGGGAGGTCGTGAAGAAGGGGACGGGGACAAAGGCTTCTGTTGCGGGTGTACCGGTGGGAGGAAAGACCGGCACTGCTCAGAAGGCGGCCGACGGCGTATATCAGGATGGGAAGTTTGTCGCGAGTTTCATAGGATTTGCACCAGTCACAAAGCCCGAGATCGTCTGCCTGGTGCTCCTCGATGAGCCTCGTTTTCCGTACCACTGGGGTGGGGAGTCTGCCGCGATCGTATTCAGGCGAATTGTTGAGGGAATAAATCTCGCCACGGATTTGTTATGTCGAAACGACAGACACAAGATTGCGGTTACATACGATGATGAGAAGCGAGTGAAGGTTCCGAGCTTTCTGCGGCTCACACCGGAAGAGGCGCTCGAACTTGCATCAGACTGTGGTCTCGGTATCCACTGCTCCGGTGAGCAGGGCATGGTGTACTCTCAGATTCCCGACCCGGGAACGTTCGTGGAGCGGGGGGATGAGGTCAAGCTGCTGGTGATACCGGAGAAACTGGCGGAGAAGGCAACCGTCAGAGTTCCTGACCTGCGCGGCCTCTCAATACGCGAGGCGCGGCGGTTGCTGTTAGCGTGCGGATTGAGAAGCAGGGTAGATGGTTCGGGTGTCGTTGTCAGCCATAAGCCGGGGCCGGGCAGCAGGTTGAAGCGGACCAGGGTAGTGACGATGATGTGTCGACCGAAAGAGAAGGTCACGTACCCGGCAGGTGTCGTGCTGCACTGATGGAGGAATGGATTGAAGCTGGCGGAGCTGATAAAAGATATTGAAGTGAAGGAGTACTTGAACTTCTCCGATACCGATATTACCGGCATCTCGGCTGATTCGCAGTCAATCCGCAGGGGGGAGCTCTTTGCGGCAGTGAGAGGGCACTCAGCCGACGGGCACGATTTTATCAAGCAGGCGACCGATCGAGGGGCCGTTGCACTCGTTGTCGAGAGGTCAATTGAGACCTCATTGCCGACCGTGATCGTCACAAACAGCGCAGTGGCAACAGCTCTGATGGCCAAAAGGCTGTACAATGATCCTGCCTCACGTGTTGTGCTGGTAGGCATTACGGGGACGAACGGGAAGACGTCTTCATCGTTTCTCCTGAGGTCGATCTTGAACCGATCGGTGGGTCCAACGGGCATCATCGGGACGGTGGGGATCGGTTCGAGAGAAACGATGGTGGCGACGACACATACCACTCCCGCTTCGGTCGACCTCTATCGGATCATTGCGGATTTTTTAGGTAAGGGGTGCAGAGCGGTCGCCATGGAGGTGAGCTCGCACGCCGCTGATCAGGACAGAATCGCCGGACTGGAATTCGACGTGGGCGTATTTACGAACATTTCGAGGGACCACCTCGATTATCATGAAACGTTCGAGAACTATCTCGCCGCGAAGGAGAAGTTCGTAAAAACGCTCCAACAACCAGGGAGAGTGAAAGAGCAGGGAATCCTCGCCTACAACATGGATGACGAACGCCTCGTTTCTGTTGCGGGCCGCTTCGGCGGATCGAAGGTCTCGTTCGGTCTTCGTTCACATGCCAACGTTCGGGCGGAAGGCCTGGAGGCGGATCTCCGGGGAACGCGGTTTGACCTCGTCATAGGGAGCTCGCGTGGGAGGGTCGAATTGAAGCTGTTGGGAGTGTTCTCGGCATACAATGCCCTGGCTGCCGCTGCGGCCGCACACGCACTAGGAATCGATCTCGAGGATATCAGAGCGGGTCTCGAGGATGTTGCAGAGGTGCCCGGTCGCTTCCAGGTCGTCTCAACGGGCAAAGGCCCAACCGTCGTGGTCGATTATGCCCATACACCGGATGCACTGGATCGGCTCTTGAGGTTCTGCCGGGAGCTGTCTCCGAAAAGAATATACACCGTTTTTGGATGTGGCGGTGATCGGGACCGGGGAAAGAGACCCATGATGGGCAGCGTTGCTGCCGAGCTGAGCGATACGGTCTTCGTTACCGACGATAATCCCAGAACGGAGGATCCGGACAAGATCGTGGATGCCATCCTGCAGGGTACGAAGAGAGAAATGGGGCTCGTTCATGTGGTGAGAGACCGGAAGGAGGCAATTCACAGGGCCATCAGTGCGGCAAGAGAGGGGGAGATGGTCGTCATTGCAGGTAAGGGCCATGAAGATTATCAAATTCTGAAAGATCGGCGCGTCCCATTCAGTGATATCAAAGTGGCGATGAATGCGCTGAAATCGTCGGAGGTTAACTATCAAAGTTAAACTGACATGGATAGCGGACTCGCTGAGAAAGGTCGGGTACCGAGATAATGAGCCGGGTGATGGATGGGTCAAAGGTGTATCGATCGACACGAGGGCCGGTTGTGCCGGGGATCTCTTTGTTGCATTGGAGGGGAGCCATGCAGACGGTCACAACTTCCTGCAGGAGGCAGTTGAGGATGGAGCGGCCGCACTCCTCGTTTCTCGTGAGCACAGGGATGCAGCGGTGTCTGTGGCAAGAGGAATCCCTGTCTTTGATGTGACTGACACATTGACAGGGCTCCAGACGCTCGCCGCATCCTACCGGACCTTGGTGAATCCGAGGGTTGTCGCCGTGACGGGTAGCACTGGTAAAACAGGGACAAAGGATTTCATAGCCTCGATCCTTTCCTCCCGATTCCATGTTCACGCTACTCCCGGGAACCTGAACAACCATATCGGTTTGCCACTCACGCTGTTGGGAATGGGGGGGAGTGAGGAGGTTCTGGTGACCGAAATGGGTGCGAATCACAAGAATGAAATCGCGCGCCTCACAGAGATAGCCCGGCCGGAGATCGGTGTGGTGATGAATGTCGGACCTGTACACCTGGAGTTCTTTCATTCGCTCAAGGGTGTGGCATCGGCAAAGGCCGAGCTCGTAGAGCTCCTACCGCCCGAGGGGACGGCGGTGCTGCCTGCTGATGATGAGTTCCTCGAGTTTCTAAAAAAACGGACGGAGGCAACGGTTGTTACCGTTGGATTCTCGGACAGGGCCGACTGGCGGATTATGAATCTCGAAAGGCGTCACGGCATTGGTTACATCTTTACGATAGGTGATCTCAGCATCGAGATTGTCAGGTACGGTCGCCACCACGTAGCCAATGCCGCAGTGGCCGCAGTGGTCGGATCACTTCTTCAGGTGCCCGGCGATGACATCAAGCGCGGCATCGCAAACACGAGAGTTCCTGATGGGAGAGGTGTGCTGTTCGATGTGGACGGAATCCTCTTCGTCGACGACTCGTACAACTCGAATCCGGCATCCCTTTCCGCTGCCGTCGAAGCGTTCATGGAGATTCCTCTGGAAGGCACGCGGTGGCTTGTGCTCGGTGACATGCTCGAGCTGGGGGAGGCGAGCAAGGAGCTTCATGGAGAAGCGGGTATCGTTTGTGGAAAGGCGGGTGTTGCCGGGCTCGTCACACTGGGAGAGGAAACGGTTGAACTCAATCGCCAAGCGGCCGTCCAGCGAAAAGCCCCCCCTCACATCAGTCATTTTATCGATACCGAGAAACTTGCAGCCTACCTGAACGGTTTCCTGAACCGGGGAGACGGGGTTCTGGTGAAAGGCTCAAGAGCTATGCATATGGAAAAGGTGATCGAGGGGGTTGAGAAGCTTCGCGATACAGGGAGAAGGAGAGTGGGCTGATGTTATACCATCTGCTCTACCCATTGCGGGATTACTTCTTTGCATTCAATGTCTTCCGGTACATCACGTTCCGTGCGGCTTACGCGACCGTCACTGCTCTCCTCATCAGCTTCGTCTTCGGACCTCGGTTGATTCGCTGGCTGGGTAATCTGCAAATCGGGGCGCGTATCAGGGAAGAGGTCCCGTCGAGACACGCCGAAAAGGCAGGGACACCGACCATGGGAGGTGTTCTCATCATTGCATCAATCGTCGTCCCGACGCTTCTCTGGGCCAACCTGAAGAATCCTTACATCCAGCTTGTCCTCGTCGTAACGGTCTGGACCGGCTTGATCGGGTTCATCGATGATTACCTGAGAGTGATCAAGGCACGGGATAAGGGACTAGTCGGTCGTTACAAGCTGCTGGGGCAACTGATGTTCGGAGCGGCACTCGGCATATTCCTGTACCTTCATCCGCTCGTTCAGGAAGGCATGACGAGGACGATGGTTCCTTTCTTCAAGAACCTCTATATCGATTGGGGAATCTTCTACATTCCCCTCGTGATGCTCGTGATAACGGGAACATCGAATGCGGTGAACCTCACCGACGGTCTCGACGGGCTCGCAGCTGGGGTTGCTGCATTCTGCTTTTTTGCGTTTGCCATGCTCTCTTACTTGAGTGGACATAAGGTATTTGCACAGTATCTGAATATCATCTATCTGGAGGGGTGCGGGGAACTCACCATTTACTGTATGGCTGTCGTCGGAGCGGCACTCGGCTTTCTCTGGTTCAACACACATCCCGCGCAGATCTTCATGGGCGATACGGGTTCCCTTTCCCTGGGTGGTGCTCTGGGAACGATTGCCGTGCTGCTCAAGAGGGAACTCCTCCTGATTGTCATCGGCGGCATCTTCGTTGCCGAGGCCCTCTCGGTTATCCTCCAGGTGGCATCATTCCGAATGAGGGGAAAAAGAATATTTAAGATGTCTCCGCTGCATCATCACTTTGAACTCAAGGGATGGCCGGAGGAGAAGGTAGTTGTCAGATTCTGGATCATAGCCGTGCTCCTCGTCCTGCTGAGTATCAGTACATTGAAGCTCCGGTAGTGATGGAGGTGATGGAGTCCGGGATTCGATGAATCCCGTCTGAGGATAGTGATGACAGGTACAACGTATAGAGGAAAGAACGTTCTCGTGCTCGGTTTGGCGAGAAGCGGCACTGCGGCGCTCAAACTCTTACTCCAAGAGGGGGCTCTCGTGAGTGGGGCGGATGAGGACGAACGTATTGCAGCTCCACC
>Ga0209427_10008537_pt1 | contig 11523 bp, 1 predicted proteins | sample DeeMarSWOR136_30_FD_187465 | JGI IMG/M metagenome (GOLD analysis project Ga0209427, IMG submission 187465) | Marine sediment microbial communities from White Oak River estuary, North Carolina - WOR-1-36_30 (SPAdes) (version 2) | ecosystem: Environmental > Aquatic > Marine > Intertidal zone >... | reverse complement strand
CTAGGATTCCCAACGAGGTAGACTATAATCAGGGTAATAATTTCGTGACTGAAGACACCTACGTTGTTCCTCCCTATATTGACCTGGCGGTTATCAAGACAGATGACCCCGACCCGGTAACCGTTGGTGAAGATTTCGCCTATATGATCAGGGCAGTGAACATCGGGTTTAGTGATGCTACCGGTGTAACCGTCACCGATTACCTTCCGGATGCAGTGACTTTCGTTTCAGCGTCTTCTCCTGTCACGGAAAACGAAACGGAGGGTACTATTACATGGGATATCGGCGACCTGGCCGTCGGGGAGTCGGCTGACCTCACCGTGGTTGTTACGGCCCCCTTGATAGAGATAATAGTTAGCAATATCGCCGTTATCAAGAGTAAAGAGGATGATTACATAAAGCAAAATAATTCAGCTGTTACCTACACCCGGATCGGGCCGAGATTGCCTGATATCAACGTTACCCCGGACGCCATTAATTTTGGCGGGGTTAGAGTCGGCTCATCTAGCTCACCCAGGACTGTTACCATCACCAATACTGGTGCTGCTGATCTGGATATTACCGGTATAGCAGTCGACAATACACAATTTACTATCGTAAGTGGTAATGCAACAAGCCAGACTACTCTGGCGCCCGGTACCCTTGCTAATATAAACATTAAGTTCACCCCGGCGTCGGAAGGGTCTAAATTGGGTCATTTAACCATATCGTCAAATGACCCGGATCCGCATGAAGACACGGTTATCGTCGAACTTAGGGGCAATGGTACTACAGGTGGTGGGCCAACGCCGGGACCTTCCCCAGGACCAGTGCCAGTGCCGGAGGTTGAACCGGAACCAGAGCCGGAGCCCGAACCGGAACCAGAATTGGCACAGATACTGTACTTTACAGTAGACTTCCTCGGTGAAGAAACAAAAGAGTTCGCTTCCGCTGATGGTCGGCCTCAGAATGATATAGAGGCCCCCAGCCCGGATGGAATTCACATGCTTGAAATTGAGGCGGGCACCAGTGCAACTGATGCTGAAGGTAATATGGTGACGTATATTACGATTGAAGAGGCGGTGCCACCGGCGCTTCCCGAAAATAATGTTTTAATCGGTAAAGCCTATGAATTCAAGCCGTCAGGTACCAGGTTCGACAAGCAAGTTAGACTCACCCTGAGCTACAACGTAGCAGAGCTGCCCGATAATGTAGTATCTGTTCGTACAGCCTACTATGATGTTGACTGGAAATATCTTGAGACTGAAAGCAGCGTAGTGGCTGAGGTAGGAAAGCTTACATCATCATTAGACCACTTCACTATATTTGCTATCCTGGCCGAAGTCTCTGTACCGGTGCCAGCTGCTCCTAAACCACCTGCCCCTGCCTCATTTACGGTCAGTAATCTGTCGATTACACCCTCGGAACACAAGGTTTGGGAGGGGCTGACCATTATGACCAGAACTGGTGAAGAGGCTGTTATCACTGTTGATGTAACTAATAACGGGGAGCAGAGTGGTAGCTACACAGTCAATCTGGTAGTAAACGAGACAACACGGGCGACTGAGGTAGTCAGCCTTGGGCCTGGACAGACGCAGACGGTAACATTCAACATTGTTGATAATGAGCCCGGAAGCTATACCGTGCAGGTAGCCGATTTACAGGGCGACTTCCTTAGTGAGTCCTGGATTAACTGGTGGATTATTATTGGATGTGTAGCGCTTATACTTCTGTTGCTCTGGCTGGTCTGGTTCATACTGGGGAAATTAGGCAAAAGCACAAGTGAATAAGTGCCCAATAACTAATGATTAGACACGGAGCTTGAAATATGCCCGGGTGTGTCTCTGGATTACAGAACATGGGTTCATAGACACACTCGGGTAGTTTTGGTATCAGGTACGCTTGGTCATGTTTACTAGGCTGGAATGGGCATTCAGTCTCATGAATTTCATTAATTTTTCCATTTGAGTAGCGTCATCTTCCGTGATTGATGACATTATCTTGTTGACTACCTCTTTCGCTATCGGTATAGCTCTATCGAGAACCTCACGGCCCTTTTTCGTGACAAAAACATTAGTAATTCTCCTGTCATTACTGTCGGGCTTTGTTTCAACAAGTCCGTCTTTCGTCATGCGTCTAACCAGGGTAGTAATGTTATGACGCTCAGTTTGTGTCCATTCTGCTATCTCGGAGGGTGTCATAACTCCATCATTGACGTCCAGTGCCTTTAACGCTATAAACTGAACCAACGAAACGTGAGCTTGCCTAAACAAATAAGCATCGGCAAATTTTTGCACCCCACGTGCGGTCTGGTAAAAAAGCATAAAGGTACTTACTATTGTACCCGTTTTCTTTAAATCGTCTATGTCTATCAATGTTTTTCTTTTAACAACCATTTTACACCTGCTGTAATTTTTTTATTAATATAATATCTATACACTTATAGAATATCTATATACAACTAGAATAATATATTACCTGTCCTGTTGTCAAAAGAGCGAAAGAGATAATATAGCCAGCGTCATAATAAATTTCACTCTCAATTCACTATAAATCAAGCTAGATATTTAACTGCGGTATGCGTATGTGATTAACTCGGGCAAACGATGAAAAATGTCTACTAACATACATATTTTAGTTGATATTTGTGCAAAAAGCTATATCATCCTTACTTACTGTTAAGAAAAGTTAGGTAATGTAAAGATTCGTAAGGTTGACAATATTATTATAAAGTAGTACTATAGTCCTGCCGTAATTCAGTTGTGAATTAGTACTATAGTACTATCATTGTTTAATTAATAAAATATCAATGTAATATCAATTATTCATATAAAACAATGTTACGATACAATACGGTGCAACTGACATCAAAATTTCGCCAGATAGCAATACACAATGGCGGAACGTTTAACGTATAAGAACATTTCCAGCATTCGCTAGAACATGTATCTAGGTGAGTCCGAAAATAACAGGATAATTATTAATAAAACATTCAAGGCCTAAAACAAGCAGTAATCATTTGGCGAAGGGGGGCAAAATGAGAAGTAAGCTGTTATACCTGCTTGTAGTCCTAGCCATGCTGGTCGGTGCTATACCGGCAGCGATTCCGGCAGCCGCTTCCGATGAGGAAGTGGTCACTCTTCCACCGATGGAACTGCCCGAAAAGGGTAATCCAAAGCTTGACACACAGCTAAACAAGCTGGTCTCGGCAGAGACTCCTGAAGAAGCCACCAGTTACGCACAGACATTAAATATCGGCCTGGAAGACGGCAATGTAAGGGTTATCGTCGAATGTATGCCGGGCCAGGTTGATGCTGCCATCGAAGCAGCCATCGCCCTGGGTGCTACAATCGAGACCGGCATTCACCATGACATGTTTCAGATATCTGTGCCTTTGTCCAGTCTGTTGGCTCTGGCGGATACACCGGCTATACGTCTGGTACGTCTGCCTATTTACGCAGTGCCGTACGAAACCAGCGAGGGTGTAGCTCTCATCAATGCTGATGACTGGCAGGCTGCTGGACATACGGGGGCGGGGGTAAAAATAGCCATTCTGGATATCGGCTTTAGCGGCTATGGAGCCCTGCTGGGCACCGAACTGCCCGCTACGGTAACCACGCAGTCTCTCCTTCACCCTGACTATGGCGATATTAACGGTCCTTACGCCCAACCCAGCAACCACGGTACCGCCTGTGCCGAAATTGTCTACGATATTGCCCCTGACGCCGAATATTATCTTGTTAATTATGGTACCGACCTTGAAATACTTGACGCTATTAACTACCTCATAGGTGAAGGGATTGATATCATTTCCCATTCTTGCGGCAGCCCCCTCTGGGGACCGGGCGATGGCAGCGGCACCGTCTGCAATAAGATTGCCGAAGCCCGCGCGAATGGCATACTGTGGTCACAGGCCATGGGGAACTATGCCAAACGACACTGGTGTGGCGACTACGCGGACACAAACGGCAACTTTTTCAATGAGTTCAGCCAGTCACCATTCGATGAGACCGTTGCTGTCTATATTGAAGCCGAGCAAATTATGTTTATCGAACTGAAGTGGGATGATGAATGGGGTGCTTCCTCCAATGACTATAGCCTGTGGTTGTTTGACCCGAATTTGGCTTTTATTGGATATACTACGGGTGAGCAAGATGGAGATGATGACCCTTATGAATGGTTTATCTATGAAGCTGAAGTTTCAGGTGCGCACCATATAGCAATAAGATGGTTCAGTGGCAGCCAATCCGTGAACTTTCATCTGTACTCCGAGATACAGCCAATACAAACTATCCATCAGAGGGCTTACAGCAGCCTGACAGTACCGGCTGACTCTACCTATGCTATGTCTGTAGGCGCGGTGCCTTGGGATAACCCGACAACCCTGGAGTATTTCAGTTCCCAGGGCCCTAATGATAATGGCGATATAAAGCCCGACCTGGTTGCCCCTGACCAGGTGGAAAACTATACATACGGTACTTTCGGCGGCACATCTGCCAGCACCCCTCACGCGGCCGGTGCGGCGGCGTTGGTCCTTGAAGCATATCCGGGTTATACGCCGGCCGATATACAGGCCTACCTTGAGGCTAGCGCTATTGAGATTGGCGGTGATGGGAAAGATAACCAGTACGGCAGCGGACGGCTTAGCCTTGGTGACATCCCCATTGATTTCGGGGAGACCCTCTCCGGCTCCATCGATGCTGCCGCCGAAATGGATACATATACCTTCACAGCCGATGCTGATGACACCGTTCTTATCAGGATGGTAGAGGCTTCAGGCTCCCTGTACCCCGAAATACGACTCATAGCACCAGATGCCACTATACTGGAAACAGATTATGGTTCACCGGCTGATATCTATTACGAGTACCTGCCTCAGGGTGGTGTGTACAAGATTCTGGCTTACGATCACAGTGGGAGCGAAACCGGGGACTACAATATCTTCCTGCAAAGGACCAATAATCCGGGCAATACAATCCCAATCGCGTTTGGAGACGCCCCCAACCCCGCATCCATCGATACCACCGCTCAAATGGATACCCATACCTTTTCTACCGATGACGGAGACACCGTTATCATCAGGATGGCAGAAACTTCAGGCTTCCTGTACCCGGAAATAACACTCTTCGAGCCTGATGGCTCTGAAGTGAGTACAGACTATGGGGCTCCTGTTGAGATATATTCTTTATATCTGAATGAGGGGCAACACACTATTCTGGCTTACGACCATGGTGGTGATGATACCGGTGAATACAATGTTGTAGTGCAAAGGATGAACAATCCGGGGTTTGCCATCCCAATTGGCTTCGGGGACACCCTTGTGGAGGCCATCGAAGAAGCTGTAGATTGGGACACCTTTACATTCACCTCGAGTACCGGGCAGACCGTTCTCATCAGGATGGTAGAGACTTCAGGCTTGCTGTACCCGGAAATAGCACTCTTCAGGCCTGATGGCTCTTATCTGCACAGTGATTATGGCTCCCCTGCTGAAATAATTTCTGACCCCTTGCCACAGAATGGTGTGTACAAGATTCTGGCCTACGACCACAGTGGATACGATACCGGTGACTATAATATCTTCCTGCAATTACTGGGAGGCGCCGAGGGCTCCATATCAGGGTATGTCTATGAAGAAAATGGAACAACGCCCATAGAGGGTGCCACGGTAAGCGTCTATGTTGTTGACCCATTGCTTCCTTATATAAAAACCTGGGCACCTATCGGTGAAGACACCACCGATGGCTCGGGTCAGTACAGCATCACCGGGCTCCCCGCGGGAGATTATAAGGTAGCAGCGGTTGTGGCTGGCCACGAACGCCGCTGGCACCAGGATGTTCAGCTTGTAAGCCAGGCCGCCACTTTAACACTTGCCGAGGGTCAGGCTATCGGCAATATTGACTTCTCGCTTGGCCCCGGCGGCACCATATCAGGCACGGTGATCGACCAGAATACCCTTTTACCTATCGAAAATGTAACTGTGAGCGCTGGCCCGTTCGGTGTTATTGAGTTAGCCGCACTGGCTCTCACCGATGAGAATGGAGATTATATCCTGGACGGTCTGCCGTATGGTGATTATGGCGTATCATCACCATGGGCGGTAATACCGGGTAGCGGCGCCGATAATTATATCATAGAGGCGTGGCAGGAGAAGCTCGTCGGCGAAGCAGGTGATGCAGTCAACGTGGCCGAAGGTGTCAACCCTGGCTACATTGATTTCACCCTGGAAGAGGGCTGTGTCATATCAGGGTATGTCCGCACCGAAGGCGGCGCCCCGATAGAGGGGGCCGCGGTGTTTGTCTGGGAATATGGTTCTTTATTCGGCGGTCCCTGGGCTCTGCGTGGTTATGGCCGGACCGACGCAAATGGCGATTACCAGACCACCGGCCTTCCAAACGGTACTTGCGCCGTCCGGGTAAATGCCATCAGCTATGCCACCGAGTGGTGGGAAAATACATATCATAAAGATTTGTCAACGCCCGTGGTTGTTACCGGGCCCGGTATTATTGGTGATATTAACTTTAACCTGGCCGATAGCGGCTCCATATCCGGGCATGCACAGGATAGTGGCGGTGATCCCATCGAAAACCTCCATATCCACGCCATCGACAACGCCAATAATCAATGGATAGCCGGCGTCAATACTGACGCTTCCGGGAATTATACTATACCCAACTTACCTGCCGGCAGCTATCGGGTAGGGACTAATGCTCAACTCAATGGTCTGGACTACATCGATGAGTATTATGAAGATGCCTATTACTGGGAGACTCCCACACCTGTGACGGTGACACCCCCTGCCGATACCGGAGGCATTGACTTCATTATGGAACAGGGTGCTCCTATATCGGGGTATGTCTACGATTCTTTTGGTGATCCGATTGGGGGAGCGCAGATACGTATCATCGATTATAATTCTGTATTCGGTTGGTGGTTGCATATTGCCTCGGCCCAGACCGATCCCGATGGCCATTATGTAACACCCGGCCTCCCTGACAGGCTGTATGCCGTTCGAGTCGAGGCCGCTGGCTATGCCACCGAGTGGTGGGAAAATACCTGCTACAAGGATGAATCGGACCCTGTGCCCGCTGGCAGCTCGAACATTAACTTCAATCTGGAATCGGGCGGCTCTATCTCCGGGCATATCGAGGACGATGGCGGCAGTCCTATTTTCAACATTCATGTCCAGGCTTTTGATAGTGTCAACGGCCAATGGACTTGGGGTGCAAATACCGATATTTCAGGCAATTACACACTAGCCGGCCTGCCTGAAGGCGACTATTATGTCAGGGCCTGTGCCTCCTGCTCCGGCCTACCCTATATTGATGAGTGGTATTACAATGTCTATTCACAGAACGAGGCGACACCTGTACCCGCTGGCAGCTTGAACATCAATTTCACCCTAGAACAGGCCGGCACCATCTCTGGGCATGTATATGAGCTGGATGGATCCACCCCGATTCAGGGAGCGCAGATAGAAGTATGGGACTATAATTTGCCCGGTCATTGGATCAATTATGGGGGGGCTTGGACAGACGGAGATGGTTATTATAAGACCAATGGTCTCCCCGATGGGGAATATGCACTCCGAGTACGAGCTGAAGGCTATGCCACCGAGTGGTATAATAATGTGTACTCCCGGGATGATGCTACATCTGTACTCGTCACTGGGTCTAGTGACACCCTGGATATTGACTTCACCCTAGGAAGCGGCGGCACCATATCCGGCGTCGTAATGAATGACGACGGTTCAATACCTCTGTCTGACGTAAGCGTAGAATGTAAACGTACTGTTGACAGTGATCATGATTGGCATGGCAGCACCACCGATGCTGATGGCCACTATACAATCCAGGGCTTACCCTACGGAGACTATGTGGTACGCTCACCAAGCGGCGGCAGATGGGGAGCCGGTGACGATAACTATGTTCAAGAATATTATTATAATAGGGCAAGCGAAGCCGAAGCCGACATTGTCACTGTTACCGACATTATAAATCCCACCGGCATCGACTTCACCCTGGAGGTAGGCGGTTCTATATCGGGACATGTCGAAGATGTTCTCGGTAATCCTATTGTCAACTGTCATATCAATGCCAGCGACAATGAGACCAATCAGTGGATGGGAGGTGCAAACACCAATGCTTCCGGGAATTACACCATAGCTGGCCTGCCTGAAGGCAGCTATGTGGTAGGAGCCTGGCCTATCTGGTCGGGCCTGCCCTACATTAACGAGTATTATCAGGATGCCTATACCTGGCAGACCGCTGATTCGGTGCCTGTAATCCCTCCAAATGATACCGGGGATATTGATTTTGTCCTTGATGCAATCGAGACCCGGCCGACAATTGAGGAAGCCATTGACGATGGTGTTGCCTGGCTGGCCGAACAGCAGAACCCCGACGGCTCCTGGGGAGTGTACTATCAGGTAACCAAGACCGCCCTGGCCGTACTGAAGCTGGTGACGCATGCCGGTGACGATGGTATATCGGCCCTCGACCCCGCCTATGAATATTCCGACGAGGTCCAGGCCGGGTATGATTATCTCTTCTCCCGTGCCTTTACCACCGGCATATCCATACAAACGGCGGGCGACCCCGATACCAGGGATAATGACATTGGCGTCTACTTCTATTCCCCGATCTACCCGACTGGCAGTCACCATCCGTTTGATATCTACGAGTCCAGCATTGCTTTGATGGCTATCTCAGCCAATAGCACCACTTTTGCTGGTGAGACAGTGGATGTACCCGGCAGCTCGGTTTATGGATGGACCTATGCGGAAGTAGCGCAGGATGCTGTTGACTACCTTGCCTGGGCACAGACTGACTCCGGCAACGGGCGGGGCGGCTGGAACTATATGCCCAATGATAATTCCGGACCCAGAAGTGACCAGTCCAACTCGGGCTGGGTAACCCTGGGACTGATGTATGCCGAAGATTTCGGGAGTATCATACCCGATTTTGTCATAAACGAATTAAATATCTGGATTGATTACATTCAGGATGACGTTAACGGCGATGCCGATGACGGCGGCTCCTACTACTCGGGCCTCGGTGATGGTCAGGTCCCGCCGACCAATATGCTCAGAACCGGCAACCTGCTCCAGCAGATGGCCTTCGTTAGCGACGATGAAACAACACCAAGAGTGCAGCACGCCATCGACTACCTGGTCAGGCACTGGAACGATACTACCGGTCGCGGCTGGCAGGGCAACTATCAGGCCACCTATACCATAATGAAAGGGCTGGAACAACTTGGAATAAAATATATAGATTCTATTGACTGGTTCAAGGAAATAGCCGATTCTGTCATGAGCCAGCAGAGCGCCGATGGCTGGTGGCCGATTATCGGGTATGATGTGAGCGATAAAATCCTGGCAACTGAATGGGCGCTGCTGACCCTGCAAAAAGAGATACCGGAAACGGTAGAAGCACCCGACCTGATAATCGCCGAGAAGTATGAGGAGTGGGTGGTGCCGGATGTGAGTTATAAAGTATATTTCACCGTCAAGAACCGGGGTAATGAAACAACGGGCGCAGGGTTCGATGTACAGATAAGCAGAGACGGAATACCCGTGCAGACGATAGCTGTATCAGCTTTAGGGCCGGATGAAGAATTTAACGGCGAATCCGGAACGATAACGCTGTCCGATCCTACAAATATTATAATGGTATGTGCTGACTCCGGTGATGTCATTGACGAGCGATACGAGAATAACAACTGCTTGTCAAATATCTGGCCGCTGGCTGACCTGATTATCTGGGCTAAATGGGAAGAGTGGCTGGTGGAAGGTCAGAGCTATCAGGTCTACTTCGACATTCAGAATATCGGTGATGCGGCTGTTCCTCCTGGTCACACTCTATCGCTTATGCCGGACTTTGGCGCACAGCTGGTGTTTAAAGAGGTACCTGTGTGGCTGTATCCAGGTGATAACTGGACCAGCTACTTCGATATAGTAATAGACCTCACCGGAGGGTCCGATACTCCAAGTTTGGTGGCCGATTTCTGGAATGAAGTTGATGAGTTGAACGAGTGGAACAACGGGCGGATAAACACCGTGGCATCACCGCCGGCACCCGACCTGATAATTGCGGAGAAATACGAAGAATGGATTGACGAAGATGAATATATCGTGCACTTTACGGTATATAACCAGGGGAATGGAGATGCCCCGAGCGGGAATGTCTCCCTGACAATAGACGGCATGCTGCTGCAAAGGCGCTCGACGCCGCCACTTGATGCTGGTGAGAGTCATTCTGCATCCTTCGGTACGGTATCCCTCACCGATGGCGTAGATTATGTGATGGTATGCGCCGACGCAACTCAAGATATAGCTGAAGCTATTGAGTGGAATAACTGCCGGTTTAATACCTGGGCTGAGACGCCGGCACCTGACCTTTCAATCTGGGGCAAGAGCGAGAACTGGGTAGACCAGAATACCTATACTGTGAGTTGCTTCGTAGCCAACAACGGAAATGCTGTCGCTGAGTCGGGATTTGATGTCTCTATGGCGGTAAACGGTATTCCGAGAGATACCCTGGAGGTACCGGTCGACCTGCCGCCGGGTCAGTCGAGACTGCTTTTCTTCTCCACACAGATAGATCTAAGCGGCGGCACCGATGAGATAACGGTATGCGCCGATGCAAATCAGGAAGTGGCTGAGTCGGACGAGAACAACAACTGCATGACCAATCAGTTCCCCGGCCCGGCACCGGACCTGATAGTCTCCGCAAAGCACGAAGAGTGGGTAGTGGATGGTGATACCTATAGAGTTCACTTTACAATCCAGAATATAGGGGAGGGCACCGCCAGAGCCGGGCACATTGCAAATCTCAGGATAGACAATAATATAAACGTACTGGAAGAAAGAGTGGTGCCAGTATCACTGGCTTCCGGCGAGACCTGGAGCAGCGGCTTCGACACAGTGGTCACGCTGACCGATGGCTTTGACACTGTCATAGTATTTACTGATGCTTCCTATCCTCCATTGATATATGAATCTAATGAGCTTAATAACTTAAGGATAAACAGCATATCCTGGCCACCGAAGCCCGACCTTATAATCTCTGATGTGAGTCAAAATTGGGTAGATGATGATACCTATTACGTTAATTTCGCTGTGTTAAACCAGGGTAATGGCATGGCAGATGCAGGGCATGACGTGTCTCTAACGGTAGATGGACAGTTTATTGAGTCATTTGAGATACCGGCACCTATGGTTCAGGGCGCGACATACTGGCAAGGCTTCGCTACACAGATAGATATCACCGGCGACTGGGACACGGTGATGGTATGTGCTGATACATATGATGAGGTAGATGAATCGGACGAGAATAACAACTGCCGGGTTGATACCGTTGCCTGGCCGCCCGCACCCGACTTGATGATGGTCTTTAAAAATGAAACCTGGGTAGATGAAGGTGTCTATACCGTGAACGGTCTGCTAAGGAACGGCGGTAATGCCCCGGTACCACCCGGGCACGATATTTCTCTGAAGGTGGATGGAGTGCCGATAGGTACAATGGAGATTCCAATGCCTATATT
>Ga0209427_10008536_pt1 | contig 11523 bp, 10 predicted proteins | sample DeeMarSWOR136_30_FD_187465 | JGI IMG/M metagenome (GOLD analysis project Ga0209427, IMG submission 187465) | Marine sediment microbial communities from White Oak River estuary, North Carolina - WOR-1-36_30 (SPAdes) (version 2) | ecosystem: Environmental > Aquatic > Marine > Intertidal zone >... | reverse complement strand
CAGACAATTAACTCGGATGTTGGTTTCCACACAGGCTGGATCAGCAGCCAAACAACGGGTAAAACCGATCATCGCCGCTTTACCAGTAATATAAGGGATCAAAGGAAGTTTTGGGAAATTCCAGATAGTTGAACCAATGTTGAGAATAACTCCCTTTTTCTGCTTTATCATCTCAGGGATAATAGCACGGCACATATAGAAATTACCATTTATGTTGGTATCAATGGTGCGTTTCCATACCTGAGGATCAAGGTTTAAAAAGGGAACAAGTTTTAAGTCACCGAAAATGGCTGCATTGTTAATCAAAATGTCAATCTTACCAAATTTCTCCATAGTCTTCGCTGCCAGATTTTTAGTATCTTCTTCTTTGGAAATATCAACCTTTACATCAATAAATTCTGCTCCTTTATCCTTTAGATCTTTGATGGTCTTATCACATGAGCTTCTGCGGTAAGTAATGGCGAGTTTTGCCCCTTCGCTTGCCAAAGCATTGGCAAAACACCTTCCGATACCTGTTGCTGCTCCTGTTAAAACGACTACTTTATCTTTCACTCTGTCTCCCATTTCTTTTCCCTCCTTCTTAGTTTAGAAGTTAATAATTAATTAATACAAAAATTATCATTATCTATGTATACTCTGCCTGCCCCGTTAAATGCGAAGCTATTAATCTGAAGCGATTTCTGTGGTGAAATACTACCTTTTCTTAACGGTTAGGAAAACCCGCAGCCGCTTCATTCTTTAATATTTCTGCAGGGTTTTCCTGTTGGATTCTTCCCAATCCTGCAAGTATCTGAGGTTTCTCTTTTTGGATCTCAGGGACAACTGGACCTAAAGCTTCACCTAGATCTTTGAGAAGGGTGTAAGGATGCATACTCGCTTTTAAGGTAGTATTAAGTTTGCTGAAAAGATAACTAATCTCTTCATTACTCATAACTATACCTAACATATAGTTATCCATGATCATATCACGCCTATACTTTGGATTGTTGTAAAAGGATTTATCCCACCAATGAAGATAGCTTTTTATTCCTTCTTCAGTTGGATTATTATTTTTGATGGCAGTTGCTACAGCCCTAGCTGACATTCCTCCAGAGTAAAGGGCACCAAAGTTCTCTGACTCTTGACACCAGATAACATCACCAACCAGTAGAACATTATCTTTATAGGGTTTCTCGATGGTTGACCACATATTGTTGCAGGAAGAATTGACCAATTCTGATTTTGCACCTTTAAACCATGAGCTTAGCTTTGTTTCTTCAGTTAAGTATTTGTAGAATTTCAGCAAGTCAACCTGGCAATCTACGGAGATAAAAACTACTACATGTTCTTTTTCATAGGGGCGAGGAACTATGGCAGTAATTAAAGATGTTTTCTCATATTGTGCACCTATATAGTATGCTGTATCAGGGTCTGGCACTTTCAAATCCTTACTGTAGTATCCTACAACATTCATGCTGGAGTAATAGCCCCGATCTTTATTAAAACCTAGTATCTGAGCTATTCTGGAGTTGGCACCATCTGCTGCAATAGCAAAGGTGCCAGTAAAATCTTTTCCAAGGTTAGTAGTTACCTTAACACCTCCATCTATTTTTGAGACGTCAGTAACAACCGTGCCAGGAAAAACCTCAACCCCTGCCGCTTTTGCCTGTTTTAAAAGGGAAGAAAGCACTTTACTTTTATCTAAGGCTATACTGATTCTTCCTTTATCACCAAGCTTTCTTCGTTCACTGGGTTCTCCAAATTTTACAATTTCTCCATCAACCGAATAGAAATGAAAGGCGTAGATATTCCTATAGGGACCATCATATTTAAAGGAAAGATCATTCTTAACAAATTTTATGATCCCTGTTTTTGGATCATAGTTAACCGTGTCTTCAAGATAGTCTTCACCCTCTGCCATGGGAAGAAGCGTTTGACAATCAGCACGCCTTGGTTTGGTAATATCATGTTTCATTTCGATGAGAGCAGTTTTAAGACCATTTTCACCAGCAGTCTTGGCTGCCATAAGACCTGCATACCCTGCTCCCACTACAATTAGGTCATATTGATTTGCCATTTTGTAATCCTCCTAATATTTTTTACTTAGATTTTATTCATTTAGAGATGCAGTTTACTGGACATGCCCTAATACAAATTTCACAATCATTACACTTATCATTGATTGTTGCATTATCATCTTTGCTGAGAGAAAGTGCACATACAGGGCATATATTGACACAACCTCCGCATCCAGTACACATTTTAATATCGATTTTGACCATTTGATTTCTCCTTTTATGTAGAGTTAAATTTAAGAAAAATCAGTTTTTTTATGATCTATTTTGAGTAAATTTATAACACCTCCTTTCCTATGGATTTTTTACATTATATCTGCTGTGATTTTTGGATACCATTGAAGAGTGTTTCCATATTGAAAGTGTGTTGTTCAATAAGATCAAAATCTACATTTACTGCAAAATAGGCAAAGAAGACTCCATTAGAGAGGAAATAGATAAGTCGGGCAATTTTTTCTGAATCAAGGTTTTTAAATTCACCAATTGCTATACCTTCTTCGATGATTTGTCTGAAGGTTTTAATAGAGTTTTTATAAAAGGAAGTCATCTCTTTTCTGATTCCTGGCTCGCGTGCACCCATTGAGCCAAACTCCAGGCAGAATTTGAAGAAATCCTCATTCTCTTTAAGAATCAATCCCCATTTTTGTATGAGCATCCGTATACGTTCTAATGGATCACTTTCCTCTTGAATATATGCCTTGAGCTGTTCAATATATCTATTAAGCCTAAAATGAAAAAGTCCAAGAAAGAGTTCTTCTTTGGACTTAAAATGGTAATAGACCCCTCCTTTACTTATCTTACCCGCTGAAGCAATGTCATCAATAGAGGTCTTGAAATACCCCTTTTTATTAAAGCAAAGGAGTGCGGCTTCAAGAATCTTTTCTTTCCGTTTTCCTGTAAATGCTTTAGAATACATAACATAATAATATAGTATACTGACTAGTCAGTTCACATATATAGCAAAAAAAATTTTTTGTCAAGAAAAAAATAAAAATTTTATTAAGAAAATCTGAGTAGAATTTATCCAAAGATTACAATTATTTGTAGATGTAATAGGTGGTATAGTTCTTTTTTCTCCATTTACCAATTTTATTAAATTAATCCCCTATAGGAACTGGATGAGGAGGGTTAGCTATATTATTAGGATCAATAGCCTTTTTAATGCCTCTTAAAAGTTGATCATAATTATTAAATACTGGTCCTGCCATACCATGGTAGGGACCACCCATAGAGTTACCAATACCACCTTCTTTTTTATGGGCGAGATCATCTTTGATCATCTCCATGATAGCTCCAACAATCGCTTGAGAATCCTCAGGTGTTTTCTCATAGGGGAAATCTGTTTCACCGATAGCAAAATGGCAAAATTCATAAGTCACAATCCAATCAGAATGGTCACAATCCAAGACGGGTGGGGAGTATTTATCCATCCATTTAAAACCCTCTTTACAACCTTTAAGGGCTACATTTAGGGTATCTCCCACAATTTTAAAGAGGGCAAAGGCACCTGAGGGTTGCATCATCCTGGGACCATTGGAATCTCTAAGCCAGTTATTAGCGGTTGCAGGTACCCACAGGTCATAGGCTTCTTTAGAAATAAGTTTGCCACCTGTATCTTTGATGATATCCTTTAAGACTCTCTTTTCATACTCTTGTTGTTTTTTTCCAGCAAAAGGCCAAAGACATACTGCTACCATGTTTTTCATGTTTTTTTGAAAAAACTCTTTTTGCCACATCTTCCAATGTTCTTCACCCGACTTTGCCCACCACCAGCATAAATACTCAGTAGACCATTTATGAAGACATCCCCCAATCTCACTGTGACCGATTTCATACATGGCTTTGACAGCAGCATCTAAAGTGGGATAGGTGAAAAGTACCCATTCAAATGAACCATCTTCGAAAACAGATCGTTGATTGGGTGTAATCCCTTCACAGGGGAAGACCTTAGAACCAGGCCAGGGATGTAGTTTTATGGCCATTTTAGTTATCATGCCGTAACCCCCCATGGTACCTAGATAGGCCCTGAGCATTCCTCTAAGGTCAGGGCCTGGACCTTCCCCATGGAACCATCCTGATTTCGGATTGCTTAGAGACCCTGCGTGAAGAATCTCTCCATTGGGAAGTACCAGCTCAAAACCAAGAATGTTTCTATACCCCATGCCAACCTGATAGCCATTTCCCCACATGCCCATGAATACGTGTCCTGCAAGCTGGCTTGCCTGACCCCCTGCCTCTGGGCATCCACACTGAAGACCACACCTCATGGACTCTGCAGATACCTGAGCATTAGTTACGTAAGGTTCAATAACCATGAACATATTCTTTTCATCAACCTCAAGTATCCGATTCATTCTCTTGGGATCGATGGTGACTGTTTTTGGTCGATTGGGTTTAGTGGTCAAAGACCATAAATTTGAACCGACAGGAATGACAGGAAACTTTAAGCGATTGGCTAGCTTGTAGATTGATTGAACTTCTTTTGTATTTTCGGGTAATACAACGAATTCAGGTGTTAAAGGGCTCAAAACCCCAGGTGGTAACCAGTCACGTACATAGGCTTCCATGATAGCTGCATCATCGGAAACAAAATCTGATCCCAGAATATTGACCAGTGCCTCATAAATTCTTTGATGTTCTTTATCTGCCATAATGTTCTCCTTAATATAAGAGGTTTATCTTTCTAAATTATGTATTTGAATATCCCACCCTAATATTTTTGCTTATCAATTTACTCAGTGGTGTTGTCCTTACCCTCATCAGTTTGGCAATAAGTTCAGGTCGCTTTTTCTGGATAGTAGGTGCAATTTTGGCTATGGCTCCTCCTACAAGATTACTCACCTCGTAGGGATCAAGACAAGAAGGCAGAGCTTCTTCAATATGGCTAAAAAGAAAGTCCATGTCTTCGGTAGTTAAAAAGGCATTCATGGCCGCACCTCGAACCATCTGAGTGAAATCATACCTATTGAAATACATTTCATGCCACCAATTGACATATGCTTGAAGGGCCTCTTTACCTTCTTTTAAGGCCGTTGTGATAGCACTTACTGCTTTCCAACCACTGATTACCGCTCCTGTCATCTCAGCTTCTTGAAACCAGATAGTATCACCGATAAATACAAAGTTACCTCGCACAGGATTCATAATAGGAGAAAGCATATTTCCAACAGATCCTCGGTCTTCTACCTTCCTGGCATTGCGGAACCAGGAGGCATATCTGCCTTCTGTCATAAACCTTTCCAGAGCACCAGGGTAGTCCGATTGAGGATCCATGGTAGAAGTTGAAATGGCATAGACGCTCTTATCTGATGCTTTGGGGATAATGTAAAATCGCATGGGTGTCTTCTCCGCCATGAAAATGGTATAGAACACATCATCAGCGGGAAGGTCAAGATCGGCCATATATGCGCCAGAAGAGATTACTGTTCCATAAAACGTCCTTTCCTTATTTACTCCCAGTGACCTTGCGATCCGCGAGATTCTGCCATCTGCTGCAATAACATATCTTCCCTCAAAAATGTCCCCATCACTTGTAATCACCCGAGCCCCTTCTTTTGTATCCCTCGCATCAATTATAGTCTTACTCGAGAAAATATCTACGAAATTAGTCTGGGCCTCTCTGAGTAAACACTTGAGCAAAGTTGATTTATCGTAGGTTGCGCTTACCCTTCCGCTTTCTCCCTTTCTTTTGTTTGATTCGTAGTCGCCAAGCTGCACCATTTCACCATTGTGAGAAACGAGCTGCCAGGAGTAGAAGTTCCGGTAGGGACCATCATAAGGGATGGTAAATCCATAGGAAGGAAAGCAAAGTCGCCTTTGTTCAGTGTTGAGTATAACCCTCTCACCAAGATAGGGACCACTTAGGCTTATGATCATCATTCCACAAGCACGAGTGATTTTACAGATGTCCTTCTTTCGCTCAAGTAGAGCAACTGATAATCCATACTCTCCTGCAGTCTTTGCTGCCATCAATCCAGCAGGTCCTGAACCAACCACCACAAGATCATATCTTTTCATAGTAACTCCTAATATCGAATATCATTAATTCAGGAATTTAGAAATTAGTCAAAATATTCCATTGGCCAGTGAAAGGAGATTCTACAATTCCTTAATGTCTAAATCCCGCAGTTCTTAAATTCCTCAAACCCTCAATTTCATAGTTTATTTATAACAGGTTGTCAACAATTTTATTTTTAACCTATCAGGAACTTTTACTGCTAAAACAATCTTCTTATCCAACTCTGCTTCTCATGTCTTTTATAGTAACTAACCAAACCGATCCAGATTCCCAATGACACAGGAAATTTTAGAAATTTGTTGAGAAAATGGGTCAGCCAGGAGAACATCTCGGCCTTTACTGGATTATAGGTGATTATTTGCTCCATTATTATTCCCTTTTGAATCCAAAGTGGATAATTCTGATAAACTTTTGTATAGAGTATAATGAGCAAGTAAAGGGCCTGGAAAATAAACAAAAAGAAGAGACCTACTATCAGTGTCACTTTTATTTTGTTTGATAGGGAAATACCCGATGTGGAAAGGAGCAGAGGGATGGTAATAAAAATGCTAACAGTTGTTTATAAATGTTACGATTAATGAGTGGACATTATCAGAAGAGAAAAGTTTTTATAGGAGAGAGATTATCAATATGTGATGGATGATATGGAATAGGAAGAAAGAGACATTGATGACTTGATTTTCCCTAGGAAGAAAACCTTGACTGATTTGTGGAGGGAGGAGTGGGAGAGGGAGTTCAATTTATATGAGAGAGGAAATACCTGCGAAAATCTTAGCTGGTCTGACAGGATGTCTTGAAAAATTTAACCAAAAGACACCATAAAAAGTTTAAGATTCCAAATGTATATGTCATTCCTGCTCTTTTATAGCTATTGCAAGAAGTATAAACTTTTTCACTCATTGTAAGTACCCCCATATCTAGTGCAAGCACCCTGCTAGTAGAGAGATATAAACGGGAAAACTTCAGGGTAATTCATTTAACCACGAGGCATCTTTGAACCATTTCTCCGTCAACATCTCTAAGGCACCACTGCCTTCAAGTGTTAATAGGACGTTTTCTAACCAGTTAATTAAAAGTGGATCATTGGCTGAAATAGCAATACCCAATGGTTCATAAGTGAACGGTTCATCTAAGGCTATCAGTTTCTTTTCGCGATAACGAAAAGCAGAGACTACACAAAAAGGATAATCAGCAACCATAGCATCGGCCTTGCCCTACAAAACGAGATCTAAAGCCTCCTCGTAGTTTTTAGTAGTTACGAGTTTAGCTTTAGGGATTACATTCTGTACAAAACTTTGGCTGGTTGACCCTTTCAAGGCTACTAAAGTTGTGTAGGAAGTATTGATGTCCTCAGTACTCTTTATTGATAGCGCTTTTTCTTTCGTGGTAACAATAGACTTTCCTGAAAGAAAATAAGGGCCTACGAAAGCAACTTTTATATTACGTTCAGGAGTTATTGTCATACCGGACAAAACCATCTCAACCTTTCCAGTCTCTAATGATGACAACAACTCTGAAAAGGGCATAACTTCAAATTTAATTTTAACACCCATTGCATCAGCGATAAGTTCCGCAAGCTCAGCATCAAGACCAATAAGTTCTCCCTCTCTACTGGTAGCACTGAAAGGAGGCTGATTACCGGAAATACCCACCACAAGTTCTTTTTTCTTTAAAATACGATCAATTACCGGTCCGGCTAGTGCATTACTAGTGAACAAAAAAGTGAGGCCTATAATCATAAAAATAATCTTTGCTCTGTTCATAATCATCCTCCTTTCAAAAAATAAATTATGGTTATCTATGATACATTTCATTTTGTGTCTATTTCATTAACTGATGACAAGACCGCAATATACTAAACCCATCAGTTTAGGAAATCACTTAGAAGGCCTATTTCCATAACTACTTGTCTTGATGGTTGACAGATGCCTCAACCTGAAGTTTCCCCGTGCTTTCTCCTTCACCCATATATATTGTGCGATGGGGAAAGGGTATTTCTATACCCTTCTCATCAAATGCCTTCTTCACACGTTTCCTGAACTCACGAGACACTTCCCACTGCTTGCTTGGCAGCGTCTTGAAGTATAATCTAATATTTACCGATGAATCCCCGAAAGAATCAAGTCCGAGCACTGTCATGGGTTCCAAAATAATTTCTTTAAATGCAGGATCATTTCTCAGTTCTTCACCTACATCTTTCAAAACATTGATGACGTTATCCACGTTTTCCTTGTAGGCAACACCAATTTCAATTAGTGCCCTCGACCAGTCTTTGGTAAAATTAGTTGCCACTTCAATCGACCCATTGGGTATAATGTGTACTTTTCCCTCTAGGTCTCTCAAACGTGTCGTCCTTAAGTTTATTGCCTCTACCAGACCTCCTATTCCAGCAACATTTGCCACATCACCAACTCTGATTTGATCTTCCATAATGAGAAAAAAACCACTTATAACATCCTTAACCAGACTCTGAGCACCAAAGCCTATGGCAAGACCGGCAATGCCAGCACCCGCGAGGAGAGGACCGATATTAATCCCACACTCGGTTATGATCATCATAAGGGCAGCTGTATAAATAATTACTGAAATGCTGGTAGATATGATGCCACTTAGTGTTTTGGCCCTCTTTTCATGCTCAGAGGTAACAACACCTTTTTGTTCGAGACTCTTTTCAAACCTGCTAATTGCAATTTTTAGCATTCTCCTTGCAACCCAGGCTACGATTACAATCAGGACAATAGGAATACCATGATTTAAAAGCCACTCTTTCGTACTTTCTATTAGTATTTCCATGACCATACCTCCTTGTATAGATTTATTTAAATTATATGTTTTGAATTATGGAAATTGTAATACCAATGAGAAATCTATTGGGAAGTCTATTTGTATGATTTATATCATAAATGACAACAGATTTGGATATTTGTAAACAAGCATTTTGAAGTGAAAAAATATCCGAATTGGCTATATTTTTTCCTTGAATCCATCAATATCTTGTATGTGGCTATTGAAAAAAAAGTGCACTATACCACCATCAAGGACACCAACCAGAAAGCCGAAATAATCAACACTACGATGAGTATCTTAAAGTAAATACTTATCTGAAAACGACCTCCGTTTGTTGCAAGAATCCTACAATTTTCCACAGCAGATACCAACCACAATATTGATAGTACTACATATGTAGTTATAACGAATGGGGAGCACACTACAAAAAAGAGTATTTTTTTGAATAGTTACGATGAAGGATTTAAAGGTAATTTTACCCTGAAGACGGTCCAGTTCTTTTCAGGAGAGCGTTCATACTCCAATATTCCATTGTGCATCATCGTAAAAAGCCTCACCACAGATAGTCCAATGCCACCCTCCTTTCCAATTTTCAGCAGAGGTTGGTTATGATCCAGATTTTTCAATACCGCCTCCGGGATGGTTCCTGTATTGCCAATACCGATGACCGCATAAAGGCCTTCCGTGTAAGAAACTACTTCTAGGGTTCCTTCTTGAAGCTCCTTAAGTTTTTTATGAGCATTATCGAGTAAATTGCCTACAATTCTTCCCACCTTTTTAGGATCAGCGTGGATGAAAATCTCTCTCTCGGAAACATTATTTTTAATAGTAATGTCCGGGGGAAAACAGTATGCATCAAGTCTCTCGGATAAAATCTCGTTGAGATTAAACCATTCTTTATTGGCAAGAGGAACTCGATCTGCAATTATATCCTCTATTGAATGCAGGCTCTTTTTGAGTTTCTTGTAAAAGAGTTCGAGTTCTTCCGGTGTCGAATCGAGGGATGTGTGTCTTTTTGTATACAGTTTTACAATTGCACCAAGTGAAACAATCTGGTTCAAAAAGTCGTGGAGCTGCTGAGAGTGAATGGTAGTTTGAATACAGAGCTCTATGTCTTGAATAAGTGCATTACAGAACTGTAATTCATCTTTTTCAAGTGGTCTCGACTCATCACCGTCAAGTACCAGTACATGAGTGACCACATTTTTTTCGTCCTTGATGGGTACGAAGTACACATTTTTGATCCGCTTGTTGAGATAGAGGTGATAGCTTGCCCTCATGCGTGGATCTTTTTGGGCTTCTTCAATGAGTAAAGGCTCACCAGTATCACACACCCCCACAAATGCAGGGTGTTGTTCAAACGAAAGGGTAACACCATAGGTATGCTCATGGGGATCCAATGGAAACCCAGCTATTAGTATTGCAAACCTATTTCCCTTATAGTCATGCTCAATCGTAAAGAGCGAACATCTATTAACATTGAGCAGTTTTGCAATTTGCTCAACGATAAAAGACAATACCTGGTTGAGAGATCTGGCTCTCTTAAGAACAGAAATAAGAGCCCTTCGGCTATCCTGTATAATTTCCGCTCTTCTTTGAAGTTCACGCTTACTCTGCATGGCTAAGACATAGCTGAATCTGTTCATTACCGTCTTTAGTAACTTGATTTGCTCCAGATAAAATTTCTTGTTCTTCTCCTCAAAGTACAATTGAAGGGTTCCAATGAGCACATGTTTTTTTTCAGCCTTTTCATAATCTGCAACTAAAATAGGAATAACCAGCATTGAGTGTAAATCTTGAGAGAGAGCCTTCTCTTTTTCTTCGTATAATGGTTCAACACTTATATCAGACACGCAGTAATGTGTTTTTGTCTTGACCACACGACCTGCCACCGTGTCTTCGCTTGGGATCTCTGTTGTTCTTTCTACCTTCCAATTATAACTGCTGCTTGCAATGATATAACTCTTTGTTGGATCATAGGTTCGGCACGTTGCGGCTTTAGCATTGCTAAGGATTACCGTTTCTCTACATATCATATCTAAAAGTTCTTGCTTAGAAATCTCCGGCGAGATGTCCATTATCCGATCTGCAACTTCAACAATAGTCTTTAAATTAATCCACGGATTTTTAATCATATAGTCAAAGTTCTCAATATCTTCTTTACAAAACAACCCAAGGGCTTTTCGCTTCTTCGGATTATTGAGAAGCTCTTTAACAACTGGATTGTTTTTATTAAACTCTTTTGTCTCCACAGGCTTCTCTGTAGTGTCAGTTCGTTAGATATCTAATTTAAACAGATTCAAAAAATTCAGAAAAAGAAATTGGATAAATCATTGATTTTCAGTATAATACTTTAGTAAATACATGTAAAGTACCCATTTTTTAGACAAGTAGTCTAAAGAGCTTTCAATTCTAATGATTGTCATACTACTTCTTATAAGCTCGAGATTTAAAAAGGTCTTATGCTGGTTTTTTTGATTGAAGCAAATAGCTATTAACTTCTTAATCAAAGGAAGTGACTCTGTGGAAAAGTTATCGTTAATGGTAATTGGAAGATCAGCAAGGAGGGCCGTAATAAGATCAATCAAAACCACGGGTGATGCTGATAAGGCGACGGTGAAATCGATTCGTGATGTATTTCTAGTGACCGTTGAGAGATACTAC
>Ga0209427_10008534_pt1 | contig 11525 bp, 10 predicted proteins | sample DeeMarSWOR136_30_FD_187465 | JGI IMG/M metagenome (GOLD analysis project Ga0209427, IMG submission 187465) | Marine sediment microbial communities from White Oak River estuary, North Carolina - WOR-1-36_30 (SPAdes) (version 2) | ecosystem: Environmental > Aquatic > Marine > Intertidal zone >... | reverse complement strand
GTAGATGATGTCTCCGTTGTAATACCAGCAGGAGCATATCCCTGTGATATAACGATTACAATCTCTAAAATTACAAATCCATTGGCGTCTGCCCTGCAGTGTTTGGGCGCCTATGATTTTGGTCCGAGTGGAGTAGAGTTTAGCCAGCCAGTTACGGTCATAATACCATATAAATACACCGGTTCCGAGGATTCAGCTTTGGCTTACTGGTACAATTCTTTAATCGATGAGTTCAGTCAGCAGGGTATAACAGATGTTGAAACCATTTTAGTATCTCAAACTTTACACGCTCTGCGTTTCAAGACTACGCACTTTACCCCATTTTATGTCTTCTTAATAAGCGGCGCTGCAGGCGCTGCCGCTGGTGGAGGCGGCGGCGGAGGCGGAGGCTGTTCGATGTCTCCTAACAGCCAGGACAGCATAGTGGAACTCTTGTTACCATACATCGGCCTGGCTGTGGCGATGGTTGTACTGAAATTGAAAGACAGGCGGAAAAGGAAAGCACCCAATATTACGAAAAACTGATGCTAAAAATGAGCTATCCATCCAGACAACTAAGTATTGCCAATCAACTGCCGGCTGCCGAGTCGGCTCGATTTTTTGGCATCAGCTTAAAGCGACTCGACGCATCGTTGCTTATGGAGACGATGCTGGTAATGATTGCCGCAATTCTGGCAATCAAGGTCCTCGGCGATAGTTCTCTCTCCAAAGCCGCCTGGTTTGTAGCTCCGGGTATTTTAGTTGCTGCTGCAATTATCCCCACAGCAATTAGAAAAGATGAGTTTGCCAAGATTGGTTTTAACATAAAGCAAGTGAGACTTACACTTCGAGTAGTTTGCTGGACCTGCGCTGTGGTTTTTCCAGCCACGCTTTTCGGTTTGTTGTTGCTGAAGTCCTACGGATTGAATTTGCCCTTGCGACCTGTACCGCCGCAGGGACAGGCGTGGGTCGGCTGGTTACTTTATCAATTTATGTACGTCAGTGTAGCTGAAGAAGTCTTTTTCAGAGGCTATGTGCAAAATAATATTCTGAGGTCAACAAGCACAATAATAAAAAAGCGACGCAGATTGATACAATGGATAAGTATAATAATATCGGCTGCTTGTTTTGCGGCCGCTCATATCATAGTTCAGGGTAAAATAATATCTGCTCTAATATTTCTGCCTGGTCTGATTCTCGGCTGGCTGTTCATCCGAACCAGGTCGCTATTAGCGCCAATTTTGTTTCACGGACTGGCAAATGTTTACTACTTCAGTGTGGCAGCAGCGTTTGTTTAGATGAAGGAAGGAAGGCACAAAATGTATATGCGTAAGGTCTTGCTTATAAGTAAGTTAGCACTTGTCTTGGTGCTGAGTTACGCAGTCATCAGAACAGTCTTGCTGCCAAAGCACACAGAAAAGAGCTCGACCCCGGCCTCGGCGCTGGGCGGCAGCGCTGTACCTGAAAATGGAGCGACAGGTTCGCCGGATTTGTCGTCTGAAGATTATAATAAAATCGTGGAAAGAAATCCGTTTGGCACTTCGGGTAAATCGACATCAACGGCTGATTTTACCGGCACCAGGCACTCGGTCTCCGAGGAGTTAGGATTAGCATTATCCGGCACTGTATCCGGGAGCCCAAAAGTGGCAAGAGCCGTTATAAAGGACCTTAAAACCGGCGTGCTTGACATATACAAGATAGACCAGACAGTTTCAGGCGCCCGTATTGAAAGTATTGAAAATAATGCGGTGGTTCTGGTCTGCGACGGACAAAGAAAAGTATTAAAACTCAATATAGCACCGGCCTGCAGCAACAATATTAGCCAGGTAGCTTCATCCCAGACTACCAACGAAATTAGTAAAGTAGCGAGAGCCGATTTGCCGACCAAAAAGGCTGACACTGACACTCTAACAAAAATCGGATGTGTGGAGACAATATTGAATAACGCGGCTATTAAGCCTTACTCCGTTGATGGCCGGATAGAAGGACTTAGAATAACGGACTTAGAAAACATAACCGCAGTTAAAGAGCTGGGGCTAAAGAACAGCGACGTTATTCGTACAGTTAATGGGCATCGGCTGACTAACAAACAAAAGGCTTATCAGATTTTCAAAAAAGCAAAGTCACAGCCAGTCATAGATATAGAGCTGTTGCGGGACAACAAAACTAAAAAGTTGTCATTTGCTATGTGAAATAGTCTGGAAGGAAATCTAAGAGTCAATTTTGAATAGGTGAAAAAAATGGAGTTAAAAAACCTAAATGCAAATAAGCGAAAACTGCAACTACTGTTAAACAGCTTTCTGTATCTTGCCTGCATATTTTGCGCAAATTTTACAGGCTGTACACCAGAATCTAATCCTATGGCGGTTCATCCGCAACAAGAGCATTCTGCACAGCTAACTGAAGATTTGCATCCTAAGGAGCTTGATGTAAAGCAAATTGAGCAACCAAACACGATGCTTACAAGCCCCGCCGAGAGAAAAGAATTAATGGATTTAGTTACTCTCCCAAAGCCCCAAACAGCTAAGAATAACAGCAAGACGCCGGAATATAAATCCAATGTTACTACAGCCCGTAAGACAATTATTCAAGTTGCTTCAAGAGAGCAAGTTGATTTGACAGAAGAAATCGCAGCCAGAAAGGAAAGCACCACCACAGCAGAGCAGCCATCTTCAGAGACAGCCGTAAATCTACCTGTACTTGATAATCCTGGTATGGCTGACGAGCTTATATGTGTAAACTTTGACCAGGTCGATATCCGGATGGTGCTGAAGACAGTCGGCGATATAACTGGTATTAATTTTGTCCTGGATGACAGTGTCAGCGGTACTGTTACGGTGATGTTCCCTACGAAGATACGTCTTGGCGAAGTCTACAAGGTTTTAGAATCGATTCTGGAAGTCAAAGGTTTCGCTGCTGTGCCCGCTGGAAGAAATCTTGTAAAGATAGTCCCGAGAGCAGAGGCTGCCAAGCGCAACCTGCAGGTTCGCTTTGGCAGTAACCCTTCGGAAATCCCTCGAAACGATTCTCTTGTGACCCAGATTATTCCGCTCAATTACGCCAATGCGGCGGAGATTAGCCAGATTATTCAGCCCCTTTTAGCCACAGGCGCGCAGATGTCAACCTACTCAAAGACTAATTCGATTGTGATTACAGACACATCTTCGAATATATACCACATTGCCAAAATTATTCAAAAGCTTGATGTAGCAGAACAGATTACCGTCTTTGGCTTAAATTATGCCTCCGCAGAATCCCTCAGCGAGCAAATAATCCGCATAATGCAGAAAAGCAGGATTGCTTTTTCAAACGTTGGACGCAGCCGAAGTACACCTCAGATTGAGACAGATATGAAAATTCTACCTGATGTAAGAACGAATTCTATTATTGTTGTTGCCAACGCTCAGGACACCGAGACAATCGAGGGATTAATAAGGCAGCTTGATGTTCAGCGGCCTGTTGGTGCAAACAACGTTCATGTGGTGTACCTCGAAAACGCTCAGGCCAAAGAAGTTGCTGATTCACTTACAGCCGCCCTTGCAAATTTGAGAATCACCGGCGCACTTGAAGGCAACCAGCAGGTCCAGGTTACTCCTGATGAAGGTACAAACGCGGTGATAATCACCGCTTCGGCTCAGGACTTCGAGGTTATCGCAGAGATTATAGAAAAGCTGGATATAGTTCGGGAGCAGGTTTTAGTTGAGATGCTCATTATGGAGGTGGGCGAAGACAGCTTGACCGAAATAGGTGTCGACTGGGCCACACTTGATGAAGCAGTAGAAAACAGCGTCCGATTTTTTGGAGCAACAAATTTCGGACCACGAGTAGATTTTGCCAGCGGAGACCTTGAGGGTCTGGCTGTAGGCGCATGGAGAGCAGACGGTTCAGATGTAACAATTGGGGGAATACTGCACGCTTTGGAGAAACAGTCGGGAGTAAATATCCTTTCGACACCGCATATTACGACCTCCAACCACAGCAAAGCAAAGATAATCGTCGGTGAAAACATTCCCTACGTCAAAGAATCCAGAATTACCGAAACCACAGACTTTATTACACCGACCGTGATAGACACTTTCGAATACAAAGATGTTGGCATCAGCCTGGAGATAACACCACACATCAGTCAGGGCGGACTTGTCAGGCTTGAAATTGACAGCGAGTTCACCAAGCTGATTGAAGGCGTTACGGGGACCTCCGTTAATACGCCCACAACTGCTAAACGGCAGGCTCAGACTGTTGTTTCTATGAACAGCGGCTCAACTATTGTAATCGGCGGTCTTATTCGAGATGACAAAGTTACCCTCGAAAAGAAAATTCCCCTGCTGGGTGACCTTCCCCTGGTTGGTGGTTTGTTTAAGTTCCAAAGGGATCGGCTGCAAAAAACGAATCTGCTTATATTCATAACGCCACATGTTATGGGCAGCCAGAAGGACCTGGAGCAGATAACCGAGAAAAAGCGGGAAGAAATGAAGCCGGTGCTGGAAGAGCTTGGCAAAGGCAGCAGATAACACTAATCCCGCACCAGAAGAGCTTCAACTCACGCCGTTTTGGTGCGGCACGTGGAGACAAACTGGTGAGCACAAAACTGGACGAGCAACTAATAAAACAACTTCAGAGTCAGTATTTGGAAAACATATTGCCGGAGCAGTTGAATCCGCAGCTCGTAAGGAAACTACCGCTTGAGTTTCTCAAAAAGCAGTGTGCTATCCCTCTTCTGCTGGAAAACGGCCAGGTTGCAATTGCTCTGGCGGACCCGCTCAATGTAGAAGCATACGATGCGATTTTGAGCATATTAGCCGGAACCCTAAACACGATAGACGGTGTTCGGGAACTATCCCAGCCGTGCAGCCGGGTCATCTGCCCTGCTTCTGAAATAGAACAGGCAATAAGTCGCTGTTACTATCAGAGCACAAGTGTCAGTGGTGATAATGAAAATCCTGACGTGCAAGGTTCGCCGAGTAATCATAATGATGCTGATAGAACTTCTGGCGGACCTCAGGCTGAAGACTTGCTCAACATTGCCAACAAAGCACCTGTCATAAAATTAGTCAACAAAATCTTCTTCCAGGCGGTGCACAATCGAGCCAGCGACATTCACATCGAACCATACGAAAATGAAGCCCGGATACGCTTTCGTGTTGATGGCGTGTTACACGATATATTTACTTTGCCGAAACAGCAGATTGCGGCCCTTGTATCACGATTGAAAATTATGGCGAATCTCAATATTGCCGAGCGTAGACTGCCGCAGGATGGCCAGAGTCGGATTAAGATAGGCCAGAACTTAGTGGATATTCGGGTCTCGGTCATCCCGACATCGGGCGGCGAACGGGTAGTGCTGAGGTTGCTGGACAAAGGCAGCGGTGAATTGGGATTGAACGAGATAGGCTTTTGCCCGGAGGTACTTAATCACTTCCGAAATCTGATTAGACTGGCGCACGGTATAATTTTACTCACAGGCCCTACCGGCAGCGGCAAGACAACCACGCTCTATGCAGCTATGAGCGAACTTAACTGCGAAGAAAGAAACATCCTTACGGTTGAAGACCCTATTGAGTATCAACTGCCGGGTGTCGGGCAAATGCAGATAAAGCCGAAGATAAATCTTACATTTGCCAACTGTCTGCGTCACATTCTCAGGCAGGACCCCGATGTAATTATGATAGGAGAAATTCGGGATGTTGAAACCGCCGAGATTGCAATCCAGGCCTCCCTTACAGGCCATCTGGTTTTAAGCACCCTGCATACAAATGATTCGGCCTCAGCCGTAACCCGGCTAATTGATATGGGTATTGAGCCTTACCTGATTTCATCTTCGGTCGTTGCGGTTATGGCGCAGCGGCTCCTGCGAGTCATCTGCCCGGAATGTAAAAGACCTTACACACCGGACGAGCAAGTGATTTCGCTATGGCCGGAAAACGAAACAACCTCCGAAATCAAGGGGCAGCTCTACAAAGGACCTGGCTGTGATAACTGTCTTGATACAGGATACTTAGGAAGGACAGGAATATTTGAACTGTTGGTCATAGATGACGACATCAAGGAACTAATAAGTAAACGGCGTGGCTCACACATTATAAAAAAAGCTGCCATTGAAAAAGGTATGAGCACCTTGCGGGAGGATGGACTGCGTAAGGCCCTGGCCGGCGAAACTACTCTCGAAGAAGTCTGCAGGGTCACACAGGATTATGTGCAAACAAACATAGGAGTAACTGATCGTGTCGGTAGTTGAATCCAATCTGTTAACTGAGAAGAAGCCTGTCCCGACGCATCAAGCACCCGAAAGTGATGTTTCTGTAGGAACGCAGCAAAAGGCATACCAAAGGGACATCTTCAGAAGAATCCGTACGAGGGAAGTTTGCCAAACAGCGCGTCAGTTGGCGACGCTGCTGCGCGCCGGTATGCCCCTTGTACCTGCTCTCTCAGCATTAGTCGAGCATCTGCGCGGGATTCGGGCCAAAGATAATCCTCTTGCAGAAATTATGGAGCAAGTTGCTAACGATGTTAATTCAGGAAGCACACTGGCCGACGCACTCGGTAAGCATCCGAATGTTTTTTCGGGTATATTTGTAAATATGGTGGCTGCAGGGGAAACAAGCGGGACCCTGGAGGAGGTTCTCCTGCGCCTGGCGGAAATATTGGAAAAACGTGTACATCTCGCAGCTAAGGTCAAATCCGCTATTGCATATCCCTTGATGATGATTGTGGTCGCGGTGGCAGTGGTGGTCTTTCTTATGTCCGTCGTGGTGCCCAGCATAATTGCGATATTTGTTGAAATGAACAGGCCTCTTCCCTGGCCTACGAGATTGCTTATCTCAATAAGCACTTTTATGAAAACATATTTAATATTAATTGTCCCTGTGTTTTGTGTGGTTCTATTGGGAATTCCAGCCGCTTGCAGAACCAGAGAGGTCAGGTTGTTTGTAGACCGCTTCAAACTGAAGCTGCCGCTCTTTGGCAAACTTTTTCTCAAATTAGAAATAGCACGTTTGACCAGGACGTTGGGGATACTTCTTGTCAGCGGCATCCCCATACTCAGTGCACTGGAAATTGCAAAGCAGGTTATTCAAAACAGCTTTATTGCAGGTGCCCTGGATTCCGTAAAGGATTTGGTCAGCAAAGGAGATGCCATTGCCAATGCAATAAGAAAAACCGGATTGTTCCCGCCAATCGTGTATCACATCATAGCAACAGGCCAGATAAGCGGAAATGTTGAAGAGGGCCTTATAAATATTGCCGATATGTATGACGGTGAGGTTGAGCTGACAACCAAAACGCTGACCTCGCTGCTTGAGCCTGCGATACTTCTGCTTATGGGAGCAGTTGTGGGCTTTATCGTATTAGCTATTCTACTGCCAATATTTGACATAAATCAGGTCCTTTAATGGAGTGCCCTAATATGAAAGAAAACAAACAATACTATACGCTAAACGCTGCACGCTATACGCTACATAAGGGTTTTACCCTGATTGAACTTATGATTGTGGTCGTGATTTTGGGTCTATTGGCCACCATCGTTATGCCGAGGATATTAGATAGGCCCGAACAGGCCCGCAGATTAAAGGCCAAAGTTGATATACGCAACATCGAATCTGCGTTAGCCCTCTTCAAGACCGACACCGGGCGTTTCCCCACCACCTCCGAAGGGCTCGAAGACCTCGTTTCAGACCCCGGCATAAAGGGCTACAACAGCGACGCTTATCTTGATAAGGCGCCTCTGGACCCCTGGGGCAGCAGATATATCTATCTTTCTCCAGGGGTGCATAGCAAAGATTACGATTTGGAATCTTACGGCAAAGATGGTGAGGACGGCGGCACAGGAAAAAATGCCGACATCGAAAGCTGGAATCTTGAAGAGTGAGAATAATGAAAAATAGATGTACTGCAATCAGGCGTACACACAAGAGTGCATTTACCTTCATAGAAGTTCTCATAGCTCTTGTGATTGTCTCAATTTCTCTGCTGGCGCTGTTGAGACTGCATATTATCAGTATCAGTATGACTGACACCGCAGAGATAACTTCTCAGGCCGTTTTGTTGGCAAATGAGAAAATAGCAGAGACACTGGCCGCAGGCTTCCCGGAAGAAGGAACCAATTCCGGCACCGTAGAAAAAAAGGCCTTGTGCTTGCACTGGCGTACGGAAGTTACTGACCTGCAGCCACCCTCATTAGGTGGGATGGATATTACAGGACTGCGAAAAATATTTGTCGATGTCCGTTGGAAACGGGGTATCGGATGGAAACATCTGCAAATGTCAACTTATGTTGCTGACAGGAATTTATAATGAATAGTCGGTCCGGCAAAAGCGGATTTACCCTGGTCGAGATTCTTGTAGCTGTAACAATAATCGTAGCCATTCTCTCTATGGTATACGCCAGCTATTTTGCAACATCAAAGTCGGCTCAGGAATGCAAGACCCGGATAGCGCTGTCCGGAGAGGGACGGAAAGTGCTTGGACAGATGGCTCGACAGATACGCTGCTCGTATGTTGGTTCAGCCAGAGAGTATAAATACCCGACCAGACCAGTTTCTCAGCAAAAAGAAAAAATACCCCAAAATACAATCAGCTATTTTAATGGCGATGCAGACGGCCCGCGCGGAGAAATTTTGCATCTGGTAACTACGAACAGCATTCTGGCAGGACAGACCCCTCTTGATGGATTATTCGAGGTCACTTACAAATTTGATAAGAGCACAGGCACACTTTTTTTAAGTGAGGAAAGATTCGTTAATGCGCCTAAAAGTGTTGTCGAAAAGAAAAATTGGCAGCCGTTTGCAGAAAACATTGAGTGTGTTGAATTAGCATTTTTTGATGGACAGCAGTGGCTACCCAGGTGGGACTTCAAGGAAAAGAAGACACTGCCGTACGCGGTAAAAATTAACATCACCTGTGAAGACGAAAACTACCGGCAATACCACTATGGTACTGTTGCTTATGTATGTTGCCGGAAGAATCAAGGTAAAAAAACTACGTCAGAGACGTTAGTATCGATTAACAAACAATGAGACCGAAAAGAGCAAAAACAGAACAAAGGGGATTTGTAGTTGTTGTTGTCCTGTGTATGATTATCTGCCTGGCGGTTCTGCTGCTCGGCTTCAACTATCAGTCCCGCAGCAACCTGCATGCAGTGGACGATTTCAAAAAATCCGCCCAGGCACTAAATTGTGCAAAGGCAGGATTAAACGTTGCGATTGCAGTAGTAAGGGACACCAATGATAACCACACAAACAAAACGTTACTGAATCTGGTTTCGGAGGAAAATGCTTTTCACGTTGGTGATGGCAAATGCTCGATAACCATTACCGAAGAAAACGGCAAACTGAATGTCAACTTGCTCAAAGATAAAAGCGGCAAACTGAATAGAACCAAGGTAGACCAGTTACTTCGTCTTATCGACCTGCTCAATCGGGAATACGCCGGCCATTTTCACATCGGCTACGGACTGGCGCCCGCAATTATTGACTGGACCGACAGCGATGACGGGGTAACGTATTTACCCTTTATAAAGCACGAAAATTCAGGAGCAGAGTCAGCCTACTATGGCAAGTTACAAACCCCTTATAAGTGCAAGAACGCCTCGCTTGATACGACCGAAGAGCTGCTGCTGGTTAAAGGAATCACACCACAGGTTTTTGAGAGTATACGTGATTATGTAACGGTTTACGGCGACGGCAGGATAAACATTAACTGCGCCTCGAAGCGCATAATTGAGAGTTTGTCGGAAAAGATGGACCCTGTTCTGGCTCAGATGATTATTGACCGGCGAAAATTCAAGCACTTTGGCAGCATCGCGGAATTACGGGATGTCCCCGGAATGACGGATGGTATCTATAACATAATCAGAAAGACGGCTACCGTCAGGCCGGCAGACCAATACTATCACGTTACATCACGGGCAAGTGTTGACCGCCCCAACTGTACGATAGTCGCAATACTTAGAAAAAATACGGAAACTAAAAATGTTGATGTGATTTTATACAAGGAGCTTTAAGGACGTCCGGTTACGGCACTCGTATAGAAAAGACCGGAGAAAAAACAATGGTAAAGCGGTGTATCGGCATAGATATTGGTTCCTCTTATTTGCGTGCGGTACAAATTGTGCGTACGGGCGATGAATTGTGCATCGAAAAAGTCTTCAGCGCACAGACACGGCGAAGCAAAGACTCGCCGCCGGAGATTCTCAGGCGACTTTCCGGCAAATATGGGTTTGACCGGCGTGCAGATGTAGCGATTTCGATGCCGAATGATGCTGTCTTCTTTCGAAATCTGGAAACCGACTCTGCCGGCCTGGAGCAAATTCGTCAGCGCAATTCATCCGCATTAGAATACAATTTTCCAATACAACCGGACGAAATTGTTGCTCAGGCATGTTCGTACCGCCAGTTGCCGGACGAGAAATATTCTGTCCTTACAGCAGCGGTAACGAGAGCATCTCTGCGCGAAAGACTAAACATCTTAACTGGGGCAAAGATGCACCCTAATCTGGTCGAAGCGGCGATTTTCGCAATCCATTCTACAGTTGCACTCAATCATCCCGAAATTGCGACCGGCCAAGCCATTATTGTGTATATAGACGAATCTTACCTTATTTTGGCCGTTACCCAGAACAACGATATCTTAATCGTAAGAAACATTCCGATTGTCCTCCACTCTGACAACAATATTGATTCGGTTCAAGAGCAGGTTGCAGAGCTATTGACACGTGAAGCAGGAGTTACCTGGCTAAAAGTATTCGGGGAGGAAAGTCACCAGGACTCTAAAATCTACCTGGCAGCCGGAGGCAGTGTGTCCGGTAACTTTCAAGCGGCCGTTAAAGAAAACCTGCACTGTCAAACAGTCATCGTTGAGCCATACGCCAGGGTAAAGTGTTCACCTGAGCACAATGGCGATACTGCAATATGCGTTGCTGAAGGGCTCGCTTTGAGGGCATTGGCGCCAGATGAAACTACCGGCATTAACTTTCTCGAAGCCGAAAATCCTGATACAAAGCGAACGTTAGACCTGAGAAAAGAGTTCACAATTTGCGCAGCACTTGTGGCCGCAATTGCCGTCGTCTCGCTGGCCGGGCTCTTTGTGCGACTGTCACATCTGGAAACGAAATATGCACACATAAAAAATGAAATCAGAGAAATTTTTCAACGCACAGTACCTGAAGAGACAAACATCGTAAATCCACTTGTCCAGTTAGAGCAAAAGCTGGAATCCTTTCGAAAGGATTATCGGCTTTTCGCTTCCTTCTACCCGACCAACTTATCGCCGCTTAAAGTTCTGCACAGCATAACTACGAACACCCCTTCAGAGGGAAATATAGAGATTGATGACCTGCTGATAACCACCGGGTCTGTTCGATTAAGAGGAACCTGCAATTCGTTTGAATCAGTGTACCAGTGGCAGCGACTTTTACAGGAAACTCCCGGCTTTACACTCGTCGACGTGCAGGATGTGCAAAAAGACCCCGGAGGCGATGCCGTACACTTTACCATCCTGATATCTTCGGCAATACAGGAGCAAAAATGATTCGCTTAACACGAAGAGAAAAA